>ERZ1048872.877-NODE-877-length-28936-cov-35.059139_pt1 | contig 28936 bp, 26 predicted proteins | sample MGYA00383100_ERZ1048872 | MGnify/ENA primary metagenome ERZ1048872 (study PRJEB29581, sample SAMEA5548370) | metagenome | biome: marine; feature: coastal; material: water | depth 50 m | study: Short-term variability in the microbial, nano- and picoplankton...
CGCTCTGGTTTGCTGCGCGATCGGAGCACCGGGGGAAAAGGCGCGTGACACCGCCCTTCAGCGGTCCCAAACGGCAACAAACGATGCGTATCTACCGCGCCACAAAAGACGATCCGGTCTCCGTACTTTTCTTTTAGCGATTTCAAATCGGACATTCTCCCGGCTGATGTCTGGATTGGATTCAGGATATCGACGCCAATTTCGATGAAATCCTCAATCAGTGGTTCAACATCACCGTCGGTATGGAAAAACACCTTTGCATGGGTTCGCTCTTTGATAAATCGGATGAAGTCGGCATGAATGGGTTTGAGCATCTCGCGATACATTTTTGGAGAGATCATCAGGCTCTCCTGTGTCCCCAAATCGTCCCCGATTTTAATGATGTCAACGTTTGGCCCAAGTTGATCCAGAAAAGGACCCATCAATGCTTTGCATTGTTCAGCATTCTTTTTCAGCAGCGCCACTGCAAAATCTGGGTGCAAACCCATGTTGAGTAAAAAGTTCTCAAGCCCTTGCATCGCATAGGCACGTTCGAACGGGAAAAGCAGCCAAGGTGTGGCCAAAATTGCGTATTCGTTTTCTTTGGCCAGTTTTCGCGCAACGCCGGCTACATGCGCGACCCGGCTCGGGTCCGTCATGTCAGGCCAGGCCGAATAGTTCTCAACCTCTTCAACCGTAGTTGCGTCAAGTAGCGGGTGCACCCCGGGGAACCATTCATCAGGTGCGATTTCAATCGCCCCACTTCCCCAACTATCAATGTAGTTGGAATGTGGCGGACGTTGACGGTTGGCTTGAAGAATATGCTTGGGTTCTAAATCGGTGACGCCTCGAACGTCGCTGCGCAGCCGCCGCATGATCCTTTCGTCCACTTGGGCCGTGCCCAACTCTGGCCACTGGTACAGATATTTGTCAGGGGCTGTGACATGGACGATTTTCTTGATTTCCCGATATGGCTTCATCTTGATGCCGGTCGCATTGGAAACGCCAATGATAATCGGCACCCGGTCGGGTTCTTCGTGGTTTATCGCAGCAAGAACGCGTTCACGGGGCGAAAGCGACATGGGCCTATCTCCCTCAATCAGGTGCACCAAGAATTGGTGCGTTGACGAGAGGCTAATCGTCCAATCATGCACAAACAACATTCAAAAATGCCGCATGTTTCATCAACGGCCCCACTCTAGCAACGCTGCCCCACGGCAGTGAAACCACTAGGCGACGGCCGGTTGGGGCCGTTTGTGCCCGGAGCTTTTCCCCTGTTTCTGCCTAAGGCTTCCCTGTCGACCTAATTTCCTTCTCTATTTCCCCAGAATATTTCCATGTTAAATTTTTTGAGAGTTTATCTGACAAGTCACTGTAAATGGACAGAAAGTAGGGGTTTAGAAGTATGAAACGTCCGCGTTCGATACTTCACCATCAACACTCCAGCTTTACTAAAAAATTTAAATGTTGCGACTACCTGCTGAATTTGCGCCCGCACTGCGGACATTCGCACGTCCCTAACAAATGACCGCTGTTGAGCTGATTGAACTCCACTTCCAAAGCCAGTCGGCATTCTATTGCTCAGTCTGTGACACTCATCTTCGCACGTCTATGTTGTAGCAGCACAATTGGGATCAATATGACAATTCCAACCAACATCGTCGTCACACCGGGTGCGATGAACAGGAAGGCGACGACACCAACATACCACCGCTCCCAAGCTTTTAGCGGCGCGTTCAGATAGCCCGAAAAAGCGACGCCAAGAGCCCCGATACCAAGCATTGCGCCGAGGAGAGTGTAGGTAAACGCCCACCACGTAAAGCCATCCGCCACCAATAGTAAGGCCGGTGAATAGACAAATACGAACGGAACAAGAGCTTTGGCAATACCCAGCCGAAACGCTGTGTTACCAGTCTTGAACGGATTTGACCCCGCAATACCTGCGGCAGCATAGGCTGCGAGTGCTACAGGCGGTGTGATGTCCGCCAGAACGCCATAATAGAACACGAAGAAATGCGATACGATCGGCTCGACCTGCAATTGCGCCAATGCTGGCGCGGCTACTGCGACGAGAATGATATAAGTGGCTGTGGTCGGGATACCTGCCCCCATGATGATGCAAGCAATTGCAATCAGAACCAACGAGAAAAACAAGGCCCATTGAGCGATGCTGAAGTAACTGAGAGGCCAGATGCTCCCAACGACCTCGCCAATGTCAGTGGCTGTCTGTACCACCACATACCCCAGACGAAAGCCAACCCCGGTCAGGGTCACGACCCCCACGACTATACCAACGGTTGCCGCCGCCGCCCCCACGGCCAAAGTGCTTTTCGCACCTGAGCCGAGGGCATCCCATAAGTCAGGGATCGACAAGCGGTTCGTCGGGTTCAAAAAGCCAACAACGACACATGCAATGATCCCGTAAACCGCAGCATAGTCAGGCGTTTTTCCCGACAGGATCAAGTAGACCAAAATGATCAATGGAATTATTGACAGCCAATGATCTTTCAGCACCACACCCATTTTAGGAAGCTCTTCTGCTCTCAAACCGCGCAGACCCAACTTTTTCGCCTCGAGATGGACCATGATAAAAATACCAAAGTAATGCAGCAAGGCGGGGAACAAGGCCGCCGCCAACACATCGCGCAAGGGAATCTCAAGGTATTCGACCATGATAAACGCTGCAGCCCCAAGAATGGGTGGTGTTATCTGTCCGCCCGTTGAGGCTGTGGCCTCAGTGGCACCAGCGAAGTGCGCGGGGTAGCCAATGCGTTTCATGGCGGGGATCGTCAGCGCACCAGTCGTCACGGTATTGGCAATAGACGAGCCGGAGATCGTCCCCATGAAAGCCGACGAAAAGATTGCCACTTTTGCCGGTCCGCCGGAATAGCGGCCGGCTAAAACCATCGCTAAGTCAATAAACAACTGACCAAGACCAATGCGGGTCGCCAGTACGCCAAAAAGGATAAATAGAAATACGTATTGCGCCATGACACCAATGGCCACGCCGTAGAGACCTTGATTTGTCATATAGAGATGGTTGATGATGCCTAGCCAGCTTGAGCCGCCGTGCTTCAACGCACCAGGCATCCAGGGCCCAAAAAAAGCAAAAGCAATAAAGAAAATCCCGATAATCGGAAGAGTTGGGCCCACGGACCTACGGGTCGCTTCAAGCGTAAGCAACAACAGCGCGGTGCCCATCAAAACATCTGATTGGGACGGATTGCCGACCCGCTCGGAGACAATCTCAGGCGGGAGTAAAGGAAGATAGATCGCAGCCGCCACTGCCAGAACAGAAAACACCATGTCAAGGATAGGCACACCTTGAATGCGAAACATCCCAGCAACAGGGGTTCGCCCAGTTTCGCGACGCCATCCAAATAGCAAAAACACGAGCCCAAGCACAAAGGACAGATGAATACCACGGTGCAACAATTCGCGGATCAAACCAAAGCCAGAGGCATAGAAATGATAGACGGACATAGCCACTAGAACCGACGCAATGAAAAAGCCAAGCGTTTTGCCTGTTGGCCGAAAGGCAGTCTCAGGATCAAACTTGCGTTCTATTTCGGCCAATTCTTCGGCAGTTAATTCAGTGCCGAGGTTTGGTGATGTGTCTGGCGTGTCTTCAAACTGGCCGTCGGGCTCTCGGTTGACTGTCATAATATCTGTCCCGCTTGAAGATCAAAAAAGGCCCGAGAGGTTTTCACTTCTCGAGCCGATTGTTTAAAATTGAAATCTACTTAAGCAGACCAGCTTCTTTGTAGAACCGCTCGGAACCTGCGTGAAGCGGAACACCTACGCCATTCAGCGCAGTCGCTGGCGTGATGGTCTTGCCTTTGGCATGACCTACATCCAGTAGCTTGCGAGATTCGTCATTCCATAGAGCTTTGGTGATGTTGTAGATTAGCTCTTCGTCTTCATTTGCAGACGTAAACCACTGGGCGCCGACCGCGACAGTCGTTGTTGTGCCCACACCTTCGTAAGCACCTGCCGGGATGTCGGAAGCTGCGAAGAAGCCGTACTTTGAAGTCAAGGCATCCGCGCCTGCTCCATCGATTGGAACTAATTTTATTGACGCCGCCGATGCAAGTTCAACTAGAGATCCCGTTGGGTATCCAGCGACAACAAAGAATGCATCGATCTTACCGTTCCGCAGTGCCTCGGATGCTGCGCCACCTTTCAGAGCTTCCGCAGTAATCATGTCAGCGGACAGGCCATTGGCCTCTAGGATCAGGTTGGCGTCAACGTATGTGCCCGAACCAGGCTCATCGAGCGACACGCGCTTGCCTTTGAGGTCAGCGACAGAGTTGATTCCGCTGTCAGCCAAAGCCACAAGGTGAATGTGCTCTTCGAACAGCGCGGCGATCGTGCGCAGATCTTTGGCAGGCTCTTTACCTTCCATTGTCCCGGTGCCCGTGTAAGCCCAATAGGCTACGTCAGATTGTGCAAACCCAGAGTTACGGAGACCCGAGATGATCGCGTTCACATTGTCCACAGAACCACGTGAGGAAACCGCCGAAGCAATCAGCCCATCAACACCACAAGATCCACCCTTGCCGCATTCGCGCGACCCCGGAGGCTTGGAGATAGCGTTCGCAATGACACCACCAACCGGGTAATAGGTATATGCCGTACCGCCTGTTCCGATTGTGAAAAAGTTTAGCTCTTGCGCTTGCATTGGCAGCGCCAACAATAATGTCGACGTAGCAGCTAAAGCCGCTGTGCGAAGGTATTTGATCATGAATTTCCTCCAAGAAATCATATAAGTTCGGTGCTCGATTCGGAGCTTGTCGAATAGGCCAGTTCGCAGTCCCGAATTCAAGCTTTCGCACGGTTTTTGCTGAAAAAAGTTAAAAATTTTTGAGCAGTTGAAACCATTTGAACGATATCAGACATTCATGATATGCACGGCATTGGTCAATTTGGGCTCGATTTAGTTGTTCGCCACAGGGCAGCACCAACAAACTAGCTGAACATCTGCTGTGCGGACATTTCTGACCTTTGTCACCGCTTGCTAAATAGCCGCTTCAGGCGGTTGGCTACACAGAGGGTCTTCTCTTTGGGAGGCAACCCGTGGAGCCAACATCGTAGATTTTGATGGTGGCAAATATATCGAGCCAGCGACTGTTCTGACGCCATCTAAAAACCATGCAATGATGTCAGAATTTCCGACTTTACGAGACGCAACGTACAGCTTAATTGGACCACTGCATGGCTCCAACGAGACAAAGGTGACACCAAGCATGGCGATGCTCTGGCCCCATGCCAGAGCCAGCACGATTGATCGAAGAAGCGATCCTTTTTCCGTTATCTCAGATTAAACTAAGATAAGTTTTCGGAAAAATTTTAATGATGCCAGCTAATTCCGTTTGAAATCCCGATTACTTGAGAGCTCAAAGCTCATTTTGGATGGGGCGGTTAACCTTTATTATGAGAGTAGTGCCGAAATGTGAGTATGACGGGAGGTGTATTGCCTCAATACAGAAGGTCCATGGCATTAAAGATGCTATTTTCTGAGCAAGCTAACGAGGCAACACTCTCGCTACCGTTAAGAACTTGTACATAACCCGATATTGGGTGGTTTTCATCAAGTCGATCAGCAGAGAAGCCGACGATGTAGCTATATCCAGCATTTTCAAAAGTCGCTTCATGCCAAATATATCTGCCGACACCATGGTTAAAGAAACCATCAAACCCGTTCACTGTACTTGCATAGAGCTCAATATCTGCCGTTCCACTGGCAGGGCCGTACCTGTAACGCATCATCTTCTTGTCGTTTACACACACTGAAACTGCCTTGTTATTTTTCTCGATGGTACAGGCAAATGCGGTTGCCCCATAACCAACACAAAGATCACTAGATGCGTATCCGGCATTCACGCTAACAAAGAACATGACGACTGTGTTTATGAATAATGCGCCCATTCTCATTTGTTTACTCCTCGGTGCTTAGTCTCGACAGAGCTCGGATATAACGGGATTATACCTTCTGCAATACCAGTCGACCATGAACAAGACATCTGACGCACCAATGGAATGATGAACCGCTACCCAAGTTTACGCCATTTTTCATACAAAACCGCCTTTAGCTGCGGCATGTGCCAAGATCAGCCATGAAGACGGAGCAAGCCCTGTGCTGATGCAGCTCTTGCTCGCAAAGTAATGCACCGCAACTGTAGCGCACTCTTCTCTCTGGCGAGTTAGCTATCCCTGAAGCCACCATTCGACTTTACCTAAATTTCGGGTCCGAGATATCCACATCTCGACAAGAATCAAACAGATCAGGAATATTAGAAACTAGTGTAACAGTTTCGATCCAGAAAAATTTCTTGTTTGATAAGGTCAGTGAACATCACATGCGGCGTGAAAGCAGCTCATGTGACGCGCTGCAACCTCGGCATTAGAAGGACTATACCCACCACCGATCACGGTAGCGACGGGTATTTGGCGGCATTTAAAAAACGAAAGCACGCGGCGATCCCGCTCGAGTATACCTTCGTGGCTAAGTTTGAAATTTCCAAGCCGATCACAATGACTTACATCTACGCCTGCATCATAAAGCACAATCTGAGGCATGAACTCTGATAGAACATGATCCAATGCCTTGTGTAGCGCGTTCAAATAGGCTCGGTCCTCTGTGCCAGACGGCAATGCCAAGTCAAATGAGCCACACCTTTTCACGAAGGGAAAATTATCTGCGCAGTGTATGGAACACGTGTAGACCCCCTTCTGCCCATCACAAATATCAATCGTGCCATCGCCCTGATGCACATCCAAATCAAGGATAAGCACACGCTCAGCCAGCCCATGGTGGCGCAAATTCAAGGCGGTAAAGGCTAAATCGTTGAAAACACAAAACCCTGACCCAAACGCAAAATGCGCATGATGGGTTCCTCCTGCCGCGTGGCAGGCAATCTTTCTCTCTAAAGCGTGCTTCGCCGTGACATAGGTGCCGTTGAGTGCGATAAAGCTTCGCTTAATTAATCGTGCAGTCATAGGCAGATTAATTTGCCGTAGCTCTCCCTTACTCAAATCGCCCATCGACACACGCTTAACGTATGGTTGGTCATGAGTTCGCCTCACATCGGCGAAAGAAACGGGAGCCGCTTGCGTAAATTCAAACCGATTGACGCTCTCAAAACTACGCAAAAAGCCGTAAAGGTGAGAAAATTTTTCACCATTGAACCTGTGCGTGATTGGTACGTCAATGTCATAGTCAGGATGAAAGATTATGGGAATATGAGCCATTCCCTACACATAAGTCATCAAAGTTTTAACGCAACCAGTCAAAGGCAGCGGGTCTAATTCATAAGTTTTGTAAGAAGATCACAGCAAAACCAAGCCATTCCGAAGCAATAATATTAACTGATACTCACACTTACTCACGCAGCTCAAAAAATTGAACGGATTTTGATGCATTATGATTGTGCGGTATTTTCGCTCGGCAAGGACGGGCGGCTCTTCACGGAAACTTCTCTTGAAAAGATTTCCCAAAAAATGTGAGTTCAAGATACCTAAAATTTCGAAGGGGCCAGCTTTTCGCCCGTTCTCTCGGATATGCATATGGCGATGCAGTTTTCAACCAATTGCGGGGCTATCCGAGGCGCCGTAAAGACTCAAATCAATTCATTATTTGCGGTTGTGCCCCAAGTTTTGGGGTCGTGGTGACGGAGAAAGTGTCCAGCATGATAATTACGATATATTTTTTTAAATTAATAACAAACGCTAAAGTTAATAAGGCGTTTTGGATTTATGAAAATTGTGCAGCAAAACGTACAGCAAAATAAAAAAAGTTCTATACCTGTGCGAAAGAGGCATTCCTTGCATTTATTCGTGTTCAAGACTCTCGCGTTCGATGCGCGGCGAGACAGGTGCTAAATGGCGCCATCAAAACTTTAATTTGTCCAACTTTGAGACAACTTCTTCAGGCTTCAATCACTTTTTCTCCTAACTACATCCTCCCCTTTCTGAACGAAGCGACGAGGAGTGCCTCAAGAGGATCAGTTACTGCCTAACAAAGTAGTCGACGGCTTGGGCTATGATGATCTACATTTCTGGACTTATGGGTGGTTTATAATTTTACTTATACATCCCGCTGGACCACGCACCAATATGGGGACACCGCTGCCATAACGTGTCCTAGCCTCTTGGATAGCTTCATCAACCGACCCACTATGCTGCCATTTCTCGCGATCATTTGTGATCCGTTTACTTGCAGCATTGAACTCAATAATTGCCCAGGCCGACCCAGTTTTTCGTATTTCGATAAGTTTGGCTTTCATTGCTTCGTTATCCTCTTTTCACCTGGACGGGTGACACGCGAATTAGGCTCTTTGCGTAACTATATTCCAAATCCAACGAGCTATATTACCCTCTGGAAAAGGAATGCAGTTAGGCTCTCAGTACCCACAGTTCTTGTAGCCGCCGATCATACATTGCGTTGCCATCCGTTGAGCATCCGCTAGATCAGCGCTGGTCATCTTGTTACCAATATCATCTCTTTTTCTGAATGCGATTTCCCAGTAATCAGGGTTTTCAGCCGTTGCACCCGCAATGTTGTACCACATATGCGCCATGGCATTGTCCTGAGGAAGACCTCTACCGAGTTGGTACATTTTGGCTAATTCGATTTGAGCTATAGTACTTCCATTTACTGCGGCTGCTTGATACCATCGCGCTGTCTGTTTGAGGTTTTCATGGCCATCCGAAAGTTCAGAGTATCGCCGAGCCAAAGTAAGTTGCGCTAAAACGTGCCCTTGTTCAGCGGCCTTGCGCCACCAAACGGCAGCTTCCGTTTTATCTTGCGGAACACCCTCACCGTTGTCGTACAAATTGCCTAAGGCGTATTGGCTGTTATCATATCCTTGGATAGCAGCTTCGCGATACCAAACCGCAGCTCGACGGTAGTTACGAGGGGTACCCCACCCATTGTAAATCATTAAACCTAATTGGAATTGAGCGTCTGCATGACCTGACTTTGCGAGCGGTTCCAATTTCTGAATTCCCGCCCGGTACGCAACACCGTCCATGATTTTTACACCCCAGTCAAAGTCTTTTGCCAGTACTGGAGAAGTAGGAAATTTTTCGAGTTGGCTATTGGGTGGTTGAGTTTTCAGAATGATTTCAGAAGGTGCCTGTAAGATTTCTAAACTTTTCTGCTCAGGAGGTTTATCAGATTTCGGGTTCACTGAAGAAACTTGAAAACCTTTATTCGCTTCTTGCGCGTCCAGCGTTTGTATGAACGAAAAAGAAGACGTTACCGCAAGTATATAAAAATATTTTCTATTCATCTTTTAATTACGCCAAATTCTCTTCAATAAAGTTTTGTATATATATTTGATTTAAAATTCATTTCTTGTAAACATGTATTTTTTATATATTTAATTATAAAAAGTTTATTCAAATATCCTATATCATTGTTATCCCTTTACTGGGAAAGACTCATTTTACAATAAATTTGGATAGAGTACGTTCCATTTTACGCCAAAATACCAATCTAATTGCGCCATACGTCACCCTAAAATGTAATTTTTGGACTAGGAAAGAGTTTCAAAAAATTAAAAATATAAGCTCTATTTCGATTGCGCTCAAACCTTATCCTTTCTGTTCATACTGCACGTCAAATTCCCACAACTTCATGATAATTGCTTCCGACTTGTGATGTTTGGTTTCCACTGTTAAAATTGCTTTTCTCACCTATGGCGCCAGACCATTCAACTATGGCAGATTCATTTTTTTCGGCGGTACTGGCTCGGCGAGATACCCTTCTGATTGCGAAAGTCGCGAGAAAAATTCTGGACGCGCGCATAGCCCAACGCCATTGCCACGTCAGTGACCTTCATGGTACTATTATTCAAATAGTCGCACGCTAGTTCAAAACGCACTTCCTGCAAAATTTGCGAAAAGGAAGTGTCATGGGCATTTAGTTTCCGTTGTAGCGTACGCTTACTGATCCCTGCAATCTTTGCCGCGGTCTCAACTTTCAGGTTCTCGCCCAGGTAAGGTTTGATCGATGTTCCTACAAAATCTACGAAATTCCAGGCAGACGCCTCACGATGTACTGCTTTCGACGTTAAAAAGGATCTCAGCTCCACCGCAGAGGCGCCTTCTTTACTAACCGTGTTAACAAGATCTGTCTGTAAAATTGTTATGGATGTGTGTGGGCATCGGATAAGTACGCGGGTATCTGGGAATGCTTTAAAAACTGTTTCTGGTGGACGTATATGTGACGCAAAGCACATTGCAACAGGACACCAACTTTGGCCTTTGAAGCTTCGCATCACCGAAACTATTGTTTGTAAAAGGATCCACTCTTGAAAACATATGTAACGATGTCCGTGGTGAAATGAATTGATTTTGATCTCAAAGCTATTGTGAGTTTTGGAGATACCCAATTTTAAGGTAGGGTCTTCTTGCTGCATCGCCAAAAGCAATGCTTCAAGGCGCTTGATTCCGGAGGGGACAGACCCAACGATCTTCTGCCGAAGTGAAGAAAAAGAGGATACGATAACCTGCTCGGAAGCCCGTAATCCTAATTCCATTGGGTGCATCTCGTGACCAACTTTTGCCACCCAACTTAATGCGATTGGAAGGCTGATACGTAACTGAGGCGTTAACTCTATACTTTTCGGCAGCAACGATTCAGCCAAGTAACGCTCTATGGGCGCTCCAGCATCCCGCAGTACTGATATGTAATCGTTTACATACGTCGCTCTCACTAGGCTAATATTTTTAACCATTTTTTTGCCTATTCACTACAAACCGCAAAAATACGACGGCTTATTGTTTAGCTGGTAAGGATCATTTTGAGAGCTGTATTAAAGGAGAACAAGTATTTTTTTTAAATTCTAGAAGTGAAAATTCAGCATTTACAATTAAAACCAATAATTATGACAGTGATGTTAATATCTTAAGTGAATTGAGATTTAAACCTTAGTAGGAATTATTTGGCGCCACTTGGAACATATATATTTAATATATATATAATTTGACGTTATTTGGAACATATATATATATTTAATACTCATTATTTGTCGTTATTTGAAACATATGTATATTTAATTCAGTGGTGCTGTCGTGTGTGGATGGCTCCGTTTATGCAAAGTTTTTTTTCGACTGATGTTGATCGTTAGGGAGAGCGGTCATGTGTCCGGCCTGTTGGCGCGTTTACATTTTATCGCTGGCCTTGATGAAGTCCGCATATCGGGTCCCTAATCGGACTAACGAGCTTTAAAGCCCTGACAGCATCTCGGGGTGTCCCGGTCGCGGTTCCGTTCAATCATCATCATTCACATTTGCCCCTGCACGTTGAGCGGCCTGAAGGCTCTGCTATCATCAGTGCGGTGATGAACTAAGTCACAGGACCAAACGTGGTTCACATGCTCCACTCGTAGTCGAACACAGGAGCCATCGTTGAGCCACAGACGGCCCCGCTTTGGTTGTTTGTTGGGTACTTTCAGCGTCAATGCCACGTTCGTGGAGGAGATCCTCGACGTTGCAAAGGGAAAGCGGAAACCGAACGTAGAGCATCACCGCCAGGCGGATGATCTCCGAGCTCGTCTCGAAGTACTTGAATGGGGATCGTTTGGTCATTGCCGGACGCTAAGTCAGCACCCTGCCCTCTTCCACTGAAGTTTCTTTGACAGCACCGGGAAAAAGGCTGTTTGCTGACAGAGACTGGGGTGAGTGGCGGAGAGATAGGGATTATATAGATAAGTGCGTGATATCCCGATTTATATAGGAAATATGGTCCTTGGTAATACCATTTAGTTCCCATTCTTAGTTTGAAACTATGCCTGTTTTCTTCGCTTGTACCAAAGGTACGTTGCGCCAAGTAAGAAGCAGACACCACCGATGAAGGCAATCATACGACCAAAGGATTTACTCCATTCAATCATCGAAGTGCTTCTGATCTCTCCACTGGACCAGTCAACAAGTCCTTGTACGACCTCGCCTTGACTGTGCGGCTTTGGGCTGACCCATGTATTGCCAGTGTACCTTCTGGCCTCTCCTTGGGCAGTGCGTGCTTCAAACGTTGGGCGATAAACTTGGCCGTTATCGCTTCTCTTACTCTCCACAAGAACTACGGCCAACTCGGTTTCAACGGCGCGGGAACTGAATGCAGATGCAGACCAGATCAAGTACAACCCAATCAGGGCAAATATTGTACCATTTAGTACGGCCACATAAGGCAAGGTACGAATAGACTTGATCACCAAATCCGAAAAACTCTTTGGCATTGAAAACACTTGTCCCACCTCTTTCATGGCTGGGGATGTATTAGTCCACTGGCTTATTTCAATCAACGGCGACAGGTCGAGGGGTGCTGCCAGCACCAGTGCCAACCAGTCTCTACTAGGCCAGCATCATTGTCCTTTATGTCGCGCAGAGACCGGGCCACTCGGCAAGAGCAGCGGCGCGGTTCAGCTTGAAGTTGGGACGGGAGTAAAGGCTGCGTTCTGAATTGAAAAGGTTTTAGACAGAGGCGTGGACGGCTGCGAATTTCGGCAAACTTCGCATACGTCGGAAACGAAGCATCGCCAGTTCTCGTCGTCGGATTGGCAGGTGTGAATTTTCCGCTCTATTGTTCAACCAACAACCTGTTTCTTGACAGCCGTCGGCTCCGAGTTCTTTTAGAGCCGCACGGTAAGATTCTAACCTGTCTGTCACGATCACTTCGGGTCGCCCATGTTTTCGCATTGCTTTCCTTCAGAATTTCAATGCTGCCTTCTTATCACGTCTCTGGGTGACATAGCTTTCCAGCACCTCACCCTCGTGATCCACGGCAAACCAAAGGTAGTGTCGTTCGCCGTTAATCTTCACGAACATTTCGTCCAGATGCCGCCGCCACCGGCTCGAATTCATTCCAGCGATACGCCACTTTTTAATCTTCGATGCGAACATAGGACCAAACCGATGCCACCAAAATCGGATCGCCTCGTGGCTGACGTCGATGCCTCGCTCGTGCAGAAGATCCTCAACATTGCGCAGCGACAACGGAAAACGAACGTAGAGCATTACCGCCAAGCGAATGATCTCGGGGCTAGTCTTAAAGTAGCGAAATGGCGAACGATTTGTCATGGCGGAACGCTAGATCAGCACCCTGACCGTCACAAGCCAGTTTCCTTTGACAGTGCATTCACGCCTGTATTCCCTCACCCAGCCGAAATTCTTGTTCTTGAAATTTGTAGCGACCTGCTATTAAAAATGCATTGGCAAAATATTGTCGAGCTCCGAACAACGGGCATGTCAGATGCGTAAAAAGCGTCGACTAAGTGCCTTGCACGAACGTTAGCGGCTAGTCATCAGCTGTGCAGCTGGGGATTCTCAGGCACCTAGTAGCCATGCGTTTAAATAGGGCGGTGCGTTGCCTGGCGTTGTAGAAGCGCTCAAGTGGCAAATCGCGGTCAGAAGCATCATTTTCAGGATGGCTGTTCTTTAGATAGTTCGGAACGCTAGCTCCAAACAAAGCAATAAATAACAATAACTTATATGGGGTAGTGGCGGAGGAGGTGGGATTCGAACCCACGGAGGGCGTTAACCCTCGCTGGTTTTCAAGACCAGTGCATTCGACCACTCTGCCACTCCTCCAGCGGTACTGCGTCTAATGGTGTGCTCGCTCATATGCAACCCATTGCACAGTAATTTTTCGCCTATTACTAAGCACAGCCTTTCATTGGAAACCGCATGAGGGTAAAGTTTCCGCAATATTGTATGGACCGGTATTGCAAGTAGTGTAAATCTGGTTAGATGCGGCAACGACCGCAAACAGGCAAAGGGCATAAAATGGCGATTTCCAGAAGTGCAGCGAGCATACCTTTTCGCGGTGCCGGGTCCATGGTCGCGTTGCTGTCGATACTGACCACAACGGCATGCACTGAAGGAGAAAACTTTTCATTCCTTAAAGCGACCGAGCCTTCGAACGAAGCCTCAGCGGGACAAACGACTAAACTAATAGAAACCGATGTCGAAGTCCCTGAAGTTTTCTCCCAAACCGAAGCCGGACTGTGGGATGGCCGCCCATCATTGGGTGGCGTCTGGGCTGCGCATCCGGATGTGTCCGATCCCGAACGCGTCATCATGCGCAACAAAACAAACGGAAAATTCGTGATTGGCGCCCTGTTCCGCCGCGAACGTGAAATTCCCGGCCCCCGAATTCAAGTATCCTCAGATGCCGCAGAAGCGCTGGGTATGTTAGCGGGACAACCCGTAGAATTGAACGTTACCGCAATTCGCCGCGAGGAGGTCCCTCAAGATCCTCCTATACTTGAAGGCACCGACGGCGTCGCAACTCAGCCTGATTTAGTCGAGGAAGCGCCGCTGGAGCCCATCGCTGCTGCTTCAGCGGCAATCGCCGCTGCGGAGGCTGCAGAATTGGCCGCCACATCGACCGCGGCAAAATCCGAAGTAGCGCCGAAACCACAGTCCAGCTCTCTGGCGAAGCCGTATGTTCAGATTGGCATATTCTCGGTGGAGGCCAATGCCAAAAATGCCTCAGAGCAGATGCGCGTTGCAGGACTTTCACCACTGATCAAAAAAACCACGTCGGGAAAGAAAACTTTTTGGCGAGTCTTGGTTGGACCTGCGTCCGGCAAATCCGACCTCAATTCGATGATAAAGAAAGTGCATGGCGCGGGCTTCACTGACGCCTACGCCGTGACCAACTGACGGAGACGCAATATGCCGCGCCTGTTCGCCACCACGCTGACCCTCGTATTAGCCCTTTCGTTCACTGCTGCACGGGCTTTCGAAACTCGGGCAGGTGCTGCATTTGTCATGGATCAGACCACCGGAACGGTGCTTATGGCTAAAAATGCTGATAATCCCCTGCCGCCAGCATCCATGTCTAAGCTCATGACCTTATACATGGCCTTTGAGGCGATCCGAGATGGACGCTTATCGACTGAGGAAAAACTGCCCGTGTCTCAGCATGCGATGAGCTACGGTGGATCAACCATGTTTTTGGACACAACTGATCGCGTCAAAGTTATTGACCTACTGCGCGGTATAATTGTGCTGTCGGGCAACGACGCTTGCGCCGTTCTCGCCGAAACACTCAGCCCAGATGGCACAGAAGCTGGATTCGCTCGTCTGATGACCCGACGCGCCCGACAGATGGGAATGACGAACTCGACTTTTGCCAATTCCAACGGTTGGCCAGCACCCGGCCATCGAATGAGTATGCGTGACCTCGTGCTGCTTGCCAATCAGTTAATAACGGAGTTTCCAGACTTTTATCCAATGTTTGCAGAAACAACCTTTGGTTTTGATGGCCGAGCGCCACAAAACGTAAATAACCGTAACCCATTGCTAAAAATGGATATTGGTGCCGATGGATTGAAGACAGGACATACATCCGAGTCAGGCTATGGACTTGCCGGATCCGCAACTCAGGATGGACGCCGAGTGATTTTTGCTTTTTCTGGCCTAAAAAGTGCAAAGGAACGGGCTGAGGTGTCTCAACAGATTGTAAACTGGGCCTTTAGGCAGTTTTCTGAGTCAACGTTGGCGCGAGCTGGTCAACGGGTCGCCGAAGCCGAGGTCTGGATGGGCAAGCATCCTCGCGTTGGCCTCGTTCCTGGGACTGATGTTACAGTACTTTTGCCAGTTTTGGCACAGAATGGAGTCAAGGCCGAGGTCATTTACCAAGGGCCATTGCAAGCTCCAATAACCAAGGGTCAGGAACTCGCTCAGCTGGTGCTTATGCCCGAAGATTTACCAGAAATCAGGGTGCCTCTTTTCGCAGAAAGCGATATTCCCGAGGGCGGATTCACAATACGTATGCGCACGGCAACAGGCGTTCTTATGGAGCAGCTTGGATTTGCACCACAGGGTGCGCTTTGAAACTCGGTGCAACGTTCATTACTTTTGAAGGCATCGACGGATCAGGAAAGTCGACACAAGCACGGATGCTAGCAAGCAAGCTGCTTGCTGACGGGTATGACGTCGTATTGACCCGAGAGCCGGGTGGTTCACCGGGTGCTGAAGAAATTCGCTCGCTGGTGCTAGAGGGTGACCCTGACCGCTGGTCCGCCGAAACTGAAATCTTGTTGTTCACAGCGGCCCGTCGCGACCATCTAGAGCGCACAATCTTACCAGCACTTGCGCAAGGGAAAGTAGTAATTTGTGATCGGTTTGCAGACAGCACCCGCATGTATCAAGGTCTCTCACGAGGCGACCTTAGAGGCATTGTTGACCAATTACACAGCTTGATGATTGGGCGTGAGCCAGACCTAACCTTATTAATAGATATGGACCCAACCATTGGTCTCACCCGTGCCAAAGCACGGCAGACCTCTGAGGAAAGATTCGAGGACTTTGGGCAGGCCATGCAAGAGCAAATGCGCAAAGGCTTTCTTTTGCTGGCCGACGAGTTTGCCGACAGATTTCGCGTTGTTGATGGTGGCCGTACTCCAGAAGTGGTTGCCGAGGACGTCACACGGCTTACGCTGGAGAAACTGGCGTGAGCAACGAAACCGAACCCGACCGTGTACCAAACGCTCCACACCCCAGAGACACACTCCAACTGATAGGTCAGGACAGCGCTGTCAGAGAATTCCTTCACTCATTTAATGCCAGCCGGTTGCATCACGGGTGGCTCATTACAGGCCCACTTGGTGTCGGCAAAGCAACTCTTGCATGGCAAATCGCTAGGTTCCTGTTGGCCACCCCCGCAAATACCGTTGACAACTTGCTTGATGATCCACCAACTTTTGCATCTCTACACATCGATCGTGAAAACCCAGTAGCGCGCCGCATTGCTGCGCGATCTGAGGCCGGACTTCACAGTATCACACGCAGCGTCAATCCAAAAACAGGACGTATACGTGATCAGATCGTGATTGATGACATTCGCGGCCTTACCCATTTTCTACATTTGTCGTCAACGGACGGCGGGCGGCGTGTCGTGATCGTGGACAGTGCCGACGATATGAATATGAATGCGGCCAATGGCCTGCTTAAAATGTTGGAAGAACCTCCGGCACGCACGACCATCCTGTTGATCTCGCACCAACCTTCTCGCCTTCTGCCAACCATTCGGTCAAGATGTCGGGAGTTGCGTCTGCACCCATTGTCGCCCGAGCATATGCATTTGGCACTGCAACAGGCCGACCCAGAGATCGAGGAGACACCTGCATTGACCGAACTATCTGCTGGTTCAGTCGGCGAAGCTTTACGCATAGGAAGTTTAGATGGCGTCGAAATGTACCATCAAGTGATACAACTCTTTTCCAGTATGCCCGACTTTGACCGGCAACGTGCCCTCAAATTGGCAGAGGCCGTAAGTCAGCGTGGTAACGGCGATAAATTCGAATTGCTGCTGACTTTGATCGATATTTGTGTCACCCGACTTGCCCGAACCGGAGCATCCGGCAAACCACCTCAGATTGAAGCAGCACCGGGGGAGTCGGCCCTTTTTTCAAAACTTTCACCAAATCCGCAAAGATCTCGCGCGTGGGCCAACACCGCTCAAGAAATTTCCGAACGCAGTCGTCATGGCAAGGCAGTCAACCTTGACCCAGCCACGCTTGTACTTGATACGTTTTTTAAAATTCAGAAAACTACCAGCGTGTGAGCACATGACCGACTTGCCACAGATTACAGACAGCCATTGCCACCTTGACTTCAATGATTTCGAGGGCCAGTTGGACGAAATCATTGCCCGAGCCGCCACCACAGGCGTGACCCGAATGGTTACGATTTGCACCCGATTGCGCAATGAACCAACTGTGCGAGCCATAGCGGAGGCCCACCGACCGGTGTTTTATGCAGCCGGCACTCACCCTATGAGTGCCGCGGATGAACCACTTGCTTCCGTTGAAGAATTAATTGCCTTAGCCAAGCACCCAAAATTCGTTGGGATCGGGGAAAGTGGGCTTGATTATCATTATACCGCCGACAGTAGAGACATCCAACAAGCCTCATTACGCGTACACATAGAAGCGGCTCGAAAAACAAGTCTGCCGCTTATCATTCACAGCCGAGACGCAGATGAAGACATGGCCCGCATTCTGATGGAAGAATACCAAAATGGTGCATATACTTGCGTCATGCACTGTTACAGTTCCGGTGCACGTCTTGCGAGGCAGATGCTAGACTTGGGGTTTTACTTGTCGATGTCAGGCATTGCCGCCTTTCCGCGCAGCCACGAGGTGCGTAACATTTTTGCGAATGCGCCAGTTGATAGAGTTCTCGTTGAGACAGATGCCCCTTACCTCGCGCCCCCACCCTTTCGCGGGAAGCGCAATGAGCCGTCATATGTCGAAAAAACAGCGCGCATAGGCGCTGAAGTTTTCCAGATGGATTACGTCGAATTCGCCGCGCAAACACAAGCCAATTTCGACCGGCTGTTTTCCAAGGCCCAGTTTCAGGCACTTTCTACATGAACGCCTCACTGACATTCACCATTTTGGGCTGCGGTAGTTCCGGCGGCGTACCGCGATTAGGTGGCCATTGGGGAGATTGTGACCCGAATAATCCAAAAAATCGCAGAAGCCGATGCTCGATGCTGATTGAACGTGAAACGCCCGGCGGCAAAACCACAGTGCTCATCGACACGTCACCGGATATGCGTTCACAGTTGCTTCAGGCCAATGTCGGTAACCTAGATGCCGTAGTCTACACCCACTCTCACGCTGACCACGTGCATGGAATTGACGATTTACGCATGATCGTATTCAATATGCGCCAGCGTATCCCCGTCTGGGCAGATGGCCCAACGCAAAATGAGCTTTTGTCCAAGTTTGGATATGCTTTTGTGCAACCAGCGGACTCGCCCTACCCTCCCATCCTCGATATGCACACAATTGATGGTGATCTTACGATCTCCGGTTCCGGTGGTACCATCGTTCTTAACCCGATAAAGGTAAATCACGGTAGCATCGACGCACTTGCATTCCGCGTTAATGATTTGGTTTATATGCCGGATGTTGCCGAAATTTACGACGCATCATGGTCCCAACTCGAAAATTTGGATTGCTGGGTACTCGACACACTGCGTCGCACCCCACACCCAACTCACTCACACTTTGAAAACTCATTGGAGTGGATCGCACGCGTGGCTCCCCGTCGGGCGGTACTAACCAACATGCACATTGACCTCGATTACAAAACCGTCGAGTCGGAGACCGCAGACAATATCACACCCGCATATGATGGTATGAAAATCGTTTATGATGTGTAGCACTTTGGACCCCTGCGAGAACTGATGGAAACGCTCATCTCAGTCATTCTACCTGTTTTCATATTGATTGGCTTTGGCTACCTGGCAGCATGGCGAGGATTTTTCACAAAAAGTAACGTCGATGGCATAATGCGCTATGCAACTAGCTTTGCTGTGCCGGTTTTGCTGTTCCGCGCAATTGCGTCTCTCGACCTCAGTGCTGATTACGATTTAGCCATGATAGCAAGCTTCTATACTGGCGCATTCATTAGCTTTCTCGCAGGTATGCTCGGCGCGCGATATTTATTTGGTCGCAACTGGGAGGATGCAACCGCAATTGGCTTCGTTTGCCTCTTTTCCAACTCAGTGCTCCTCGGCCTTTCAATCACAGAACGTGCTTTTGGTTCGGAGGCACTTGCTGGAAACTATGCTTTAGTGTCGATCCACGCACCGTTTTGCTATGGGCTCGGCATTGCTGTCATGGAGTTCATTCGTGCCCGATCTACAGCAAAACGCAGGATCGTCCCACAAGTACTGAAAGGGATGTTCTCCAATGCGATAATCTTAGGTATCGCACTCGGGTTCATCGTAAACGTGGCTCAAATCTCATTGCCGTCACCAGTGAACAGTGCCGTCACTCTGATGGCTGCTTCAGCACTTCCAGTTGCGGTGTTTGCCATTGGGGGGGTTCTTTATCGCTATCGGCCCGAAGGCGACATGCGTATCATTTTTTATTGTTGTGGTATTTCATTATTCCTTCACCCGGCAATTACGTGGACGCTGGGAACAAATTTAGGTCTGAGCCTAGACAGCTTTCGCTCAGCAGTTCTTACCTCTACCATGGCGCCAGGCATAAACGTCTACCTGTTTGCCAGCATGTACGGCCGGGCCCAGCGTATTGCGGCCTCTACTGTTCTCATAGCAACTGCTGCCTCTGTTGGTACTATTTGGTTATGGCTCCTCGTGATACCTTAACCGCTGCAAGTTTAGCACCATTTGTGCAAGATCTCTTGTATAGAACAAAGAACGTTAAATTAGCTTTAAACCTTAAGAAAGCATTATTGAAAAAAATCTTTCGCAAAATATTTGGGACAGCCGCAGGTATTAGAGTTGGTATGAAAGAGGTAGCAGAAAACATTGATGGACCTCAATTTGCAAAAACGGTTTAGTTAAAAACGTTCTCTGGACTTCATGCGACCTTTGAGACCTTGCAACGGTGATAGGTCGTTTCGATCCGAGTAATATCGGGCGGTCACAATAAGGTTGTGGTCCTTTAAAACACTCGCACTTTTAGAGACGTCATTGCACGCATCATTAACGCAGCAGTTTATCGCGCCATTTTTCAGCTGCGCCTAATTTGGATTAATAATATGCTGCGTATTATCTCGACGCACTTCTTATTCACCATCTAAATAATTTTTTGTAAAAATGTGTTCAAAGGCCAGTTTTCCAGCCTTTGAACACACTCCCTTTTTTAGCTAGCATGTTTCCAAGGGCCAAAGTCTTTACCACCTTCGACTATTTCATACATAACGCATGGTTCATCACCAAGAACCCAACCATCATGTCCGGGAGCAAAATAATATGCATCACCCGGTCCAACTTCAATTTTTGAGCCGTCATCATGCGAACAACCCAGTCGACCCGAAATCACAACTCCTACATGGCCGGCCTGACAACTGTCGCCGCCAACCGTTGGCTTGATGCACTCCGACCACACCCAACCCGGTTCAAGGACCAATTTAGATGCGTTCACATTACCAAGTTTTACAATTTCTACTTTCGCTTTTGGTGGATTTTTTACCTCATCAGCGTCTTTAAAATTTTTTGCATACAGGTTAGCCATTGTTGTCATCCTTCTTATCTTTTCGGAACGGTCATATATTTGGAATTATGTACAAAAATCTAAATTCAGACCTGGTTATAAACTGTATAAAATTAAAATCTTATTTCAATTAAATTCTCTCAATAAATTCTTTTTTGTATTTTTATAAAATTCTATCTTGATAGAATAATTATAATTTCGATTAAGTGATCAACACACCTTTATCTACAATCTTAAGCCAATTTGATATTCACGGAATTACCCTTTTTTTATTTAAAAACACATCATGTCACTGCATCAAGAAACAACTCATGATGGTGCAAAGAGCATCCCAGTACCTATGAACATCTACACAGCTCAGAAACAGAGGGCGACTAAGAATTTTCTATCTGGCTTGCCTCATTAAACCTCTTTCTTTAAATTTAGATTAAAAAAAGGCGTGAAATAATAGGGAAAAACCCACTGAATGTAGCCCCTATTTCCTACCACCAAAGGGTCAGTCAAAAGTAATACATCTCAAGATCGACAGCCGAGAGGAGACACCCATTTGTCAGATATGATTTTTGGGTCAACAATTTACATGAGTTTAAAAATGCTTAGCGTGTAAGCTACTCTCTGACCAAATCTGCGATTTTTTATTGCGAAGAAACTGGTGCGCTTGTTACTTTTTACAGGTCTGTCCCGTTAGATTTTGACTGCACCAAGATCCGCCAGAAATAAGAAATAAGAGATCAGCAGAGAAATTCTGAATTTCAACTTTATTTGCTCCAACTCATTCTCATTGACTCTTTTATGTACATACTTAACGTTATTAAGAACCAACTTAATCAAGGGCCACACTTATAACTTTTTGCACTTTCAATCTTGGATTTCTTGACTTTCATCAGGCGCGTGCTTTGCGAATTCCGTGAGTTGCCAAGTCAGATCGTCTTGGATTTTCACCGTCGCAAAATAATTGAGATTGCTGTGTCTGCCCAAATTTAAGCCAGCTTTTAGGGCTATAACAAGACAAGCAACGCGAGAAGACTACGATTAAAAAGCATAACTTTTCATGACCTTAATAACGATTACCACTGTACAACAAAAAGGGAGAACGAAATGAAAATAAAATCAAAACTAATGACGGCAACCATCTGTCTTGCTTCCATCGCATCGTCAAGCATCGCTGATAACATCAAGGTTGGATTTAATGTTCCACTGACAGGGTTCGCAGCTGCGGATGGAACATCCGCTTTGAACGGTGCCGAGCTTGCCGTGGAACAGATCAATACTGCTGGTGGAATTAATGGTAATATGATGGAATTGGTGGTTTACGATGACCAGGCGTCGCCAAAAGAAGCCGTGCCAATTGCGCAAAAACTAATCGAGAGCGACAACGTTGTTGCCGCAGTCTCTGGCAGCTACTCTGGGGCAACCCGAGCCGCTGCCGGAATTTTTCAAGAGTCAGGTGTTCCATACATCTCGGCGTATGCCATTCATCCTGACATCACACGTGCGGGCGATTACGTATTCCGCACATCGTTTGTTGGGGAAGTGCAGGGTCGTGCCGGTGCGAAATTAGCTGGTGAAATGCTTGGCTTGAAAAAAGCGGTGGTTGTCACCCTACAAAATGACTTTGGTAAATCGCTAGTCGCTGGGTTCAAAGAGGTTTCAGCAAACTACGGGATCGAGATTGTCGGCGAATATGAGTACAGCATAAAAGATCGTCAGTTCGGGCCGATTGTGTCAAAAATCCGCGCTGACAACCCGGATGTTATCTATGCCACCGGCTATTTCTTTACTGCAGGGCCATTGGTTAGCCAACTGCGTGCTGCAGGGATCAATACAACTATAATTGGCCAGGAAGGATACGACTCGCAAAAGTTCATTGATATTGCCGGACCAGCTGCAGAGGGGACGATCATTACGACGTCGCTAGATCGCGACTCAACCGCTGTCGAAACACAAGACTTTATAACTGCATTCGAGGCAAAGTCTGGGAACAAAACGGACATGGTTGCTGCGTCGGCCCATACAGCGATCAAAGTTCTAGCGGCGGCATTGCAATCATCCGGCGATGCGGACAAAGCAGCTCTGCGTGATGCAATCGCGGGCACACAACTGACAGCTTCGACAGGCGAGATTTCATTCAACGGCTTAGGCGAGGTTCAAAAATCGGTTCAGGTACAGGTTGTTAAGGATGGTCAATGGCATCACCATTCGGTCATTCATGATGCCGCTCTGCTGGCCCCTCCAACAGAGTAAGTATTGAAATTGCGTCACTTAATTAAGGTTAGGTGGCGCAATTTTCTTTTGCTTTATGTGCAGATTTTACAACTAAAAATACCAAACACGGACTGCCAAAATGTTGTATCTCGAACTGTTTTTCCAAGGCATCGTGCAGGGTAGTATCTACGCACTGATCGCCCTAGGTCTGACACTGGTTTACGGTTTACTGCGGATATTGCACGTCGCACACGCCGCCTTGTTCACGCTAGGCGGTTATCTTGGTGTCATAATAACCAACGCAACAGGCAGCTTTCTGCTGGCAACAGCAGTCGCCATGATCGTCGTTGGGTTTGTCGGCATCGCGGTCTATAAGTTGGCGTATGAACCTTTGCTGTCAAAGCCACCGTTCATCTCACTAATCGCATCGATCGCCCTGTTTATCGCCTCGGAAGAGATTTTCCGCATCATTTTTGGGCCCTACGGACTGTCCTACACTAACCCGCCCATGCAAGGGTATTTCGAATTGTTTGGCGGATTTTTTTTGAAATACGGCGAAGCTTTGGTGATAGCGCTGTCTGTTGTCATGTTGGTAATTTTGGGTTGGTTTGCCGCCGCCACACGTCTCGGCGTGTCCTGGCGCGCAACGGTCACCGATCCTGATATGGCACGCGCTTTTGGCATCAATACACAAAACGTACGTTACATGAATTTTTTCATCGGCTCTGCACTGGCTGCGGCTGCAGGTGTATTTGTCGCTATGCTCAATAATCTGGTGGAGCCTTCTATGGGCAGCGTGGCGTCCTACAAAGCTTTGGCAATCATCGTTCTAGGCGGTCTTGGTAGTATTCGAGGCACGCTGATAGCGGCAATGGCCATCGGAATAATTGAATCATTTGGTACGATTTACATTGGTCATTTACTTGACCGCGACGCGCTGGCTTTTGCGTTTCTAATTGTTGTTCTGATGATACGCCCACAAGGGCTATTGGGGGCAAAATAGATGGCATATGAAATTACCCTGATTACGACGATGGCCATTAGCATCCTGTTTGCGTTGAGCCTAAATTTCATCACTGGATTTTGCGGCCAAATCAGCCTCGGACATGCGGCATTTATGGGTGTTGGTGCTTATACATCCGCTGTCATGTTAAAAGCGGGCTTTCCGTTTCTTTTCACTATTCCATTTGCTGGTACTTTTGCGGGGCTGCTAGGTATCTTGGTCGGTTTCGCGAGCCTGCGTGTCCGTCACGATTTTCTTGCGATCACGACGATGGGCGTTGTTTTTCTATTCGTTGGATTGGTTCGGCAACAGGAATTCCTTGGTGGAGAAATTGGGATTTCGGGCATTCGCGGGTCACCCTTTGGCCGCATTGGATTCATGTATATCTGTTTGGGCCTGGCTGCAGTATTTGCTATGTTCTCCCTTGCGGTAAAACGATCCTGGATGGGCTATGTCTTTGCTTCGATCGCCGACAACGAAGATATCTCGCGTGTGCTGGGAATAGACGTTTCTAAATACAAATTAATCGCCTTTGTGGTTGGGACATCCACCGCAGGTATTGCCGGTGCGCTTTACACACAACATTTTCGTTTCGTTGGCCCAGACAGTTTTGGTTTTGTAGAATCCGTCACAGTACTGGCGATGGTCATTGTTGGTGGCATCGGGTCGGTCTGGGGCGTCGCTGTTGCTGCTGCATTCCTGAGTGTGATGCCACTGCTGTTTCAGTTTGTGAATGATTTCAAAATTCTAGTCTATGGGGGGCTTTTGTTTTGTATGATGAGATGGGCACCTGATGGGCTTGCTGGGATCGTTTCACGCTGGATCAAGAGATTGCGGAGCACATCATGACAACAACAGTGCTCGAAGTCCGGGACGTCACAGTTCGCTTTGGCGGTGTGGTAGCGGTAAACCAGGCATCATTGACAATCAAACAGGGAGAATTGATTGGATTTGTTGGCCCAAACGGCGCGGGCAAAACCACTTTGATGCGAGTGATCACCGGCATGGTCAAGGCAAACGAAGGTCAAGTTTTGCTTACGGGTAATGACCTTGCTGGGATGGCAGTGAATCAGCGTATCCGAAGCGGATTGGCACTGGCACAGCAAATAGTGCAACCTCTACGTGCAATGACTTTGCTGGAAAACGTTGCACTTGCATGCGGAGCAGCAAAAACTGACAACCCTTTCACAGCCATGCTGTCCTACGAGCGCCAGTCCGAAAACAATCGCGCACTAGAATTATTGTCACAGGTTGGCTTGGGCGAGGTCGCTGACCAAGAACCCGCAAAATTGCCACTTGGATATCTCAAACGGCTTGAGGTAGCCCGCGCCATGGCTTTGAGTCCCAAATTGCTGTTGTTGGATGAACCACTGGCCGGATTGAACCAATCTGAGGCAAAAGCTTTGGCAGACTTGATCAAAAATCTAAACTTGGATGGACTGACGATCTTGCTGATCGAACACAACCTGCGCGAAGTCATGCGTATTTGTCCGAAGGTTTACGTTCAAGATCAGGGCCGCTCATTGGCTTTCGGTCCTACCGCAGAAATTATGGCGCGTGCTGATGTTGTTCAGGCCTATTTAGGAGGCGAATATTTCGATGCTGCAAGTCAATGATCTATCTGCCGGTTATGGCGACATAATCGCCGTGCGCGAATTTTCCTTCTCGGTCGAAGCAGGCAAAATACACGCATTGGTTGGTGCAAACGGCGCAGGAAAGTCTTCAACCCTCATGTGTCTGATGGGGCTAGTAGAGCAGAAGTCTGGGTCCATCGTGATGGACAACCTACAAATTTCAAACGAGCGGATCGAAAAACGCATCTCTGCAGGTCTTGCGATTGTTCCCGAAGGCCGGCGCATTTTTCCAGACTTGAACGTGCGCGAAAATTTGATGGTTGGCGGTCATATTGTATCTACCAGCATTATGAACTCTGGAATTGACATGGTTTACGAGTTCTTCCCGAGATTATACGAGCGCCAAACACAGGCTGCTGGATCACTTTCTGGAGGCGAACAGCAAATGCTTGCTATGGGGCGGGCTCTAATCTCTCGGCCAAAAATTCTGATCGTTGACGAACTATCTCTCGGCCTTATGCCTAAAGTTGTTGATGAGTGTTATGAAGTTCTCAAGAAATTAAAAAGCGAAAGTATCGGTATACTGCTTGTCGAACAAAATACTGAACGCGCATTTAGTGTTGCAGACGATGTTAGCGCGCTGGAGGCTGGCAACCTATTTTGGTCGGGTACAGCAGAACAAGCTCGGGCCAATATATCCTTAAAGGAACAATTGATGGGTATCACATAAGACGTTGTGAAATGGGTCTACAACGCCTTGAAGCTATTGAGCGTGAGGCACATCAAACAAGTAGTCCGACAACAGTGAAGAATTAAAAACCCTAAATAGTCTCCAAATCCTGTCGTTCTTATGGATGATACAATTTCATATTTTTCAGTTAAACTTGGGGATTATTTTTACCCACCATTTTTTTGTGCTGAACGATGCTGTAGCCGAAACTTCAATTGCGAACTGTCTTGTCTGTGCTTCTTCAGTTGTGGTTCGCTATGCCTTCCTTAGCCTTCGTTGAAGAATGGGTCGGGCAATGAAGGATTCCGAAGCTTTGCCGCCGCCCCCGCGCCGGTGACCGGCAGGCCGGTAGGATCCAGTAGGTCAAGCTGAACCAGAACATTAGCCTGATCCCACATGATATGCTCGTAGGAGACCTTGTCGCCTTCGATACCGACGATCACGACGAAGACAACCTCGACCCGCTTGCCGGTTGGCTCGACGCCTGGAAGCATCCAGTCGATTGCGGTCGTGTGGGTGAAAGAAATGATAAGCTCGTCGATCAAGCGCTCCTCGCTGTAGGTGCGAGAAATAGTCTCAAAGGTCACGTCGGGCGGGAAGAACTGGCCGATCAACCGCTTGGCGTAAAACGTCCGCACTGCGCCAGGCCCTTGGCCGCCCACCATCGTTGGAATGTTCACCAGATGCGGATTGGATGTCATGGTCGCTAGTGTCTTGTCGAGATCGCCCGCCAATTCAGCTTCCATGTGTGCATTGAAGACGGTGTCTAGCTTCTTGATCAGTGCAGGATCGGTCATTGTTGGCGCCCCTTTTGCGCTAGTTACAGGAATGAGCTTACCAGCAATCGCGGTGGCTAATCCGGCGATCACTCGTCGCCTTTTAATATCCATGACTAGACGTTCCTCAAGTGGCTTGCCGCACGGCATTTGTAGCAACTGATTACGCTCACTTGTCAAGCATTTTGGGTTCTGGGCGGCAGCGCTCAGAAACAAGCTACAGTGCCCCGGGCTATCGCCCACCGGCCCCGGACGTCATCATCCCGATGAAATCGTGGCCAATCATCCACTAACATTCAAACTGGATCACTCAGGTGGGGCTGATCACATGTAGGGAACGTTATTTTAAGTTGATACAAACCCAATCTAAGGTCCTGTGAGGTGTTGAATCGATTGGTCTCTGGCCTTTTCTGCCGCTTTCAAAAAACTAGCTTTTTCCATTTTAGGCTGCAGAGCTTGGGTATTTTAAACAAGGCTCACCCAGTGACTAAAGCAGCCAGTTTACCAACAGCTGCATTACGTTTAACTTGTGTTGCTGCCTCGGCTACGTCAACCTTGTGATATGAAACTTCGACTCCATCATATAAACCTGTGCTCCACCAATGTTAAAGAGATGGATCGTTTCTATCGAGATGTCCTTACTCTTGGTGATGAAGACCAAGCTGAATTGCCTCCTTTGAATAAAGACAAGGGTTTGGTGGGGGATGTGTCATTTGTTACGGATGGGGCAATCCAAATGCATTTGACGCCAAAAGACGTCTTGAACTCCTTTAAGTCAGGCCAAGTAGTGAACCCTCTTGAGCGAGGACACATCGCTTACCGAACAGATGATATCGAGGAGTTCATGAGACACCTAGACGATCAGGGCGTTCCTTACTCAGACTGGGGTAGTAATGCAGTCAAAGGTTGGCATCAGGTGTTCTTTTATGATCCAGATGGCAATGTGATAGAGGTGCATCAAATCGTTGTTGACTAAAAGTTCAACAAGATTATCGCAATATGCACCAAAAGTCCGCGACGGTCACTGATAACGATAGATAAAGGTAATTCAGAAGGTCAGAGACCTAGAGCCTCAGAGCCTCGCAATTCTACGTTGTCACCAGTGTATTGGGCAGAAGGGCTCACTAGCCAAAGCTGCATTGGGCCACGTTGTCGGCAATGTAGTTGAGCGGGCCTATCAACGCTCAGACCTGATTGAGAAGCGCATTCCCTTCATGGCATGACCATGTTGACAGGGAATCGCGGGCAGCGTCGTCAAGCTGAGCGCGGCGTGGTCATGAGCGATGAATATGAACCTTAAGGAGTGACCGACGTAATTGTGTTCCAACCAAACCCGGCACAGCATCTTTAGGTTGGCAGTTGCTCAAATGACTTTGGCATGAAATGACTATTGATGCGATCACTGGAAGCAAACAACAACTCTAACTTCAACTAATTCTATAACTTACGGCACATGAAGGTGTTTATTAAAGACAGCATTACTTTACTTCTTCATGGGCTTAGAGGCTATAATCGTACACTCGATCACCTCCAACGTGTTCACAGCAAAGTCCTTGGGGTGCTGATTGTGGGGGCGAGGAAGTGTTTTTCCTGTAACTCTATAATCTTACTCATTTTTTGGTGGGAAAATGGTGCGGGTGAAGGGACTCGAACCCCCACGCCTCGCGGCGCCAGAACCT
>ERZ1048872.885-NODE-885-length-28785-cov-5.038322_pt1 | contig 28785 bp, 30 predicted proteins | sample MGYA00383100_ERZ1048872 | MGnify/ENA primary metagenome ERZ1048872 (study PRJEB29581, sample SAMEA5548370) | metagenome | biome: marine; feature: coastal; material: water | depth 50 m | study: Short-term variability in the microbial, nano- and picoplankton...
TCCACGTATTTGCCACGCCTTCTGTGCGGGTTTCATCATTGCCGCCCAATGCACCAAGAACCACCATCTTTGATGGGCCAAACCCATTGGCAACCAACAATTCAGCCACAGTGGCCGGTGTTGTTTCATCTTTAGTTAACAACAATAATCTTTGCTTTGGCGCAAAGTTGGCAATGATTTTTTCAGCTGGTCGGCCGTGAATGGTTAGCGTTTCCACATCCGCCAAAGACCACCCCAAACGCACCGCGGCCCATTGAAAGGCAGAAATTTGCGGAAAGAAAACGCATGCTTCAGCAAAGTTCTTGGCAAAATAGGCCCCAACAGAATACCAAAGTGGATCACCTGTAACCAACACCGCAACTTGTTGACCTTCATAGCCTGAAATTTGATCCCGCATTGCAGAAAACGGGCTGGGCCAGAACACCCGCTTGGCCGGTAAATTGGGCGCCAACCCGTGATGACGCTCGCCGCCCACGATAATATCGGCAGCCTCAAGTGCTGCTTTGGCAGGGCCAGACAGGCCATCCCATCCATCTTCACCAATGCCGATGACCGAAAGCCAACTCATGTACCGTCGCCCTTTAACCCAAGGCTAAGCGCATTGACGGCGGCGGCAGCCATTGCCGACCCACCACGACGACCAAGAAGTGTGGCATGTGGCAAGCCACTTTCAGCCAAGGCCGCTTTGCTTTCAGCAGCCCCAACAAAGCCAACAGGAAAACCAAGGATAACCGCCGGTTTTGGCCAGCCTGCGTCGATACGTTCGAGCAAATGAAACAAAGCTGTTGGGGCATTGCCTATGGCGACAACGGCACCTTCGATATGATCGCGCCACAAATCAACTGCGGCAGCTGACCGTGTTGTGCCAAGTTCGCGCGCTAATTCCGGCGTCCGCGCATCATTAAGTGTCACAATGGGGCTTGTCCCTTTGGGCAAAGCCCGCGCAATAATCCCGCGTGCCACCATTTCCACGTCGCACAGAATTGGTGCACCAGAAGCCAAAGCCGCGCGACCAGCAGTGATTGCACCCTCTGCAAACCGAAAGTCATCCAACACATCAACCATGCCACAGGCGTGGATAAGGCGGATCGCCATATCTTGGGCTTCAGGGGAAATAGCATCCAAATCAGCCTCGCCTTTGATCGTGGCAAAGCTTTCGGCATAGATCAGCGCCGGATCATGTTGGTACGCATAAGCCATTAGTCTTTAAGATGCTTTCGCACGGATTCAGGCCCCAACGGATGATCCGCGTGCGGATAAGGATGATGGTGATGATCATGATCGTGGTCATGTGAATGGCTGTGGCCGTGATCATGACTGTGATCATGGCTGTGGCTGTGATCGTGATGATGGCCGTCGATTTCCAACCGACAGGCACCAGAACAAAAATCGTCACACAGTTTGCAATCACCAACGTTTGAACCAGGTGCAGTAGCGCCCTGCCCCTCAACATGGTGGTGATGACTTTCTTGCGGCAGGCCTACTTCGTCCTCAAAACCCAAAACTTGCGTTCTGTATTTGCAAAGCGAACAGTTCATCAATGACTGTCCTTCAAGGATTTCGGTCACACGTTCGGCAAACGTTGCCAAAACTTGTGGGTGATCATTCAGATATCCGGCTTTGACAAATTGCGTATCAGGATGTGCCGCCGCAACCATATCCGTAAAGCCGTAAATGCGATCAATCAAAATGCCAGTGAACAAGAAATATGGGAATACAATAACGCGTTTATAGCCCAACTTTACAACTTGTTCCAAGCATGGCTCAACAAGGGGGAATGTCACGCCGGAATAGCCAACCTCGCACCAACCAAAACCCATACCTTCCCACAGCATGCGGGCAATTTTGTTGACGTTGGAATTGGCGTCAGGATCTGATGCCCCGCGACCAATGACAACCAAGCACGTGTCATGCCGTGCAACGACACCACCTTTGTCAGCCTCAATTACGGCTTCTTCAATGCGCTCGGATGCTGCACGGATCATGCGGGGATCAACGCCCAATTCTCGGCCATAAGAAACCTTAACGCCGTGTTCTTTGGCATAAGCGTTCAAAACAGATGGAATATCATTTTTAGCGTGCATCGCCGCAAACAACATGCCGGGCACCGCCAATATCTGATCACAACCTTTTTCACGCAGGTTGTCCAAACCAAGGCGTATGACCGGATTTGCAAATTCCAGATACCCGTAATCGATTTCCCACTCTTTGGGCAGAAGTGGTGGTAATTTTTCCGCTAGAACCGCGAATTCACGTACCGCTGCTTCGCTGCGCGATCCATGGCCACATATCATAACACCGATTTTGCTCATTTTGGGCTTCCTTTTCGTGTATCTGTTCACCAAAAGAGCCTCGGGATTGTACAAAATATTGCACCTTCCTGACGATGATCCACCGATGTCCCCTAACTGGGTCGACATGGTCGATCTTCCGCTCAGCCAATTTGGCATCGTCTATCGTCCATGGCTAACAGGCGCGCGACAATCCAACAAGGGATCATCACGCCGCAGCATGTGCCAGATGCGACGCAAAGGGCGATAAACTTCTGGGATTGCAGCAATGGTTTGAGTATCAAGGATACGAACAAAGGAAAAACCAAATGACTGTAACCCTATCTGCGCCCGTTTCTGTTGGTGAACTATTGGATAAAATCACAATTCTTGAGCTTAAAACCCAACTGATTCCCAATCCAACTCAGGTAGCGAATGCCCAGAAAGAATTGGATCAGTTACGCGATGTTGCCACCGCTTTTGGTGATTATGAAAACATCTGTTTGGCCGACATGAAGGGCTTGCGCACAGCAAACCACGCCTTGTGGCACATTGAAGAGGACATTCGAAAGTTTGAGGACACTGGCGATTTTGGCGATCGTTTTGTCGAATTGGCGCGTGCGGTTTACAAAACCAATGACCAACGCGCCGCCTTTAAACGGAACATCAATTTGGCATTGGGATCAGATTTGATCGAAGAAAAATCTTATTAGTCCAAGGGTTCAGGCCTAAAAGATCAAGTTCATCACAACCATAGACACGACCAAGAACAAAACGGTCATAAGGCCACCAGTTTTCACAAAATCCATCACGCGGTAACCTGCCGGCCCCATAATCAGTGCATTCACTTGGTGCGTTGGGATAAGGAACGAATTGGATGTCGAAATCGCGACCGTCAAGGCAAAGATTGCCGGATCACCGCCGGCTGCCACTGCAATTGAAACAGCCAAAGGTACCAGTAAAACTGTGGCGCCAACGTTTGACATCACGAGGGTGAATATCGTGGCCAGAACAGCGACACCAACCTGCAAAGACCAAATTGGCCAGCCATCAAGCAGTTGCAAAATTTCTTGCGCAATCCACGCGGCTGTTCCCGTATTTTGAACCGCCTGCCCCAATGGAATAAGGGATGCCAGCAAGAACACGGTATTCCAGCCAACAGACTCATACGCCTCATCAATTGATAAAACGCGGCTGCCAATCATGCCGACCGCGCCGACCAATAGACACAACGACAAACGGATATCGGAAAATAGAATAAGCCCCAATGCCACAGCGAAAAACACCATCGCCCATCCAACTTTGTGCGGGCGTAATTCTTCTTGAGGGAAGTCACTGGTAACAACAACAAAATCGCGATCCTTGGTCAGGCGCGTCAGGGCCTCCCATTGGGTGTGAATAACCAAGGTATCACCGGCAAAGAATTCCTCGTGACCAATACGCGTGGCGGCATGATCTTCGGTTTCAACGTGACTTAGGGTGTTTTCACCGCGATGAATCGCCAAAAGATTAACGCCATATGTTTTGCGAAGCCGGATCTCTTGGCTAGATTTTCCGATAATGCTGGAACCGGGTGGAATAACCAATTCGGCAACGCCACCTTTGGTGGCGGCATAATCTTCGTTGAAAATGTCCAGCTTTGGCAAAACTTCTAAGCCATAATCATTTGCCATTTCGCGGATAACTTTTTTACGTCCCAAAATCGCAAGACGGCAGGGCGGCGTAATCACCGTATCAACGGGAGGGGCCACGTTTCGCTGACCGTTATAGTAGCTGCCGATGATGTAACAATGGTGCGCATCCATCATATCGCCCATGGTCTGACCAAGTAGAATATTTCCCTCTGGGATCACCACCTCAACGATATCAGCCTTTAGACCGTACAAGTGTTTTACGTAATCGGCCATTGATTGACCGGCCGCCGCATCACGATTTTGAATGTTTGGCAAAACCCAACGCCCAAAGATGACAAAATACAAAACACCTGTAATCAATAGAGCCACACCAATGGGCGTTACGGAAAACAGACTAAATGCCTCCATCTTGGTACCTTCGGGCAAGTCAGCATTTGCCGTTGTGATCAAATCATTTAGCAAAATCAGAGGCGATGAACCAACCATCGTCATAGTGCCGCCAAGAATTGCACAAAACCCCATGGGCATTAACAATCGAGATAGCGGCAATTCAGTACGCGCCGAAATTCGGCTGACCACTGGCAAAAACAAGGCCGCCGCGCCAACGTTTTGCATAAAGCTGGAAATGAAACCTACAACGGACGAAACAATAGGAATGATCCGCTTTTCCGTACTGCCACCGTATTTCAAAATCGTGGCGGCAACCGTACTCATCAAGCCGGTTTTATCCAACCCTGCCCCAATGATCATAACGGCAATAATGGAAATCACAGCGTTAGATGCAAAACCATCAAAAAGATGATTGATATCCGCTAAACTCCCGTAACCGGGGATGTAACTAACAACGCCCACCAGAACCATAATAAAGATCGCGGCAAGATCGACGCGCACCACTTCAGCCACAAACAGAAAGATCGTCAGGGCAAGAATAATTAGAACGGCAATCATTTCCGAATTTAAAACGATAATGTCCATTCCAACCTCCGCTGCGTGAATTGATTGCTCGTAACACTTGGTCGGCGCTTGACGCAATCGCTGGCCCGACTTTTCTAAGGGGAAAATCGTCTATTTTTGTTCAAAATCAGTAAAGTGACTTGCGACTTGAGGTATTTTTCCTCTTATTGAGATTTATGACACAACGTGGTTTTTTCGGATACGGCTCATTGGTGAACCGAGCAACGCATGATTTTAATGTTTTGGCTTGCCCAAATTTATCGGGTTGGCGGCGCGAATGGTGCCAAACTGGCGCGCGTGATTTTTCATTTTTAAGTGCGCGCCGCGATGCAAATTCACAGATAGATGGGTTAGTTGCCGAGGTTCCAAATGGTGATTGGGCAGCTCTTGATGAACGCGAATTTGCTTATGAGAAATCAAGTATTACGCGCGCATTTCCAGAAATTCACCTGAATGATATTCAGGTCTATGCCGTTCCAGACAAAGATCATCAAAGGTCAAGCAATCCGATTTTGCGCAGCTATTTGGATGTGGTTATCCAAGGGTTTTTAGCTGAATTTGGCGAGGTCGGTGTAGAAAATTTCTTTGCGTCAACAACTGGCTGGCATGTTGGCGTTTTAGATGATCGCACAGCGCCTATTTATCCACGACATCAGGTGCTGACAGCCAATGAAACCGCCCTTGTCGATCACCATTTGCAACGTTTAGCGTCGATTGTGGAATAGTGACATCAAGCGTGCGTGCCGCTGAAAGCCTTTGTCGGCTGGCTTAATGTCTTCTTGTTGTGCCATCACTTTAAGGGCCAAGAACCATGTGATTGCAGCAAACAATATGCCCCCGAAGGCCGCACCGACCAAAACGCCCGCCGGACCGTACCAAAGTCCACCAAGGTAGACCAACGGAATTGTACCCAGCGTATTGCGGCCCCAGTTAATCCATGTGGAATAAAATGGATGCCCCAGATTATTAAACGAGGCGTTGCCCACAAAGATCACCCCGTTGAAAAAGAATGCCAACGCCAAAGGACCACAAAATAGGTACACCAACGAGCGTGCAACACCGTCAGCTTGGAACAACTCAGCAATCGGGGCACGTAAGAAATAGAGCGCTACCGTAGCCAAAATAACGTAGATCAGCGTAAACAATACGCCCTCTTTAAAGGCTTGCCGCACACGGTCGTGTTGCCCTGCCCCAAAATTCTGTCCAATAATCGGGCCAATGGCGCCCGAAAGCGCAAACAAAACGCCAAAGGCCAATGGTGTAATACGGGCTGTAATTGCCATGCCCGCAACCGCACCTTCGCCAAAAGCCGCCATAGAACGCGTAACGAAAGCTTGGCCAACTGGTGTCGCCATTTGTGTCAGGATTGCTGGTATCGCAATCGCCATGATCGGCATTAAATCAAGACGTAGATCCGATAAATTCGGTCTAGCAATCCCGCTGTGATATTTAAAAATCGGATATAGGGCGACAAATGCGATTGTCATTCGCGCAGCGACAGATGCCCAAGCTGCGCCCGCCAGTTCCATATTCAGACCAAAAATTAGTATTGGGTCAAGCACCGCATTCACGACGCCACCAGCTATTGTTGCCCACATCGCGCGTTTAGCATCCCCAAAGGCCCGCAAAAGGGCCATACCAACCATGCCAATCAATAAAAACGGCAAACTGGGCACAATAATGGAAAGATAAAGCACCGACATGGTCAGGGTTTCGCCAGAGGCCCCCATCATTTGCGCAAGCGGTGTAAGATATGCCCAAACCATGGCTGCAAATATGGCCCCAAACACGACACCGTAAACCAATGCGGTGCCTGCGCGCCTGCGCAATAATTCTTGATCTCCACTGCCAATTGCTTGTGAAACAAGCGCCCCTGCTGCAATGGATATGCCTATGCCAAAAGATGTAGTGAAAAACAGGATTGCCCCGGCAAAACCAACGGCTGCCGCCAATTCAGCCTTACCCAGCATGGAAATGAAAATCATGTCGATGAAATCAACCGCAAAAATCGCGATCAATCCAACCGAAGATGTAAGTGACATAACCGCGATATGACGGAACAGACTTCCTGTTAAGAAAACGGGTTTTTCACCTGACATCTCTTATCCTTTGGCTTTGATCACCTGCAACAGAGGCAGCAATTTCGCCATCACTGGCCCTGCGTCTTGACCAGTTAGAGCACGGCGAAGAGGTTGAAACAAACCTTTTCCCTTACGACCAGTTGCCGCCTTAACAGTGCCTGTCCATTCACCCCAAGTGGCGTCAGTGTGAGGTGCGTCAGGCAACAACGCCATGGCCGCTGCGATAAATTCACGATCTTCTTCAGCAATCACGGGTTCAGCACCATCACGACACAACGCCCACCAATCTGCTAAATCATGGCGCGTTGTTATGTTGCCATGGATGGTTTCCCAAAACGCCTCGCCTATATCAGCTGGCACACCAAGGGCGGCGATACTGTCAGAAACCGCAGCATATTCTTGCGCTGCTAAATAACGGCCCGTGATTGGGAATAGGTCAGCCACATCAAATTTCGTCGGGGCGGCGCCAAAACTGGTTAAATCAAATCCATCGATCAAGTCTTGCATTGAATGCATCAGTTCGACGTTTTCGGATGAACCAAGCCGCGCCATGTGACTGAGCAAAGGCAAAGGTTCAACGCCTTGTTCGCGAAGATCGCGCAAGGCAAGCGTACCCAATCGTTTGGACAAAGCCTCACCCTGTGGGCCTGTCAAAAGTGAATGGTGTGCAAATGTTGGCGCGTCAAACCCAAGTGATTCCATGATTTGAATTTGCGTGGCTGTATTGGTGACGTGATCTGAACCGCGCACAACATGGGTCACGCCCATTTCAGTGTCATCCACAACAGACGCCAACGTATACAAAAATTGCCCATCACCACGGATCAAAACGGGATCGGAAACAGACGCGGCATCAATCGAGATGTCACCCAAGATTTGGTCAGTCCAATTTATGCGCGTTTGATTTAGCAAAAAACGCCAGTGTCCCGCACGTTCAGTGCGCAATGCATCGCGTTCGGTTGGCGAAAGTTCTAGCGCGGCGCGATCATAAACCGGAGGTTTGCCCATATTCAGTTGTTTTTTACGCTTAAGATCCAAATCCACGGGCGTTTCAAAACACTCATAAAAACGTTCAATTTCGCGCAGTTTTTGCGCCGCCGCCTCATAACGGTCTAGGCGCGTTGATTGACGTTCAACAACGTCCCACTCGATGCCCAACCATTCAAGATCGCGTTGAATGCCGTCCACGTATTCCTGCTTGCTGCGTTCTTGATCGGTATCATCAAGACGCAAAATGAATTTACCCCCTGATTTGCGGGCGATCATGAAATTAAACAATGCAGTGCGCAGATTGCCTACATGCAGGTAACCAGTGGGCGATGGGGCAAAACGAGTGACGGTCATTTTCGGAAAACTCTTCTTTGTCGATTAGGGCGATATTTCACAGACGGCCCTTATAGGCCAAGCGTTGCAGATCGACAATCAACAGAATTTAGTCGCGGTTTTTCCTTCCATGCGACCCTTGTCAGCAGTATAGGAAGGCAAGTTAACAAGGAAATGATCATGCGTAAGGCAACCATCAGTCGCAAAACGGCGGAAACTGACATCACAGTCGACATCAATTTGGATGGCACTGGGATATATGACAATGAAACAGGCGTGGGCTTTTTTGATCACATGCTGGATCAATTGTCCCGCCATGCGCTGATTGACATGAAAGTGCGCGCCACGGGTGATTTGCACATTGATGACCACCACACCGTCGAAGACGTGGGTATTGCCTTAGGCCAAGCCTTAACCGCGGCCATGGGTGATAAGCGCGGGATCGTTCGTTATGGTTCATGCCACCTGGCAATGGATGACGCATTGGTGCGCACAGCACTTGATTTGTCTGCACGTCCTTTTTTCATTTGGAATGTAGAATTGCCCACAGCCAAGATCGGTAGTTTCGACACTGAATTGGTGCGCGAATTTTTCCAAGCGTTTTCAACGCACGGCGGCATCACGTTACACGTTGATCAATTGCACGGCGTAAACAGTCACCACATAGCCGAGGCTGCGTTCAAATCCGTTGCCCGCGCTTTGCGTGATGCGCTTGAAACTGATCCACGCAAGGCGGATGCTGTTCCTTCAACCAAAGGCGCGCTCTAACGTGATTACTGCACTTGTTGATTATGACAGCGGGAATTTGCATTCCGCTGAAAAAGCGTTCCAACGCATGGCGGCCGAAACTGGTGCCGGTGAAGTTGTCGTTACATCTGATCCAAAGGTTGTCGCAACTGCTGACCGCATCGTTTTGCCAGGTGACGGTGCATATCCAGCGTGCCGCGCCGCCCTTGGCGGTTATGAAGGGTTGGCTGATGCGATCATAGACGCGGTTGAAAATAAAGGCCGACCGTTTTTGGGTATATGCGTCGGCATGCAAATGATGGCCACACGAGGATTAGAGTTCGAAGAAACATCTGGCTTTGATTGGATCAAAGGCGATGTGGCGGCCATCACACCCAAAGACCCATCGCTAAAGATACCCCATATGGGATGGAACGATTTGATTATTGATCAGCCGCATCCAGTTTTGGCTGGCATTGAAACCGGTGATCACGCTTATTTCGTGCATTCCTATGCGATGAAAGTATCAGACCCAACTGATCTTATCGCCCATGTTGATTATGCAGGTGATGTTACGGCCATTGTGGGTCGCGACAACAAAATCGGTATGCAATTCCATCCTGAAAAAAGCCAAGCGAATGGGTTACGGATGATTGCTAATTTTCTAAGTTGGGCACCTTAGATAACTTGTCGTTTGAATAGACTTATGGATGCATCAGCTGCATCGCTGGAATTCAGCTTCACAAATCAATCTCACCTTGTTGTTCGCCTTTAAGGGGGACTTTGCGTCTGATGATAATGTCGCCGTTGGGCATGACCTCGGGTGGATAATAGGCACTAAGATCACCTAGTTTTTCACCCAATTCATGAACCATGGGGTCTAATTTTTTCAAAAGACCTTCTAATAACAGTCGTCCACCTTCGCCCAGTTTATCAAGGCCATTTTCAATTTCTTGGCCATGAACCGACATTGGGAATGATAGAAAACTTATCACAAGCGCAATGGACAAAGTGTTTTTCATAACTTTGATATAACACGCATAACGGTTTTTTCAATTCTCAGATATCAATATCCAAGGTTACAGGGAAATGATCTGAGGCTGCCAAAAGTGCCTCGCGCAGGTTAAGATCGCCATAACACGCAGGATCATCAAACGGATGCCAGATGTGCCAAGCAGGGTTCTTTTCCTTTAAGTCGGATGAAACCATGATGTAATCCAACAAGGCCGACAAATAGCGTTTTTCGTGGCGCAAAAAGAAACGTGACGTGGTGAAATTTGCGGGTAATCGCTGAGACAATGCGCGCTGTGCATGAGGGTCATAGAGTTTTTCATCATCTGCGCCCTCACCCAATACAATTTCAACGCCGGAACGGCCAAACAATCGTTCGTATTCATCCAGCCCTGGACCGTCATTGAAATCCCCCAGAACAATCAGCGGTGTTTTTGCAGCCAAATGTTCGGCAACACGTGCCCTAAGCCAAATACATTGCGCCAATTGTTTGCGTCGATTTTGGATCGAGATTTGCATGACTTCTTTGGGGTTACTTGCACCATGAGGGGCCTTGGATTTGGCGTGGACGCCAATCAAATTAAAAGCAAAATCCCCTTTAACGGCGGATATTTCAAGCGGTGGCTTGGAAAACACAATGGGATCAGGATGACTGTCCAAATCCAAATCAAGCTTAAACTCTTCTTCAAAACTTGGCGCCGCGTCGGATGCTTGTGGGGCATGGGATGCTTGTAAAACATCGGGATCATACATCAATATGATCTCTTGCTGGGTGTCATTGCTGTATCCAATCACACCGCTTCGTGCGCGCAATCCAAAATGAGCCGCAAACCCATCGAGTGCGTAGACACCATCGCGCCCTCGATGGCTGTCAGGTGCCTCAATCACCATTATTGCATCAGCATCCATTGCTTGAAAGACCGCCCCCAAAGCCGCAGTTTGCTGGGCTTTGGTAACATTATATCGCTTTGACCAACTGGCATCGTTGATCATCTGCCCATCATCATCAAACAGCGCGTTGAACCATTCAACATTATAGGTTGCGATCCTCATCTTTGGAAAACACCCTGCTTTTGTAGCATTTGAATTTCTTCCCAGGCACGATTGATTGCGATCAAGCGTCTTTCTGCAAGTTTCACCGCCTCTTTAGGAACGCCGCGCGCCATCATCCTATCAGGGTGATTTTCGCGCACAGCCTCACGCCAAGCAGTGCGAATTTGTTCAATGTCTGCGCCTTCGTTCAATCCTAACACTGTATAGGGATCAGGTGCCGCATCGGGCACAAATCGTGCTCGAAGGGCACGAAATGCCATGTCACTTAGACCAAAAATACTGGCAACATGAGACAAGAAATCGTCTTCTTTGGGGTGATATGTGCGATCCGAAACCGCGACATAAAACAAACCTTCCATTAAATCACACAGAACTGGGTTGCCCTTTTCAAACATCGCGGCGATGCGTTTGGCATATTGCTCATAACCAGCAACATCTTCGCGTGCCAAATCGAAAACACGAGCGGCACTTTCTTCATCTTTTGGGGCGATTGTGAACACATCACGAAACGCGGCAACTTCGGCCTTGGTAACAGTGCCATCCGCCTTTGCCATTTTTGCACCCAGTGCAATCACCGCAATGGCAAAAGCCACAGATTTCTCAGGTGGCGTGCGAAGGCGTTCAAATACCTCACTAAGGGGCTCACCTTGGGCAAGCGCCGATAGGGCATCCGTTATGCGTTTCCAAATAGACATTTACAAAAACTTCTGCATCAAAACCAAATCCAAGTATTTGTCGAATTTGTATCCAACACTTGGCAATCTTGCTACCTCTTCATACCCAAGGCGTGCATGAAAGGCGACACCTTGCTGATTGACGGCACTGACGCCTGCAAAAATGGAATGCGCGCCACCTGTTCGCGCATGATCTTCTATGGCGTGCATTAGTTGACGACCCAAGCCAAAGCCTTGTGCGCGATCAGCCAAAATAATCGTGTGTTCCATGGTGCGCGCATAACCAACCCCGCCTCGAAATTGCCCGTAAGTCGCAAAACCCAGAACACCGTCCGCGTCTTTGACGACGAGAAACGCAAAACCTGCATCCGATTTGTCGGTAATCATTGTTTCAATGTCTGTGGGCGATTTAACAACTGGATTAAAGGTCGCTAGACTTCCTGCTAATATAGGTTTCCAAATTGCCGCTATTTCTGCCGCATCGACCGATTTGGCAGAGCAAATTTGGGCAGAGGAAATCAAGACAATGCCCTTGCGCCATCTTTGGTTTCAAAGACCGCTGTTAGGCCATGTTGGCCAGCCACGTGGTAATCAACTTCCTTGAACTCCCCCATCGCGGCAGCAAGTTCTGCCACATCAGGTGATTGAATTTGAAGTGTCTTTAATCGTATCGATTGGTCAATCAGTCTGGGTGGAACACGAGCCGCACCCTGCCATTCAATCATCAAGGGTGCCAAATCATCGAACGGGTTCCGCCCAGTTTTTGACAAGGCAACACGCCAACGTAAATCACCCCGTTCAAAATCAGTGATTTCCCCGCAATCTTTTGGAAAAGCATCTGTTTCGATCTTCAAGTCACTGCACGAAGCAGCCCAATGCGTTAGTTTAGGTGCGCCATTGAAATTATCCAGATCAAACCAACGGGGCCGGTTTGGTGCAGGTGCACTGGGATCAGTGGCTATCACTTCTAGATAAAATTCACCCAGATCTAAAAGCATGTTGTGGGTTCCCATCAAGGCATGTTTACCACCTTGTTGCATGGGTACCCCTAACGCGTTTTCAACAAATTTCCGCCCCTCATCAAGGTTTTCGGCAGAAACAACGAGATGGTCCAACGTCCAACTCATTCTTCTTTTTCCTGAAAGTTTTCAATCCATTCGATTGGCGTCACCCGTGCCCCGAGAAATGCCATAGCCAGCAATTGTTGCGGCAAACGGGAAATTTCATAAAACCCACGCTTCGCGCGCCGCCATTTCATTCGCCATCCTTGAGGCCGTTCAGATCGCCCAATAAACGCCATATCAGAATTGAAGCCAAATTCGCGTTGCGTGGCCATGCCCGGATTTATCAAATGCGGTTTAAAGCGCCGTGCCATTGGAGAAACATTTGCATTAAACCAATAATGATCAACAGGCACGCAAATATTTCTACGTTGAACCGCGGCCGCGGCCGCCTTGCGCGACAATATGTACGCAGCCCCACCAACATGGCGCGAATACATCGGTCGCAAGGTTCTGCCATTTGGCAAGGTAAACCCCTGCCCCAACAAAATTTTTGAAACACCTTTGTCATATTTTTCCAGCTTAACGACGTCTATGCCCGGCTTTATCCACGTATCATCAGTCAGTAATTTTGGTGTGTCTGAACTTAGGTACACGTCATCTTCAAGAAACAAGCCAAAGGTGGCATCACTTTCTAAAAATGCCCGCCATGCCTTATTATGACTGGTAGCACAGGCACGATCCCCCATACCCATTTTACCCAAAGGACCCGCAAGCCCTGTGGCATGCTCAAACGCATCAGGCGTAGCTTTTGTAGCGTCAATTGCTGAAATACGCTGCCACTTTAATCCCATATCATCAAGTTGACCGCCAAGTCGTTCTAGGCGGTCAATTCGTTTATCCAGATTTATGACGTAGATGTTGATGCTTTGGCTCATGTCCATGTTTTGTCATGGTCAACGCCAAAGCACCAGATCAGGTTTTCGCAATTAGGTCCAAAATGTCCTTTGCCGCTTTCGGAATATTTGTACCAGGTCCAAAAATCGCTTTGACACCCGCATTGTACAGATAATCATAATCCTGCTGTGGGATCACACCACCACAGATAACGATGATCTCGCCCGCACCTTGATCTTTCAACGCTTGTACCAATTTTGGTGCTAACGTCTTATGACCAGCCGCTTGGCTGGAAATGCCCACAACATGCACATCATTGTCAATTGCGTCTTGCGCTGCTTCTGATGGCGTTTGAAACAACGGTCCGACGTCTACATCAAAACCAATGTCAGCAAAGGCCGTGGCGATAACTTTGGCGCCGCGATCATGGCCGTCTTGGCCCATTTTAACCACCAACATACGTGGGCGACGACCTTCATTTTCCGCAAATGTTGCAACGTCCGCTTGAATGGCCTCAAAGGCTTCGTCACCTTCATATGCCGCGCCATAAACACCAGCCAAAGTTTTCACTTCTGCGCGGTGGCGACCAAATGTTTTTTCCAAAGCCAAACTAATTTCTCCAACCGTTGCGCGTGCCCGCGCCGCATCAACAGCGATCGCCAGCAGGTTTTCACTGCCTTCAGCGGCCCGCGAAAGAGCATCCAGCGCCGCTTGGCATGCCGCTTCATCGCGGTTACCGCGCACGTCTTTCAGACGCGCAACTTGGGCTTCGCGAACCGCATCGTTATCGATGTCCAAAATATCGATCTGTTCTTCGTGGGTTGGCTGGTATTTGTTAACACCAACAACCACCTCTTCGCCCCGATCAATCATTGATTGGCGTTTGGCGGCACTTTCTTCAATGCGCAACTTGGGCAAACCACTGGCAACGGCCTTGGTCATGCCGCCCATTTCCTCGACTTCTTCAATCAGCGCCCATGCTTTTTCGGCCAACTCAGCTGTTAGGCTTTCAACGTAATAAGACCCAGCCAATGGATCAACGACATTGGTTACGCCCGTTTCCTCTTGCAAGATCAATTGCGTATTCCGTGCTATACGCGCAGAAAACTCAGTTGGCAAAGCAATCGCTTCATCCAGTGCGTTTGTGTGCAACGATTGCGTGCCACCAAGGGCTGCCGCCATCGCTTCATAGGCGGTACGCACAACATTGTTGTAAGGGTCTTGGGCTTGCAACGAAACACCAGATGTTTGGCAATGGGTGCGCAACATGCTTGATTTTGGATTCTTTGGCTCAAATTCCTCCATCACACGGTGCCACAAAAGGCGCGCGGCACGTAATTTGGATGCTTCCATAAAGAAATTCATCCCGATGGCGAAAAAGAAGGATAAACGCGGGGCAAATTTGTCCACGTCCATGCCACGCGCAATCGCCGTGCGCACATATTCACGACCATCTGCAATCGTATAGGCCAGTTCTTGGACCAAGTTCGCACCTGCTTCTTGCATGTGATAACCTGAGATTGAGATCGAATTAAATTTTGGCATCTCGTTTGCCGTGTATTCAATGATGTCGGCCACGATACGCATGCTGGGTTCTGGCGGATAGACATAAGTATTTCGCACCATGAATTCTTTCAAAACATCGTTTTGAATTGTGCCAGCAAGGGCGGCGCGATCCACGCCTTGCTCTTCGCCCGCCACAATGAAGTTTGCCAAAATTGGAATAACGGCACCGTTCATGGTCATGGAAACCGACACTTTTTCAAGCGGAATACCGTCAAACAAGATTTTCATGTCCTCGACACTGTCGATGGCAACGCCAGCTTTACCAACATCACCTTCAACGCGAGGATGATCACTGTCGTATCCGCGGTGCGTCGCCAAATCAAAAGCAACAGATACGCCTTGTTGCCCTGCCGCCAGTGCTTTGCGATAAAACGCATTACTTTCTTCAGCGGTTGAGAACCCTGCATACTGACGGATCGTCCAAGGACGACCTGCATACATGGTGGCCTTTACCCCCCTCGTAAACGGTTCAGCGCCCGGCATGGGACCCAGATGACCCAGATGCTCGGTGTCAGCCGGGCTATAAACTGGTTTTACGTCAATACCCTCAAGGGTGTTCCATGTTAGATCGTCAAGTGTCCGGCCGCGCAATTCTTTGGCTGCCAGTTCACCCCATTCGTTGACCTCTTTTGTCATCAAAACTTCCTCTGTGTAGGTTTTCCTGCGGATTTGACTGAACGCAAATCCCATTTTTATCTTCTATTTTTGTGCCGTAATATTCTAATTCACGCGCTGGTTGGCGGCTTAGCCAATCAAGATCCTTGGCATATGCTGCTTGGAACCCCGCCAACTGTGTGGTGTTAAACGGCTGCCATTGGGCCGGAAATTCTGGAATAGTCTTTGCAAGATTCCACAGGCCGCGTTCCACCGCCCTTTTACGCAGTGCAACAGCATTGGGCGATGCGTGATGCTGATTTTGCAAAAGACGTGCCTTTGCTGGCGATTTTCCACCCAAAACGATTGCCAGTTGTCCGTCAGCGTCGCCCGCAAATGCCTCGAATTTCCAAACAGCCAGTTTTGTAGAGCCAAATGCACTTGACATATCACTAACAACGTGGCGCCATCGGCGTTTGGCACTGGCCAAGGCATCAAAATCAGTACCCGCGACCAAATCTAAACCTGCGTTCAACCCATAGGAAAGTGCTGAACGCCAAACGGCATCCTGACTGCGCACCGCCAAAACCACTCGGCTAACGCGGTCACCAAAAACATCAGAGAACCGCCCCAAACGAAATCGCGCATCAGGATATAATTCATGCGCCGCAAGATTGCATCGCATCTGTCCCAACATATTTTCCTCACTGACAACAAGCGTTTTAACGCCATCACCATCAAGGCGATCCAATTCAAATTGAATGTGGGTGGTCGATTTCATCGCGGCCGACTTTGTCTTGTCAGTTATTTGGCTTTTAGGGCAAACTAGTCCAGCAAATCGCCCATCGCGCGTATGTTTGGTTTCCCAAACAGCAACGCCCTGCTTTCGTAAATCTGGCGCAGTGCCGCGCAACATGTTTTGAAAACTGGTCGAGCCTGTCCGATGCGCGCCAACATGTAGGATAATATCCAAAACCCACCCAATACCCAAACGAGCGAAGGCCATTGTGGCCTGAATATGCTCTTGAAGGGTCATCATCAGATGTGATCCCTTGTTAGGGGGTTAAAGATCAAATTGTGCACAGCTGGGACATTTAAAGGGGAAAACAATGATCTAACGCCCATAGTAAAACGTGCAGAAAGACCTATATATGATTTTGAGGGAGCAACCATGAAACATCTATTCAGCTTTGTAATTGCAGCATTTATTGGCGTTGCAACAACCAACGCAATAACAGCACAAACAGTCGCTGCAGCGGAGGAAATTTCCGATAATTTGGCTGAAACAGCACCCTTTTTAGATGCATTCGACGTAAATTTGGGCGACTTTTTGTGGCAAAAACGCGTGCTTGTTGTTTTTGCTGACACGCCTGCCGATCCACGACTTGCTGAACAAATCGAATATTTCACCGATGCCAAGGCAGCGACCGACGAACGCGATTTGATCTTGATCGTCGATAGTGACCCTGCTGCAAAATCTGATGTGCGTAGGAAACTTCGCCCTCGCGGGTTTTCATTTGTGTTAATCGACAAAGATGGCCGGACCATTTTGCGCAAAGCCGCCCCTTGGAAAATGCGCGAACTTGGGCGGTTGATCGACAAAACGACCATCCGCCAACAAGAAATTCGCAAATCTAGGGAAAAATAAGCCACGGCTTTTCCTACTCAAACGTCATAATGACTTCGTCGACCTTTAGGCTGTCGCCTGCGGCAGCTTCAATCTTGGCGACAACACCTTTACGCTCGGCACGCAGGATGTTTTCCATTTTCATCGCTTCAACCGTACAAAGGGCTTGGCCTTCTTGAACTTCTTCGCCCTCGGCGACATTCACTGAAACGATCAAACCAGGCATAGGGCACAACAGGAATTTTGATGTGTCTGGCGCAATTTTTTCGGGCATCAACGCCGCAAGTTCTGCCTGACGTGGGCTATAAACTTTAACCTTCATATCGGCCCCACGTGAACGAAGGCGGAAGCCATTGGTAATTTTTTCGACCTTTAGAACAACCTTAGTATCACCGACTGTCAGCGTGGCTAATCGTTGACCAGGTAGCCAGTCAGACATGACACGCAAAACCGTGCCGTCATCAAATTTTACGTCTGTACCAGTTTTATCTGCATCAATGGTTACGGCGAAGTTTTGCCCCTGAACCTGAGTTACCCAATTATCACCAACAGTACGGTAATGATTATCCATCCGACCAGACAAACGCGCGCGGCGGATTTCAGCGACACGGAACATTGCCGTTGCTGCAGCCGCGATTTGACGCAAAGCAGATTCATCAAGTGTCACACCCTCAAAGCCGTCTGGGTATTCCTCTTCGATGAACGCTGTCGTCATATTGCCTGAAATGAATTTCGGATGATCCATAACTGCTGACAAAAAGGGCAAGTTGTGCCCAATACCTTCGACCTCAAAACTATCCAAAGCCACGCGCATATGTTCCAGCGCAGATGCCCGATCAGTGCCCCATGTACAAAGCTTGGCAATCATCGGATCATAAAACATCGAAATCTCGCCACCCTCAAAAACGCCGGTGTCATTACGTACGGCATGCGTTTCGCTGGCCTCTTCGCTTGGTGGACGATAGCGCGTCAAACGACCTATCGAGGGCAAGAAATTGCGATATGGATCTTCAGCATAAAGACGGCTTTCCAATGCCCAACCATTTAGTTTCACATCTTCTTGGGCGATCTTCAGCTTTTCCCCGTAAGCCACACGGATCATTTGTTCCACAAGATCAACGCCTGTGATCAATTCGGTAACAGGATGCTCAACTTGCAAACGCGTATTCATTTCCAAGAAGTAAAAGTTGCGGTCCCCATCAACGATGAATTCCACAGTACCCGCACTGGTGTAATCAACGGCCGAGGCAAGAGAACATGCTTCTTCTCCCATGGCCTTACGCGTGGCTTCGTCCAAGAATGGTGATGGCGCTTCTTCAATAACCTTTTGGTTTCGACGCTGGATCGAACATTCCCGTTCGCCCAAATAGATGCAGTTGCCATGGCTGTCGGCAAGCACCTGAATTTCGATGTGACGTGGTTGGGTTACAAATTTCTCAATGAAAATGCGATCATCACCAAAGGATTTGGCAGCTTCATTCTTGGATGACTGAAAACCTTCGCGCGCTTCGGTGTCATTCCACGCAATCCGCATGCCTTTGCCGCCGCCGCCAGCGCTGGCTTTTAGCATCACCGGATAGCCAATTTCGTTGGAAATCTTAACAGCCTCATCTGCATCAGCAATTAGGCCCATGTATCCCGGAACGGTGGAAACCCCTGCATCCATCGCAATCTTTTTGGATGTAATTTTGTCACCCATCTTTTCGATAGCGCCAACTGGTGGCCCGATGAAGGCAACGCCTTCTGCTGACAATGCCTCAGCGAATTTGCTGTTTTCGGACAAAAACCCATAACCAGGGTGAACCGCCTCGGCACCCGTTTCACGGATCGCTTTCATTACGTTTTCAATCACAATGTATGATTCATTTGCTGGCGGTGGGCCGATGTGCACAGCCTCATCCGCCATTTTCACGTGCAATGCATTTCGATCGGCGTCAGAATAAATTGCGACCGTTTTGATACCCATTTTCTGGGCTGACTTGATTACACGGCAAGCGATTTCGCCCCGATTAGCGATCAGGATTTTCTTAAACATGGGTCAGCCTTTTTAGATTGGAGGTGTTCTGATTGTTGCGCAGACAAAAAAAATGAGGTTTGCCTGATTGATAGACAAACCTCATTGGAGGGGAAGGGTAACAAAACTGAACAAAGAAACGAGCCAACGTTGGAGTGCCAGTTTCTGAATTCAACATGTCGCCAAAAATCGCCCCGCGAAAGAGGGGAAACAAACCGATGCAAAAATCGGCCAAATCCTGCTTAACTTGCGTAAGCAACAGCGGATAGTTGCCGATAATCATTCGAAAATCTCAGGGAAATTACGTTCGATCAGTTTACTGTCGAGTTTTAGCAATGCCTCATATGATGCATTGTCAAAAGGATCCGTCGCGGGGATGACTTCTCGCCCGAAAAACCACGAAAGACGACCGCCGTCCAAGTTCCCGCGTTCAAACGGCTCTTCGCCAAAATGAACGCACAACGCATGAATGAATGCCGCGTCTGCGCGTTTATCAGGCGGACGACGATCACGGTATCGTTCACGCGAAATCAAAGGGGTTGCCCCCGATTTATTCGGGCGTCGGATGATGAATTGAAAATCTGTGCCAGCCAATCGGCCCGGAAACCCGCGATGCTTTAACATTGTGCACCCCTTGTTAAATGATGGGTGCTGCGGATTTGAATACATGGGGCAGGCAAAACCTGCCCCATGAATAACTTATTTGTACTTACCTGCGTAAACAGGCTCAGCCACCACAACTTCTGGCTCAACAAATACGATTTCTTCTTGGGTGCCGCTTGAACATGCGGCAAGTGTGACCAATAGGCCAAGGGCGAAAATTGAAACGATGCTCTTTGACATCCTGCACTCCTGCTTTTTATAGAAACGATACTGTTTCTTTTACTGGTTGAAATTACGCGGACGTAATTCACAGCAAGAATACTCCAAAATGCCTTGAAAAAACACGGTTTTGCAGACCTATCCACAATCTGTGTCCGGCCTGCATCAGATCGGCCATTTTGGCTGATGGTCATCGCAATATCTAGTGGCAACATTAGAAAAGCTCCCAGATGCAGGTGTTGTCTTTGATCGAAAAGACCTTGAAAAATTGTGTCACTTTTGGATTTCTGGCACCACGCTCATGGGGTTGATCAATAAGTGTCACGATGATCTCTTGCGTGTCACCATCCAATTTTGCCAATCTCAAACCCGTCGAACGGCAAATATAATCCATATCGCCCTCGGCCATTTCCGCATCAATGTTGCCACTGTCGCGGGCAATTTGAGGCGCAAGGTAACGTAGGATCAGAACCTTTTTACCGTTTTGCTGTTCGTACAAAGTTTCGAAATGTTCAAGGGATTGGCCCGATGGCATTTGATCGGCCACGATATCCTCGGTTGGAATATCGGTTTCATCCGTAGGCCAAGCGATCCAGAGACCGATTGCCACCAATATCCCCATGACGGGAAATAATATGTTGGCCAAACGTCTCATTCCGGACGACGCGCCACGCAATCAATTTCTACCAAAGCACCTACGGCCAAAGCCGTTACCCCAATCGTTGTGCGCGCTGGGCGCCTATCAACAGGAAAGTAACTTTGGTACGTATCGTTGAACGTTGCATAGTCACGTTCAAATTCGGTCAAATACGCGCGGCACTGAACGACATGGGACATATCCAAATCAAGTTCTGCCAAAATTAACGCTAGATTATCCATCACACGGCGGGTTTGCGCTGCAACGCCATTGGGTAATGGTGCATCCGGTGCTGCAGGATCAGTTGGCATTTGCCCCGTAAGGATCACCCAGCCATCACTTTCCACAGCATGTGAAAACGGAGCAACGGGGCGCGGGCCTTTTGAAAACAAGTGAAAATCAGGCATGTCGCACCCATCTTTTACGGTTTTTGGGGTTTTCTAGTACATCTGCAATTCTTGCTTCAATTTGTAGACGCGGAAATGCCCCATCGATTTGGCCACCCGCCCGAACAGCGACATCTGCACCTATTGTTGTGATTTGAACAGCCGGTGAAAAGCCACGCAAGTTTTGCAAAGCCCGCCACAAATCTTGGCGAATTTGATGGGCAAGCTGGGTTTTGGAACCGCCGCTTAATACCGTTTCAACCGCCACATCAAAACGCGCAGGACGGCGTCGCGACAAAGTCAGCGACGTTTCATTGCGTGTGATATGCCAGTTTTTACCCATCACAATTGCCCTGCCTACAACGGAATATTGTCGTGTTTTTTCCATGGGTTTTGTAACGATTTACCTCGCAACGAAGCAAAAGCACGACAAACACGACGACGTGTAGAATGTGGTAAAATCACCTCGTCAATGAAACCTTTTTCAGCCGCCACAAATGGATTGGCGAAACGTTTTTCATAATCGGCAACACGTGCAGCAATCTTTTCTGGATCATCCAATTCATTGCGATACAGAATTTCAACAGCACCCTTAGCACCCATCACGGCAATTTCCGCAGTCGGCCATGCATAATTGAAATCACCACGCAAATGCTTTGACGCCATCACATCATACGCACCACCGTAAGCCTTGCGCGTAATAACAGTTACCTTTGGAACCGTCGCCTCACCATAAGCAAACAAAAGTTTCGCGCCATGTTTGATAACACCGCCGTATTCTTGGCTGGTACCTGGCAAGAATCCAGGAACATCAACAAGCGTTAGGATTGGAATTTCAAACGCATCGCAGAAACGCACAAACCGCGCCGCCTTTCGGGATGCATCAATATCCAAACAACCTGCCAAAACGGTTGGCTGGTTTGCCACAACGCCGACGGTGGACCCCTCGAGACGAATGAATCCGGTTAAGATGTTTGCCGCAAAGTCTTCTTGTATCTCGTAAAAATCACCTTCATCCCCAAGCTTGTTGATAAGTTCTTTCATATCATAAGGCTGGTTTGGATTGTCAGGGATCAACGTATCAAGGGAGTTTTCAACACGGGCTGGGTTGTCATAAAACGGGCGAACTGGTGGTTTTTCGCGGTTATGCAACGGCAAGAAATCAACAAGGCGGCGAACCTCAGCCAAAGCCTCAACATCGTTTTCAAAAGCACCATCGGCAACGCTTGATTTTTTGGTGTGCGTGCTAGCACCACCCAATTCCTCGGCTGTTACAACCTCGTTGGTAACGGTCTTCACCACATCGGGGCCAGTGACAAACATGTAAGAGCTGTCTTTAACCATGAAGATGAAATCTGTGATTGCGGGCGAATAAACTGCACCGCCAGCGCATGGCCCCATGATGACGCTGATCTGTGGAACAACACCTGATGCCATAATGTTGCGCTGGAACACTTCTGCATATCCAGCCAAAGACGCAACACCCTCCTGGATCCGCGCACCACCTGAATCGTTAAGCCCGATGATTGGCGCGCCATTTTGAATGGCCATATCCATGATTTTGCAAATCTTTTGTGCATGGGTTTCAGACAGTGAACCTCCAAAAACGGTGAAGTCTTGTGAATACACATAGACCATGCGGCCGTTGATGGTTCCCCAGCCTGTAATCACGCCATCCCCAGAAGGGCGATTTTCTTCCATGCCAAATTCGACACAACGATGCGCGACGAACATGTCAAATTCTTCAAAAGACCCTTCATCAAGCAATAGATCCAAACGCTCACGCGCGGTTAATTTACCTTTGGCGTGCTGCGCATCGATGCGGCGTTGACCTCCGCCGATGCGTGCTACATCGCGGCGATCTTCTAGTTCTTGCAGAATATTAGTCATGGTGAATCTCCAGATTTGCGCCTGTATAATATGAGCAAAACAGCGGGTTTAAAAGTCAAACATCGCAAATTTGCAAAATTCAGCAAATAGAGTTTTGTATAATTGCTAATATGCAAATTTTTTACCGAAATTTGTCAGGTAGTTTTCCCCATTGGACTTCTTAAAAATGAGGCCTATGGTCTGCTTATGGCTGACATTCCAAATTCACGTTTTTTAGACAGAACGACCCCACCAAAACTTATTACACTTGTTCTCACAGCAGGGCTTGCTGCCCTGTCATTAGCAATATTTGTACCGTCTTTACCCAAAATGGCCGAGCACTTTGGAACCGATTATGCGGTGATGCAGCTTTCGATTGCTGGCTATTTCTTAGTTACCGGAACATTGCAATTAATCATTGGGCCCCTTTCTGACAGATATGGCCGTCGACCCGTGCTGTTGTGGGGCATATTAATATTTGTCATTGCCACAATCGGGGCCATCTATGCACCCAATGTCGAAACGTTTTTGGCATTCAGAATGGCACAAGGCGGCATAGCCACGGGCATGGTGCTGTCGCGTGCAGTCGTTCGTGACCTTGTGCCCGGACCAAGTGCCGCAAGCATGATCGCCTATGTCACAATGGGTATGGCCATATTCCCGATGATTGGCCCAATTGTTGGCGGTTATCTGGGTGAAACATTCGGTTGGCAAACGACGTTCTGGTTTTTAGCAACATTCGGCGCAGTTATGTTGGGGCTGGTTTTCTTTGATTTAGGTGAATCCAATTCCAACCGTAGCGAAAGTTTTTCAAAACAATTTGCAGAATGCCCCGAGTTATTTGGTGCGCGTCGCTATTGGGGTTTCACCCTTACAACAATGTTCTGCAGCGGAACATTTTTCAGTTATCTTGGGGGTGCACCACAGGTTGCAAACCAAGTCTATGCCCTCAGTGAAACGCAGACAGGCGCCTATCTGGGGTTAATTTCGCTCGGCTATTTCTTTGGGAATTACTATTCTGGTCGCAACGCGGAACGACTTGGTATTTTCAAAATGATGATTATTGGCTGTTGGTTTGCCACAACAGGCATTGGCATATCCATAATTTTGGTCGCCCTTGGTGCCGCAAGCCCGCTTGCGTTCTTTGGTTGCGTGGTTGCTGTTGGGTTTGGCAATGGGCTTGCCCTGCCCAGCGCAACGGTTGGATTGATGTCTGTTCGACCGTCATTGGCAGGAACTGCCGCTGGTGTTGGCGGGGCGATGATGGTTTTCGGCGGCGGGCTTTTGTCGGGAACCTCTGGCTTTATCACTCGGGATTTAAACTCCGCGCTTCCTTTGGCCGTCTTCATGTTTCTGATATCTGCAATGTCGATTGTATTCACCTATTACACACGCATGGTTCAGCGACAGTACGATCCCGAAGCTTGAAATACGCCTTTGCAAAGTCTATGAATAGACTAAGCAAATTTGCAAAGGTCACTCCATGGCAGGCAACAAAATATATGCAGGTGCTAAACTTAAGGAAATGCGGACCCGCCTTACCTTGACGCAGGCGGTATTCGCGCAAAAGCTAGGCGTATCGTTACCTTACCTAAATCAAATGGAAAACAACAACCGACCTGTTTCGACAACTGTCGTTCTGGCGCTTGCGTCCGAATTTGGGTTGGATGTTACCGAACTTAACTCATCTGATGCCGCAAGATTGGTGGCTGATATGGCCGAGGTGACGTCGGATCCGGTTTTCGGTCAAACCACGCCCAGCCTTGCTGATATTCGCCTAGTTGCAGCAAACGCGCCGGGCCTTGCCCGCAGCTTTCTTGATCTTCATCAGGCATACAAACAGGGCCATGATCGCCTTGCGGTTATGGAAGAAGCATTAGGGCGCGATGGTGCAGCGCCTGCTATTTCACCATGGGAAGAAGTGCGTGATTTCTTTCATTATTGCGATAACTATGTGGATGCGGTGGATCGCGCGGCCGAGCGGATAGGTTTGGAAATCTTAGGCGACCCATTGGGTAAAACGATTGATTTACTGGCCAAAGACGGCATTCAAACGGCAATGGATAACGATCAAGGCATTCGCCGTTATGATCCTGAAACGAACACGCTTTCGCTGTCTTCCGCATCAGATCCAGCAACCCGCGCTTTTCAAACCTTGCATCAGTACGCCTTGATAAAACACGAACCACTTCTTGATGCTTGCCTTGATTTGGCGCAATTCAAAACCGATGAATCACGTGCCGTCGCCAAAATCGGTATGGCCAATTATTTCGCAGGTGCCGCCCTAATGCCATATGGTGCCTTCTTAGATGCAGCGATGGCTTGTCGGCATGATTTACAAATTTTGGCGGATAAGTTTGGGGCATCGCTTGAACAAGTTGCGCATCGTTTGTCGACCATGCAACGCCCACAGGCCAAAGGCATACCCTTCTTTTTTGTGCGGGTTGATCAGGCAGGCACTATCACGAAACGACATTCTGCAACACGCCTACAATTTGCCCGTTTTGGGGGCGCGTGCCCCCTTTGGAATGTGCATCAAGCCTTTGAAACCCCGGGTCGTTTCATTCGGCAGTTGGCAGAAACACCGGATGATGTTCGTTATCTTTGCCTTGCACGGGACGTAACAAAAACCAGCGGCGCATTTCATGTGCCAAATCGTCGGTACGCCATTGGTTTGGGTTGCGAAATCAGCCACGCCTCGGATTTGGTTTATGCCGATGATTTGGATCTAAACAACGATCGCGCGTATGAACGCATTGGTGTTTCTTGTCGCATTTGCCCAAGACCAGATTGCCACCAACGATCTGTTCCACCGCTTGAAAATCGTCTGTCGGTTGATAAAAACAATCGTGGTGTTTTGGCCTATGAGGTACTTCCTTAGATGCGATTTATCATCATTGTTGGCATACTTGTTGCCAGTATCACCGCATTTCTTAAGGGTGGAGAAAGCGTTCTGGTTTACCCGTTTGATCCAAGGCACGTTAGCCCCTCTGAGGCAGGCGAGGCTCGCCTAAGTGAGATAAATCTAACCACTTCAGATGAAGAAACATTGATAATTTGGCACGCCAAGGCCAAGCCTAGAAAACCGACACTCCTTTATTTCCACGGCAATGCAGGTGGTTTGAAAGATCGTGTGAAACGCTTTGATCGACTGTTGGATCGTGGCTATGGCATTATTGCGCCAGCCTACCGAAGATCATCTGGCAGCACCGGCAATCCGACCGAAGAAGTGATGAGCCGCGATGCAATAGAAGTTTTGGCGCATTTCCATGCGACTGAAAACATCGTCTACTATGGTGAAAGCTTGGGGACAGGCGTTGCTGTGAAGCTGGCTGTTGAACATCCGCCCAAAGGGTTAGTATTGGAGGCCCCGTATACATCTATTCCAGATGTCGCCGCGATTTCCTATCCAATCCCAGGATTGCGCAGTTTGATGAAGGAAACATGGCACACTGAAGAACACATAAAGCAAGTTCATGTGCCAACGCTGATTATTCACGGCACCAACGATCAGGTCATACCGTTTGAATTAGGTCAACGCGTTTTCAAGGCATCGCCCGCAACCCAAAAAACATTTCTGCGTGCACGTGGATTGGGGCACAACAATCTGTGGACCTCAAAAAATCAGTTATCAATATATCGTTTTATCGACGCTTTACGCTAGGCATTCCGCCGCCTAAACTCATGGCGACAATTCTTCCGATAAGGCCAACCTGTGACACGTAAAACCAAAAACATCCTTTTCATCATGTATGATCAATTGCGCTTTGATTACCTAAGTTGCGCAGGGCATCCGCATCTTGAAACCCCGAATTTTGATCGCGTTGCAGCCAAAGGTGTTCGGTTCACACGCGCTTATGTTCAGTCACCGATTTGTGGCGCATCACGCATGTCATTTTATACGGGCCGCTATTGTCACAGCCACGGGGCACAATGGAACGGATTTCCCTTACGTGTTGGTGAACACACTTTAGGTGATCACCTGCGCAACATTGGCATGAGCTGTCACTTGATTGGCAAAACCCACATGAAAGCGGATGTCGCTGGAATGGAACGCCTAGGTCTGTCGCCCGACAGCCAAATCGGGGCACGCCAATCAGAATGTGGGTTTGATGCCTACATTCGCGACGACGGATTGTGGGCCGAGGGCCCCGAGGGTTTTTATGATCAAAAACGTTCGCCCTACAACGAATATCTAAAGCAAAAAGGGTATCCATCTGAAAATCCATGGCATGACTTTGCCAATTCGGGCGTCAAGGATGATGACGTTGCATCCGGCTTTTTGATGATGCACGCGGATAAGCCTGCCAACATCAAAGAAGAAGACAGCGAAACCCCTTGGCTTACATCACGCACTATTGATTTCATTGAGGAACAAGGTGCCGACCCCTGGCTAGCGCATGTCAGTTATATCAAGCCACACTGGCCTTATATTGTGCCAAAACCCTATCACAACATGTACGGCCCAAATCAAATGTTGCCCGTTGTTCGGAATGATGCCGAACGCGTCGATCCCCATCCAGTCTTTGGTCAGTATCAAAACAACGCTATTGGATCGGCATTTCACAAACGCGAAGTGCGCGACGCCGTCATCCCAGCCTATATGGGGCTGATCAAACAATGCGATGACCAACTGGGGCGTTTACTGGCCTATTTAGAAGAAACCGGTCGCATGGATGATACGATGATTGTTCTCACGTCCGATCATGGCGACTATTTGGGCGATCACTGGATGGGGGAAAAGGATTTGTTTCATGAACCATCCGTAAAAATTCCACTAATCATTTATGATCCCAGCGAGGCGGCTGATGCAACGCGTGGCACGACGTGTGATGAATTGGTCGAAGCCATTGACTGTGCAGCCACCTTTATTGAGGCCGCAGGTGGTGAGGTGCCCCAACATATCGTCGAAGGGCGTTCATTGCTGCCATTCCTCTACGGGCAGGAAGTCGACGATTGGCGCGAATTTGCAATATCTGAATATGATTTCAGTTCGACCATTATGGCAAAAAACCTTGGTTTGGTTCCTAAGGATTCGCGCCTGTTTATGGTGGCGGATAAACGATGGAAATTTATGCATACCGAGGGTGGATTTCGCCCGATGCTGTTTGACTTGGAAAACGATCCAAATGAGTTGACCGATCTAGGTACTGATCCAGCATATTCTGATACGATTGATTTGATGTACGAACGCCTTGCAAAATGGGCCCGTCGTATGTCGCAACGTGTTACCAAATCGGATCAAGACATCATTCAAAGTCGCGGGGCGTCGCGTCGAAAAGGCATTCTTTTAGGGCTATATGACGGCACTGAAATTGATGAATTGGCCTTGTCGCGCTATCACGGCCGCGCGGAAGTAGATTACACTAAAAATTAGTTCTTAGTTATACTTGTGGCCAAATAGAAAAAGGCGCTTTGAAAACAAAGCGCCTTTTAAAAATCAGATAAAACATATTTTTTATTTCCAAGATTATCTGTGTCATCCGATACATCAATTCGAACTACTGCAAAATCCACAGAAGGGCCAGTTGCTGGAAGTGTCCCTGTAAGTTCTTGAACAGAACCATCTGGACTTACTGCCAAAATCAAATATCCCATTTGACTAATAAATGTTTGTGTAAACAAATCAAGGCCGATCACATCTGG
>ERZ1048872.887-NODE-887-length-28742-cov-15.822672_pt1 | contig 28742 bp, 26 predicted proteins | sample MGYA00383100_ERZ1048872 | MGnify/ENA primary metagenome ERZ1048872 (study PRJEB29581, sample SAMEA5548370) | metagenome | biome: marine; feature: coastal; material: water | depth 50 m | study: Short-term variability in the microbial, nano- and picoplankton...
CATGGAAACATTATCCCTGGTTTAGAAAAAGCGCTTGAGGGCTCTAAATTAGGAGATAAAAAGGAAGTTTCTATAGAGCCAGAAGAGGCTTACGGTCCTCTTATGAAGGACGCTATCCAAGAAATTCCTAGATCTGCACTTAAAGGCATCGAAGAGGTTACAATGGGCATGCAACTCCAGTCTCAAGACCAAGATGGAAACCCATTCGTGGTCACAGTTGTAAAAATTGAAGATGATAAAATTACGGTTGACGCTAACCATCCTTTGGCCGGTGAAACGCTTCATTTTTCTGTCAGTATCGAAGAGATTAGAGATGCCAATAAAGAAGAGCTCTCTCATGGCCATGTTCACGCACCTGGTGGCCACTCACATTAAACTCAAAAAAACTAATACCGGACTGAAGTGAACTCTTTAATTGCTTGTCCGCTATGTCAATCCAATAAAACTAAGAACTTTTATAAAGAGAGTACTCGAGAGTACTCTCTTTGTCTTAACTGTGACTTTGTATTCGTTCCAAGAATTTATCACCTCTCAGGGAGTGAGGAAAAAGCTAGGTATGACTCCCATAATAACGACCCTGAAGATGCTCGTTATCGTCAATTTTTGTCTCAGCTATTAGATCCACTCCTAGAGAGAATTTCAAATAATTCAAGTGGCCTAGATTTTGGCTCTGGGCCAGGCCCTACCTTGTCTCTTATGCTTGAAGAATGCGGACACAAGGTTGATCTTTATGATAAGTTCTATGCCAGAAATGATTCAGTATTTGAGAAGAAGTATGACTTCATTACTGCGACTGAAGTCTTAGAGCATTTGAGTGACCCTATGTTTGAGCTAAATCGACTTGTAGGTCTACTTAAAAATAACGCCTATCTTGCTGTCATGACCCAACTATTAACGCCGCAAATTGACTTCAGTAATTGGTACTATAAAAATGACCCGTCTCACATAAGCTTTTTTAGTAAAAAAACATTTAATTATTTGGCAAATTATTTTGCAATTGAGGTTTTCTATATTTCAGAAAGAGTTGTTTTTTTCAAAAAATAATACTTATGGGAGTAAATTTAGATAGCTTTCATAGCGAGAAGGGTGAATTTCTTTGAGTTCAACTGCATTCTTAACTGCACAATCAGGCTCATTGATGTGTTGACAGTTCCTAAACCTACATTGACCTATTAAGGACTTAAATTCTCTAAAACCATTCACTATTTGTTTTTCAGTGAGTTCGTCTAGCTGGAATTCTCTAATTCCTGGTGAGTCAATTAACTCTCCACCACTTGGTATGTGATAGATGGTCGTGTTGGTAGTGGTGTGCTTCCCTAATTTACTTTTGCTTGATATTTCATTAACTCTAAGTTCTAAGTCGGGGATAAGTGAGTTAATCAGTGAAGACTTGCCAACGCCTGATTGCCCTAGAAAGATATGTGTTTTATCGATCAGTTGACTTTTAAAGGCTTCTAAATTCGTTTTATTTTTGACACTTAAAAAGTGAACTTGATAGCCAAGTTTTTCATAATTAGAGAAATCTAAAGAGAGTTGTTCAGTGTTATCTGAAAGCTCAATTTTATTGACAACAATGTTAATTGGTAATTTGGAATTCTCAGCTAGAATTAAGTATCGATCAATGAGCTCGAACTCATAGTGAGGCTCAATAGAAACGACAAGCCAGAGTTGATCAATATTGGCAGCAATTAAGCGATCCTGCCTCTTAAGTTCATTTTTTCTTGGATAAATTGCAGTTACTATTCCTTCATTACCCCCGGCTGGCTGAAAAAGTACCTTGTCACCAGCAACTGATAGTCCAATATTTTTCTTACCAGTGGACTGAAAGAGTTCCCCAGTTAATGATTCAACAAGCTGGCGCTGACCATACCTAGTAATGACAAGGCCTTGCTGCTCTTTTTCATCAGACAATTTATTGTTCTCAGTTTTACTTGATACTTTGTTGGCGCGAGCAATTTTTTCAGATTGAACTTTTTCTATGCGCCATCTTTGTCTTCGTGTTAGCGCCATTAAAAAGAGACTCTAAACTTAACGTAATTAAAGAGCGTATAAAACTTTCTGAGAAAAAATCTAAGAGTGGTTATGACTGCTCTAATGATAAATATACCTTTATTGTAGCCGTTCAATTCTAAGTACGGCGCTTGGATGAGAGTCGTGAAAAGCAGAATATAGCTTGTCAGGGGAGAGCGAAGAAGAGTTCTCCTTGTAAAGCTTAGTTAGTGATGAAATCAAATCATTGGCATCAGTATGACTGGCTGCAAAAGCATCAGCCTGAAATTCATGCTTCCTAGAGACAAGGTTGCTAATGGGGGTAACAAAAAAACTAAAGACTGGCAAGGCAAGACTAAAAAGAACTAGGGCTGTATGAGAAGAAGGTTCAGCAACACCTAACCCATTATAAAACCAATTTTGGTTAATTAAATAGCCTAGTAAGGCTAGGCTTGCAAGACTAAAAATGAATGAACTTATCATTCTTTGGCGAGTATGCTTGTGATGAAAATGCCCGAGCTCATGAGCCAGAATCGCCTCAATCTCTTTGTCTTCCATCCCCTTTAGAAGTGTATCAAAAAAAACAATTCGCTTATTTTTACCTATACCGGTGAAATAGGCATTTCCATGTGAGGACCTTTTCGAGCCATCCATTACAAATATACCGTCACTCCCAAAGCCTGTTCGCTCCAGTAGGTTATTGATCCTACTTTTTAATGCATCGTTATCGAGTGGATTAAATTTATTAAATATTGGAGCAATAAAGGATGGGTAGATCCACATCATGGTCAGTGTAAATAGACTAATAATAACCCAAACATAAATCCACCAGTAATCACCAATAGAGCTAATATTCATAAGATAAAGAATGGCATAGATGAGGGGGATCATTAAAATTAGAGTCAACAGGATCTCTTTAATTAAATCAGCTATAAAAGTTTTAACAGTCATACGGTTAAAGCCAAACTTTTGTTCGAGAACGAAATTACGATAAATACTAAAAGGTAAATCTATAAAGCTAGCAATTAACATAATACTTACAATAAAGGTGGTACCCATCAATATCGGGTTTGAAATTCTTTGGCTCCAAAATACATCAAGCCAATTCATAGCACCACCAATCGTCCATACAAGAACAATAATAGTAGAAAAAATAATCTCAAAATGATTCACTAAGAGCTTTGCCTTTGTGTAGTTACCGGCTTTTTGGTGATCTTCAAGTGTTATAGTTTCTTTGAAGCCATCTGGCACCTCATTAAATGAACGCTTAATTGCTTTATCTTGTCTAAAGTTAAGCCAAAGCAAAGCTAACACTGAAGTTAATATTGCAAACAAAAAAACAAAAGTAAAAGAGTTAAATTCCATTTTATAAAAATTAAATAATGTAATATTCTAAAACAATTATACCTTGTGGTTTATGATAAATTATTGATTGAAAATTTAGAAAAAATATTAACCCTATAGCTCAGTATTTTTGAAATTATATTGTTCTTTTTTTATCTAAATCATAGCTTGTTATATTTTATGAATAACCCTATTAGATGGGTATAATCTCGTATTTAAATGTATAAAATAGTTCAAATAAAATTTTTACTATTTAGATTTAATTTACTTAAGAATTAAGGTTTTTTATGATTACTATGGAAGATAGAGACGGCTTCATCTGGATGGATGGGGAGTGGTTGGATTGGCGTGAAGCTAAAATTCATGTACTTACTCATACACTTCATTATGGAATGGGCGCATTCGAAGGTGTTCGTGCTTATGAGACTTCAGATGGACCTGCGATTTTTAAGCTTAATGAGCATACCGATCGATTGTTTAATTCTGCAAAAATTCTTGGGATGAAAATTCCTTATAGCGCTGATACTTTAAATCAAGCCCAAAGAGAGGTTATCAGTAAAAATAACTTAAAATCTGCATACATCAGGCCGATGTGCTTTTATGGCTCAGAGGGTATGGGATTAAGAGCAGACAACTTAAAAGTGCACGTTATGATTGCGGCTTGGGAGTGGGGAGCCTATCTTGGTGAGGATAACATTAAAAATGGTATTAGAATTCGAACCTCATCCTTTACAAGGCACCATGGCCACCCTTCGATGAGTAGGGCAAAAACAAATGGCAACTATGTGAACTCGATGATGGCATTGAAAGAGGCGCTCGATGCAGGATATGATGAAGCTTTAATGTTAGATGTTGATGGTTATGTCTCTGAGGGTAGTGGTGAGAATATATTTGTCATAAATGAAGGTACACTCTACACTCCCTATTTAACATCTGCCTTGCCAGGGATTACGCGTGATACAATTTTCACTCTAGCGCAATCTATCGGCTATAACATTGTAGAAAAGAACCTGACCTGTGATGAAATTTATCAATCAGATGAGGCTTTTTTTACAGGGACAGCCGCAGAAGTAACACCCATAAGAGAGCTAGATGGTCATCAAATTGGGAGCGGCACTCGTGGCCCTATTACTGAGAAACTACAATCTCTATATTTTGATTGTGTTCATGGACGCAATAATGAGTACAGAGACTGGATAGTGAACGGGAGATGCTCTTGAGTAATCGAAGCTCTTCCTATATAAGCTTTAGTTTCGTTACGAAAACTGAGTTACCATTTCACTGTCCACCTAAAGATGCACCAAAATGGAATATGCACCCAAAGGTTTTCCTTTCATTTTCTGACGATGGAAAGGCGAGCTGTCCTTATTGTGGTGCTAAATATGAGTTAGAGAAATAGACATCTATATCGATAAATGGAGCTCAATTCAAAAAACATTGTTTTAGTTGGCCCTATGGGCTGTGGTAAGACGACTGTAGGTCGTCGACTTGCTAATAAATTAAATCAAGATTTTTTTGATACAGACCATGAAATCATCAATAAAACTGGCGTTAGTATTGATCACATCTTTGATATCGAAGGGGAGGAGGGTTTTAGACGAAGAGAGTCTGAAGTACTTGAAAGTTTGTGTGATATGAATAATATAGTTCTCGCTACTGGAGGAGGAGTGGTTTTACTTGAACAAAACAGAGAAGTATTAAAGAGAGCAGGGTTGGTTGTATACCTTTTATCCTCTGTAGAACAGCTTCTTAGGAGAACCGCCAAATCGAAAACTCGGCCCTTGCTTGAGAATAGTCTTGATCGAAAAAAAACCATTACCGAGATTGTTAATGCAAGAGATAAATATTACAGGGAAGTCGCTACAATTGTTGTTGATACTACTGGGAAAAAACTGAATGAAGTAGTTAATATAATTATGAGCGATTTGTAGTATTCATTTTTATATTTTATTTGTGATTATATATTCCTTTCAAAATTCACTAAAAATTCACTAAAATTATCACTTAATACTCTAAACTTCTCAGTAATTAAATAATATTGTTAAGTTCAAATAAAAGGGGAAAAAGATGTTAAAGAAATTTATTGTGCTTGTGTCTATTTTTTTCAGTGTAAATGCAAATGCTATCACGTTGAATGAATTCAGCGAAAAATTAATAGAGACGCATCCCTTTTTCGTTCAGCTCTCTTTATCTGAAAAGACAAGCCTTCTTGACCAAAAAGCTTCACTAACCTATTCTGACTGGAATATTAAGGCAGGCGCTAGTGAATCTTTTTCTTCTGGAGAGGATACATCCACTAGGCTTTATAAAGATCTATATACCACCAGCTATGAAGTTTCTGCTGGCAGGAAAATTGAAAATTCAGGTGCTAATCTTAATTTAAAGCACTCCTTAACTCGTGATGATAAAGACAGTTCTGCTACACATTCAAATGTTTTTTCAATCGATTATATAAGGCCCTTACTGCAGAACAAAGATGGTATTAATGATCGTTTAACACTAGATATAGCTTCTCTTGATTTAATTGCAAAAAAGATAAGTCTTGAAGAGCAGGCTGAAAACTTCCTAGCTTCGAAACTTTCTAAGTTTGTTGACTTAGCACTAAAGCAAGAAATTGTTAAAATTCACAAGCGTGAACTTGACCTATCAAAACAACAACTTGATTTAACTGAAGGAAAATATAAAAACTCTTTGATCGATAAATCTAACCTTATTCAGGACAAGGACTTGTATGTCAAAGCCAAACAACAATCACTTCAATCCCAAAAAGAATTAATCATTGAAAGGAGGGAGTTGGCTTCCCTTATTGGTGCACAAGAGTCGGACATGATAGTAGAGATGGATTTATATGAAGAACACACTATGATGAAGGTTGATCCAGCTACTTTTGTTAAAGATTCAAGGTCAATACAAAAATTTGATTTTGATAAAGCTAGACTCCAGAGACAGCTTAAAACTTTCGAAAATAAGACCATGCCAAGCGTTAATTTAAATCTAGGTCTTTCAGCATTGGGAGAAGACGATAAATACTTTGGTAGTTTTGGTAACAGGGATTATTCTTGGAATATTGGTGTAGATATTTCTTATCCATTGGGTGTTAGAAAAGAGCTCGTTGATGTTGAGCGTACAGAGATTAGTATCGCTACTGCTAAGGCTCAAAAACGAGAAGCAGAGATTAATGATGAGTACCAAATTAATTATTTGCTAGCTCAAATTGATCTTTTGTCAGAACTCGTTACTCTTTATCTTGAGCAGGGCGCGCTAGCTAATGAAAAGGTTATCGAAGAGCAAACTAAGTATAATGATGCTCGTGGACAAATGTCCTTAGTAATCGCTGCTAAAAAGAATGCCAACTTGGCTAATCTGACTTACGTTCAGGCAGCAGCAACTTACCAAAAAATAATTATTGATTATAAAGCGGCAATCGACCAGTTATATAACTAAACATGACTGGTCTTTTTTTATCTTTATGCTCACTTTTGCCTCTAAAGATTAATCATTTATTGGGATCATTTATTGGTCAATTGCTTTATTTATTTAACTCTGATGCAAAAAAAGTAACCACTCAAAATATCGCTATTTGTTTGCCAGACTTGTCAAAAATTCAGCAACGTGAGCTCGTTAAAAAGGCCCTAATTGAGACTGGAAAGAATTTAACAGAGTCAAGTAGAATATGGAATCAAAGCTTTACGGATAACTCAAAGTATATCCGTAATTTTCATGGTGAGCAGTATCTAAGTTCAACAGAAAAAACAATCCTATTAGTGCCTCATATTGGGTGCTGGGAAATTACAGGTAGAGTGCTTGCAGATAATAGAGAGATAACCTTTTTGTACAGGCCTCTTAGGAACCAAAAGCAAAATGATTATTTGTTTGCGCGAAGAAATAAAGGTAACCTTACAATGGCTAGCGCAGATCCATCAGGAATACTTAAATTACAACGCGCACTAAAAAAAGGACAACTGATTGGTATATTACCTGATCAAGATCCAGGTCAAGATGGCGGTATTACCGCTCCCTTTTTTAATAATCCTGTAAATACGATGACCTTGTTAGTTAAGTTGGCAAAAAAACACAACGCGCAGGTACTTATGTTTTGGGCAAATCGTTTAGATAACGGAAAAGGATTTGATCTTAATTTAGAGCCCCTAGATCTGAATCTTGATAGTGACAATTTACTCGAACAGGTGACCCTTATGAACAGCGCCATTGAGGATCTTATTAAAAGGTTTCCTGGGCAATATATGTGGAGTTATCGGAGGTTTAAATCGACGCATTCTTATAATTAAGAGTTAATTATTCGCGTAATTGTGATGGGCAATATATTTATCTCTCGAAATTTCCTATCTATCAATAATGGTATAATTAATCTATGAAAATTACTGAAGATGTTCGAAGCGTTTTTAAGCGCGATCCTGCGGCAAGAAATGTGTTTGAAATTCTTACTTGTTATTCAGGTGTTCAGGCTGTAATTATCTACAGATTTACTCATCTTCTATGGCGATATAAGCTCTACTGGTTGGCTCGATTTATCTCCACATTTGCTCGCTGGGTTACAGGTATAGAGATTCACCCAGGCGCGGTTATTGGGAGACGTTTTTTTATTGATCATGGTATGGGTGTCGTTATTGGTGAGACTGCAGAAATAGGTGATGACTGTATGATGTATCACGGGGTTACTCTTGGGGGTACTTCATGGGACAAGGAGAAGCGTCATCCGACTTTAATGGACGGTGTAGTAATCGGTGCTGGAGCAAAAATTTTAGGTCCGATTACGCTTGGAAAAAATGTACGCGTTGGATCCAACTCTGTGGTTGTTAGGTCTGTTGATGATAATGAAACTGTTGTCGGTATCCCTGGTCGAATTGTAACGAAAAAAACTAGCGATACCGACACCTTTGATTCTTATGCTGCTAGCTCTAGTGGTCGTTCCAATGACCCGACAGTTCAAGCTGTTGATTCTATTATTGAGCGTTTAGCTGAAATAGATAAACAGATGACCAAGCTTTCGAGAAACTCAGAGGGTTCACAAGTAGACTCGAAAGAGCTTGAAAATAAGTAAATTATTAAGTGAATTTTATACTTGACTATTTTACTTGGTTACTAGTATAATTTCCCTAAATTTTAAAAACTGAGGGTTATTATGCAATTAACAACTAAAGGTAGGTATGCAGTCACTGCAATGCTCGACCTAGCATCAAATGATTCGACTAGGCCAGTCACCCTTGATATGATATCTCAAAGACAAAACATCTCACTTTCATATTTAGAGCAGCTCTTTGCTAAGTTAAGAAAAGCTTCTCTAGTCAAAAGTATTAGAGGTCCAGGTGGAGGTTACCTTCTTAATGTTGATCCTGTAGATGTAACTCTTACAGAGATTATTGAAGCTGTTGATGAAAACATTGATCTACGTCGTTGTCATGGCTCCAAGAATTGCCTAAGGGGTAAGCAGTGTTTGTCACATCACCTGTGGTGCGAAGTTAGCGATCAAATTAGAGGATTTCTTAGCTCTAGGAATCTTCAGCAGGTCATGGATGACTATTACACTAATCAAGATATAAAAGTTAAATTAACAGTATAGGAATTTAAATAATGATAACTCCAACTTACATGGATTATTCAGCTACTACCCCTGTGGATAAACGTGTTGCAGAAAAAATGGCTAAATATTTAACAATGGAAGGTGACTTTGGTAATGCCGCTTCGCGTTCTCACTATTATGGATGGCAAGCTGAAAAGGCCGTTGACAAGGCGCGCTCACAAGTGGCTGATTTAGTTGGCGCGGACCCAAGAGAAATCGTATGGACGTCGGGTGCAACGGAGTCTGACAATTTAGCAATTAAAGGCATTGCTCATTTCTACCATAAGCGTGGTAAACACATTATTACACTGAAAACAGAACATAAGGCTGTCCTTGATACTTGTCGCCAACTAGAAAGAGAAGGCTTTGAGGTGACTTACTTGGACCCATTGCCGAACGGTTTGTTAGATATAGATGTCTTTAAAAGCGCTATAAGAGAGGATACTATTCTGACATCAATTATGCATGTAAATAATGAGATTGGCGTTATTCAAGACTTGCAAGCTATTGGTGATATTTGTAGAGAAAATAAGGTATTTTTTCATGTGGATGCTGCTCAGTCTGCTGGAAAAATAGAGATTAACTTGGAATCTCTCCCGGTTGACTTAATGAGTTTTTCAGCACACAAGATATACGGACCAAAGGGGATGGGTGCTCTTTATGTCTCTCGCAAACCAAGAGTTAGACTTGAGGCTCAGATCCATGGCGGTGGTCACGAGCGTGGTATGCGCTCTGGAACACTTGCTACTCACCAAATTGTTGGGATGGGTGAAGCTTTTGCAATTGCCAAAGCTGAAATGAAGGAGGAAGGTGAAAGAACTCACAGACTTCGTGAAAGACTGCTCGCTGGCTTTGCGGATATGGAGGAGGTTGTTATCAATGGCGACCTTGAACACAGAATTGCAGGAAACTTGAATATTAGTTTTAATTACGTTGAAGGTGAATCCTTAATGATGGCAATTTCTGATGTCGCTGTATCTTCCGGTTCAGCCTGTACCTCGGCCAGTCTTGAGCCTTCATATGTGCTTCGTGCACTTGGCCTTACTGACGAGTTGGCACACAGCTCTATCCGTTTCAGTGTTGGTCGTTATACAACTGAACAAGATGTTGACGATGCAATTAAGCTGGTACGCGAAAAAGTTCAAAAATTAAGAGATTTATCGCCCTTATGGGATATGTTTAAAGATGGTATTGATTTAAGTTCAGTGGAGTGGGCTGCACACTAAATAAATTAAGCGTTTAAATTAATAATATATAAGCGTGTAGAGTAAAATTAAAAGTTAAATTTGGAGTAACTTATGGCGTATGGCAAGAAAGTATTAGATCACTATGAAAACCCTCGTAATGTAGGTATTTTAGATAAAGATGCATTAAATGTAGGGACTGGTATGGTTGGTGCACCAGCCTGTGGAGATGTAATGAGACTACAGATCCAGGTTAACGATGATGGCGTTATTGAGGAAGCTAAATTCAAAACTTACGGTTGCGGTTCAGCGATCGCCTCATCCTCTCTATTAACGGAGTGGGTTAAAGGCAAAACGCTCGATGAGGCTTCGCAAATTAAAAACACAGAAATTGTTGAAGAGTTGGAGCTTCCTCCAGTAAAAATTCATTGTTCGGTCTTGGCTGAAGATGCAATTAAAGCAGCAATCAACGATCTAAAAAATAAGGCTAGCTAATTATGGCAATAACCTTAACTGATAAAGCAGCAGAGCGTATGACTGATTTCTTAGCCAATAGAGGATCTGGAATGGGTGTTAGGTTATCTGTTCAAACCACCGGATGTTCAGGCCTAGGATACAATATGGAGTTTGTTGATTCTATTAATGACGATGACACTCTTTTTAATGATAAAGGGGTGCAGGTGATTGTTGATGCAAAAAGCCTGATCTATATTGATGGCACTGAGGTTGACTTTCAAAAGGAAGGCTTAAATGAAGGATTTGAATTTAATAACCCTAATTCAAAAGCTGAATGCGGTTGTGGTGAGTCGTTCACCGTTTAAATAACTCTATTAAGTTCTTAAGGCGATTGGTTGATGCAAAATTATTTTGAGTTATTTGACCTTGAAACCTCTTTCTTTATTGATGAATCTGCATTAAAGAGGTCTTACCAGTTGGAGATATCAAGGTTTCATCCTGACAACTTTGCAACTAAAAGTGAGCCTGAAAAGCTGCAAGCACTTCAAAATACTTCACTCCTTAATTCTGCCTATAGTGTCCTTAAGGCTCCACTTAGTCGAGCTACTTATCTACTTAAACTTGAAGGTATGAACGCCTTTGATGAAAAAGATACGGCCATGGAGGAGGGTTTTTTAATATCCCAAATTGAGTTAAGAGATGAATTAGAGGCCATAGAAGAAAAAAAAGATAGCTTGGGTTTGGATGATTTTATAGAGCGCGTAGATTCTTTTATTGAAGAAAAAATTGAATCAATTTCTGAGGCCTATAATCTTTCAGGCGATCAACAGCATATAAAAATGCATGTTCGAGAGTTGAAGTTCTTTGATCAGCTCTATAAAGAAGCCAACGAATTAATGGATGAATGGTTATAGGACATACTGATGGCATTACTTCAAATTTCAGAACCCGGGCAATCAACCGCTCCTCACCATCATAACTTGGCTTGTGGTATTGACCTAGGTACAACAAATTCACTTGTTGCTAGTGTAATGAGTGGTCAGACTAGACTGATATCGGATCAAAACAATAACTCAATACTTCCATCTGTTGTTCATTATGGGCAAGATAAAATGACAGTAGGTGCTGATGCATATCAATACACTACAACAGACCCAACCAACACCATCCTTTCTGTTAAACGCTATATGGGTGTTGACTATAGCGAGGCCAGTGAGTTTAAAAATTTACCCTACAAGTTAGTTAAAAATGGTAACAACGTCTCATTTAAAACGTCAATTGGCGATGTCTCAGCGATAGAAGTTTCTGCCAGCATCTTGTCAGCCCTAAAAGAACGAGCAGAAGATGCACTCGGCGGAGAACTTAAGGGGGCAGTAATAACTGTGCCTGCTTATTTTAATGACGCTCAAAGGCAATCAACCAAGGACGCTGCTAAGTTCGCTGGAATTAACGTTTTAAGGTTACTTAATGAGCCAACTGCCGCAGCCATTGCTTACGGCTTAGAGTCGGGTGAAGAGGGTATTCATGCGGTTTATGATTTAGGTGGGGGTACATTTGATATCTCTATATTAAGCTTTAATAAGGGCGTTTTTGAGGTACTCTCAACGGGAGGTGACTCCAACTTGGGTGGCGATGACTTTGATAATTTAATTATTGATGACTGCATTAAATCACTTAAGCTGAGTCATTTATCTGCTAGTCAAATCCAGACAATTAGGCAACTTGCAAAATCTGCTAAAGAAGAGCTGACAACAAAAGATAGTGCTGAGTTTGTTGTTGATGGTAAACCCTATCAAATTTCAAAGTCTCACTTCGATACTTTGAGTGAGGAGTTAATAAAAAGAACGTTGATGTTAACAAAAAGAGCCGTCAGGGATGCGGGTATTAAAATCTCTGAAGTTAAAGAAGTCATTATGGTTGGCGGTTCAACCCGTATGACAGCAATTCGAGATCGTGTAGGTGAAATCTTTAAAAAGCCAGTCTTATGCTCAATTAATCCAGACGAGGTTGTAGCTAAGGGTGCTGCCATTCAAGCCAATATATTGGCAGGAAATAAGAGTAGAGACGACATTTTATTGTTGGACGTATTGCCACTCTCTCTTGGACTTGAGACGATGGGCGGTCTAGTTGAAAAAGTAATACACAGAAATACAACCATCCCTATCACTCGCGCACAAGAATTTACCACCTACAAGGATGGTCAAACCGGAATGAGTATTAATGTTTTTCAAGGTGAACGAGAGCTAACTAAGGATTGTCGTTCGCTCGGAAGATTTGAACTTAAAGGAATACCACCAATGGTTGCTGGTCGTGCACGAATACATGTTGAATTTCAAGTCGATGCAGATGGATTGCTTTCGGTCTCTGCCAAAGAGGAAACCTCAGGAGTTAAATCAGAAATAGTGATTAAGCCTTCGTATGGCCTTAACGATGCGGATATGGAGAAAATGCTTAAGGATTCGGTGGTATTTGCACAAGAAGATATACTTTTAAGGCAACTACAGGAGCAAAGGGTTGATGCAGATCGCACAATCGAGGCCATTGATTCAGCCTTAGAAGCCGACAAAGAGATATTAGACGAGGAGATGCTTAATAGTATCCTTGAAGCAAGAGAGGAGCTTCTATCAATCTCTAAGTCGGATGACACGGTAAGTATTAAAAATGCAACTCTCAATCTAGAAAAGACAAGCGCCAAGTTCGTTGAGATGAGAATGAATAAATCAATTATGGATGCAATGCAAGGCCATAGTATTGATGAATTTAATGAAAAACTATAGAATATTACTATGCCTCAAATAATTATCCTACCTAACGAAGCGTTTTGTCCTGATGGGGTTGTGATTGAGGCTGAGAAAGGAACCAGCGTCTGTAGCGCGTTGTTAGATAATGGCATCGAAATAGAGCACGCCTGTGAGATGTCAAACGCATGCACAACCTGCCACGTTTACGTTCGCGAGGGATTTGACACTATGGAAGAGTCTGACGAGATTGAGGATGACCTTCTGGACAAGGCTTGGGGTCTTGATCCTGACTCTAGGCTATCCTGTCAAGCAATTGTATCTGAAGAAGATATCGTTATTGAGATACCTAAATACACCATCAATCAGGTCTCAGAAAACCACTAACTCCTAGTCGTTCTTATTCAATCGTAATCTTAGGAAAGGCGCCAACCGTTTCGCTTTGAAGTGAAAGGGTTGCGGCTACTTTTCGAGCGATCTCTTGGTACATCATAGAGACCTTACTTTCTGGGTCCTTGGCGACACTAGGGTTGCCGTCATCGACATCGGTACGTATATCGAGCTGAAGTGGAAGGGCACCCAGAAAATTAGTGTTTGAGTCCGAAGCCATACGTTCACCACCACCGTGACCAAATATCTCTTCCGCGTGGTTACAGTTTGAGCAAATATGGATCGACATATTTTCAATAATTCCAAGAATTGGAATGTTAACCTTCTCGAACATAGCGAGCCCTTTGTGGGCATCAATAAGTGCAATGTCTTGAGGTGTAGTAACGATAACAGCGCCACTAACTGGAATCTTCTGTGATAAGGTGAGCTGAGTGTCACCAGTACCAGGCGGAAGGTCTACAATCATGTAGTCAACATTGTCCCACTCTGTATTCTTTAAAAGTTGCTCTAAGGCCTGAGTTACCATTGGTCCACGCCACACCATAGGGGAGGCTTCGTCAACCAAAAAACCGATAGACATTGACTGTAGCCCGTGAGCTATAACAGGCTTCATATTACCACCTTCAGACTCTTGAGGCCTAAGTTCCTTTGCACCCAACATGCGTGGCTGAGAGGGCCCATAAATGTCAGCATCAAGTATAGCGACTCGAGCACCTTCCGATTGAAGCGAGAGTGCTAAATTGACTGCTGTAGTTGATTTTCCAACGCCACCTTTTCCGGATGCAACGGCGATTATATTTTTAACGCCTGGGAGTGCTTTGACGCCACCCTGAACTGCGTAAGAGGCAATTTTTGACTTTATAGATATATTTGAATAGTTAATTCCTGCTTTCGATAGAGATTCTTCTACTAATCCTTTCAATTCTTCATGGTAATTAATTGCTGGGTACTTAAGAAGAAGCTCAACGTTTACGATTTCATCGTCAATTGTAATATTCTTGACGTTTTCAGATGATAATAGGTCTTTACCAGTATGCGCATCAATCACAGTGCTTAGAATTTTTTCAATTTTGTCTTGCGTTAAAGTTGTCAATTTGATGACCCCAGTCGGTAAAATAACGCTATTTTATCGTACAACTATCTCTGGAATCCCTAATAATATTGGGATTATTAGTAACAAATTATGTCTAAACGCAGAATACTCGTAACATCAGCTCTACCTTATGCAAATGGAGATCTTCATTTGGGCTATATGTTGGAAGTCATTCAGACAGATATCTGGGTTCGTTTTCAAAAAATGCAGGGGAACGAGTGTCATTATGTGTGTGCAGATGATGCCCACGGAACGCCTATTATGCTTAAAGCAGATGAAATGGGAATTGACCCTGAAGAGCTTATTGCTGGGGTTAGTGAGCGTCATCAAGCTGATTTAAACGATTTTCATATAGATTTTAGTCAGTTCCATTCAACCCATTCAGAGGAGAATCGTCATTATTCAGAGTTAATATACAATCGTCTTAATGATTCGGGCTATATCAAGAAGAGGGTAATTTCGCAATCTTTTGACCCTGAAAAGGAAATGTTCTTGCCAGATCGTTATATTAAGGGTGAGTGCCCTAAGTGCGGCGCAGAGGATCAGTACGGAGACAACTGTGAGGTATGTGGTGCTACCTATTCAACCACTGAAATAAAAAATGCTAGGTCAGTAATATCTGGAGCAAAGCCAATTGAAAAGGATTCTGAGCACTACTTTTTTGATTTGCCGCAATTTGAAAAGGAATTGAAAAATTGGACCAAGGCAGGACATCTTCAGGAGCAGGTAAGTAATAAGTTGGCAGAATGGTTTGAGCAAGGCCTCCAGCAGTGGGATATTTCTAGAGATAAACCTTATTTTGGTTTCAAAATACCGGGCACCGAAGATAAATACTTCTATGTCTGGCTTGATGCCCCTATAGGCTACATGGCGAGCTTTAAAAAGCTTTGTGACAACTCTGACCTAGAGTTTGATGATTTCTTTGATAAAGGCTCTGATACAGAGCTTTATCACTTTATCGGTAAGGATATTGTCTACTTCCATGCGCTATTTTGGCCGGCAACATTGATGGGTTCTAACTTTAGAACACCTAATGCAATCTTTGCCCACGGATTCCTGTCAGTAAATGGACAAAAAATGAGTAAATCTCGTGGCACATTTATTCTGGCCAGGACTTACTTAGAGAGTCTTAATCCTGAGTGTTTGCGTTACTACTACGCCTACAAGTTGTCATCTAAAATTGACGACATTGATTTAAATCTTGAGGACTTTAAGCAGAGAGTTAACTCCGACCTAATTGGTAAGGTAGTTAATATCGCCTCTAGAAGTGCATCCTTTGTTGTTAAGAAGTACGACAAACAGCTCTCTAGTGAATCTATTGAGGGTGATCTTTATGCTGAGTTTGTTGCTGCAAGCTCTGAAATAGCCACTCACTACGAGGACAGAAACTTTGGTCACGCGATGAAATCAATTATGAAGCTTGCTGACAAGGCTAACCAGTACATTGACGACAAGAAGCCTTGGCAATTAGCCAAAGAAGAGGGCAAAGAGCAGGAGGTCCACGAGATAACGTCTCTAGCAATTAACCTGTTCAGGGTTTTGATGACTTATCTAAAACCAGTCCTCCCTGAAATGGCCAAGCAGTCAGAGGTATTTCTTAATATCGATTCACTTAATTGGGGTGACGTTAAGAGTCCACTAACAAGCCATCAAATCAATAAATTTAAACCATTAATGACTCGTATTGAGGATGATCAAATTGAGGCAATGATTGAATCCTCCAAAGTGTAGAAAATCAATAGTTTAGGAGGGATGGCAGAGTGGTCGATCGCGCACGCTTGGAAAGCGTGTAAACCTCACGGTTTCATGGGTTCGAATCCCATTCCCTCCACCAATTATAGTTCTCACTAAGATTCTATCAGTCGATCATTGGCAAGAGTTTGTCGAGAGATTCTTTCGCATGCCCATAGAACATTCTTGTATTCTCCTTAAAGAATAATGGATTTTCAATACCAGAATAGCCTGTTCCCTGACCCCGTTTGGATACAAGCACATGTTTGGCCTTCCAACATTCCAAGATAGGCATTCCAGCAATTGGACTGTTTGGATCATCTTGAGCAGCAGGATTCACAATATCATTTGCTCCAATCACAATAGCCACATCGGTATCTGGGAAATCATCATTGATCTCATCCATCTCCATAACGATGTCGTATGGCACTCGCGCCTCCGCCAGAAGAACATTCATATGACCAGGCAAGCGTCCAGCCACCGGATGGATGGCAAAGCGTACACTTTTACCCTGAGCTCGCAACTTACGAACTAATTCAGAGACCGATTGTTGAGCTTGCGCGACAGCCATGCCATAGCCTGGGATTATTATAATGCTCTCAGCATCATTCAACACCGAAGCCACACCTTCAGCTTCAATAGCTACTTGTTCACCCTTAATCTCCATTTGTGGACCAGATGTACCCCCAAATCCACCGAGAATAACGCTTACAAAAGACCGGTTCATGGCTTTGCACATGATATAGGATAAGATAGCACCTGATGATCCTACTAACGCTCCAACAACGATCAAAAGGTCATTGCCGAGGCTAAATCCAATCGCAGCAGCTGCCCAGCCAGAATAGGAGTTCAGCATCGATACAACAACTGGCATGTCTGCTCCACCAATACCCATGATGAGGTGATACCCGATGAATAAAGCCATGGCCGTCAAAATGATCATCGGCAATAGCTCACCAGTATTTAAATACCAAAACACTGATAATAATGACAAAATGGCCGCAGTTATATTGAGAAAGTGTCCTCCTGGCAACTTAGTTGCTACCGATGTTATTTTGCCTGCCAATTTGCTATAAGCTATCACTGAGCCCGTAAATGTAACAGCGCCGATCCAGATACCCAAAGTTGTCTCAACGCGAAGTATATTAATCTCAACATTTGATTTTTTAGCGAGTAATGCTGAAAATCCTTCAAGCATTTTCTTGGCGGTATCATCCATTGATGCAATATTGACGAGTTCAAAATGCGTATTGAAACCCACAATCACTGCGGCAAGACCAACCAACGCATGCATACCAGCAACTAACTCTGGCATTTGAGTCATTTCAACTTTGGAAGCTAACTGGTAACCTATCAAGCCACCAGCTGCAATTAGAATAAGTGAGAGCCACCATAGTCCAAATCCAGGCCCTAATAGGGTAGCGGAAACAGCCAAGGCCATCCCAGCAATGCCATACCAAACGGCGCGTTTTGCACTTTCCTGCCCAGAAAGCCCGCCAAGCGATAGTATAAACAACACGGCAGAAACAACATAAACAGCAAAAGTAAAACCCATTTCCATGATACCGGCCCCTTAAGATTTACGGAACATGGTAAGCATGCGCCTTGTTACGAGGAAGCCGCCAAATATATTGATGCCAGCAAAAAACACCGAAATCGCAGCAAGTAGAATGACTAGAAAGCTGGTTGAGCCTATCTGTAGTAATGCTCCCAATATAATAATCGACGAGATAGCATTGGTCACAGCCATCAGCGGAGTGTGTAGCGAGTGACTGACATTCCAAATCACTTGAAATCCAACAAAAACAGACAACACAAACACAATAAAGTGCTGCATAAAACTAGGCGGCGCATAGCTTCCAACTAAGAGTATTAATGCAGCCCCAAATGCCAGTAACTTAACTTGGTTTTTAGTTTGTTTTTTAAATGCTGCAATTTCATCAGCACGTATTTCTTCTGGTGTTTTGTCCGGGGCCTTCTCTTTTGGCTTAGCTGCAATGGCTTGAATCTTTGGAGGAGGGGGTGGGAAAGTGATTTCACCTGCATTTACAACCGTTGCTCCACGGATAACGTCATCTTCCATGTCATGAACGATTACTCCATCTTTTTTTGGGGTCAAATCCGCAATCATGTGACGAATATTGCTGGCGTACATTGTGCTAGCCTGCGCAGCCATTCGGCTTGTAAAATCCGTATAACCAATGATTACAACGCCGTTGTCTGTGACAATGCGTTCATCGATAACAGTGAGCTTACAATTTCCACCTTTTTCAGCTGCCAGATCAACTATCACTGAGCCTGGCTTCATACTGGCAACCATATCCGAGGTCCAAAGCTCAGGCGCTTCACGGTTGGGGATCAAGGCAGTAGTGATGACAATATCCATCTCTGGTGCAATCTCACGAAACTTGGCCAGTTGAGCGGCAGTAAATTCAGGCGAAGATACTGCAGCATATCCGCCAGTTGAGGCCCCGTCAGCCTGTTCATCCGCAAAATCAAGGAAGACAAATTCGGCGCCCATAGACTCGACCTGCTCTGCCACCTCTGGGCGCACGTCGAACGCATAGGTTATCGCACCAAGGGAGGTAGAGGTACCAATCGCAGCAAGTCCAGCAACACCGGCGCCAACGACCAAGACTTTTGCCGGCGGCACTTTGCCGGCGGCGGTCATTTGGCCAGTAAAAAAGCGGCCAAAGTTATTACCAGCCTCAATCACGGCTCGATAACCTGAGATATTGGCCATAGAGGATAGGGCGTCCATTTTTTGAGCGCGACTAATCCGTGGCACCATATCCATTGCGATCACACTAACCTCTTTAGACTTGGCCAGTTCCATCAGCGCTTCATTGGCACTTGGATAAAAGAAGGAGATAAGCGTCTTGGATGAGGAAAGTCTATTGATCTCAGATGTACTTGGTGGACGTACCTTAACGATTACATCACTTGCCTCAGTAAGTGCTTCGGCGGTAGTTAAAATTTCAACGCCTACAGCTATATATTGCGCATCACTAAAGCCAGCCGCCAGACCTGCATCTTTCTCGACTAGGCATTCATGACCAAGCTTTTGTAAATGAGTGGCGCTATCTGGTGTTAGAGCGACGCGCTGTTCACCAGAAGTAATCTCTTTGAGTGCTCCAATTTTCATAATTTTCGTCCTTTCATGACGCGGTCTTTCACCGTCCTATATACATTCTGATTAACAACTCCCTAGCCCAAACAACATTATTTCGCTACCGATACCGCGGCTTTTGCTAATACACGTGATTATATTTTAGCATACTATCAAAGATATATATGTTTTCATATATATGAAAACGAATAAATAATAATTATAAGTTGATTTAAATAACACTCCAAATTTTGTTTTAAGATGATTTAGTACAATAGACTCATATTGATTTAAAATGACTCGCAAAATTTATTATCTTAAATGCTTCTCTAAATGAATTCATTATTCCTAAACTTACAAAATCGACTTAATGTACTTTTTCCTGGCCTAATTGTTGTTGGTACAATTGCCGCAGCAGCTGGTTTTCTTAGTCTTCACTATAAAGCCCCAGTGATGTTGTTTGCACTTCTTATTGGTATTGCCTTTAATTTTCTTTCAAGTGATGAGCGTTGCGCTCCAGGTATTGAATTCTCAAGCAAGAAGATTTTGCGATTTGGTGTGGCATTATTAGGTTTTAGAGTTACCCTTGATCAAATTTTAGGGCTTGGTACAAATGCACTATTGCTTGTACCAATACTTGTCCTGTTGTCGATTTCGATCAGTTGGTTAATAGCTAAATTGATGGGGAGACGCTATCTGTTTGGCCTTTTAACTGCATGTGCTGTTTCTATTTGTGGTGCTGCTGCAGCACTTGCTGTTGCCTCAGTTCTTCCCAATTGGAAAGATAGGCATCGTGATACTTTGTTTGTCGTTGTATGCGTCACCGCATTATCAACCTTCGCGATGATTACCTATCCTATCCTATTTTCAGTGGCAAACTTCAGTGACGTTGAAATTGGCATCCTTATCGGGTCAACCATCCATGATGTTGCTCAAGTAGTGGGTGCTGGCTATGCGGTATCTAATGAAACCGGCGATGTAGCTACATTTATTAAGCTACTCAGAATTTCAATGCTGCCATTAATCGTTATTGTGATTGCACTCTTATTGAAGAGTGACGATGAATATAGCACCATAAGCCCTAAAGCCTTCCCTTGGTTTGCTCTTGGTTTTGCCTTATGCCTAATTGTAAACAGTAGTGGCTTTATACCTATAATTCTTTCAGGCTTTCTTGCTGATGTCTCGCAATGGTTTTTAGTATTCGCCATTGCAGGTTTAGGGGTAACCACCTCTCTTAAATCAATGATGGAGTTAGGAGGCAAATCAATCGCACTTATGGTTTTACAGACTCTTGCCTTACTTACTATTGCAATAATTGCTGTTTCAACTGACTATATATAAGATTACTGATTTATGTGGTTGATTACAAATGTAAATAGAATCACTCTCCCTTAATCATATTATTTTTTATAAAAATTTAAGAATTATAATATTTAATTTAAACTGTTGCTTAAAGTGTTTTAAGCGTTGGGCTTTATGGAAAGTTATGATTATGTAATAGTTGGCGCCGGCTCAGCAGGGTGTGTACTTGCAAATAAGCTTGGTGAAGATAAGAAACATAAAATCTTAGTATTGGAGGCGGGTCCAATGGATTACAATTTGATGATCCATATACCTGCTGGTGTTTATAAAGCTTACCGAAACCCAAAGTTTAACTGGAATTATTCAACCGAGAATGAGCCAGAACTGTTTGATCGAAATATTCCAATGCCTCGAGGTAAAGTTGTTGGAGGCTCCTCGTCTATTAACTCAATGGTTTATATGCGAGGTCATCCATTAGATTATGACCGCTGGCAATCTGAATGTGGATTAAAGGATTGGTCTTATGATCAATGCTTGCCTTATTTTAAAGAAGGTGAGAATTCAGACCGTGGTGAAGATGAGTGGCGAGGTGGTAGCGGCAATCTTGGGGTCACAAAAGGTTCTTTTGATAATCCTTTGTTTGATGCACTTGAAGAAGCGGGACGACAATCTGGACAAGGTTATTCTGAAGATCTCAATGGCTTTAACCCCGAAGGTATAGCAAGGTTTGATGCAACTCGAAAACATGGACGTCGATGCAGTGCTGCTGGAGCATATCTAAGGCCAGCCCTTGCTCGAGGAAATATAACGCTCCTGACAAAAGCACAGGTCACGAAAATAAATATTACTGGTAATTCAGTAAACGGGGTTACCTTTAAGCACAAGGGAAAGCTTCATTCAGTTGAGGCTAATAAAGAAGTAATACTGTCGGGTGGGGCAATAAACTCCCCACACTTACTGATGCTTTCTGGTATCGGCCCATCAAAGCATCTAAAAGAGCACGGAATAGACGTTCATGTCGATCTTCCTGGTGTTGGCCAAAACCTTCAGGACCATGTAAGTGTTATATTGCAATATGCATGTACAAAAAGTTTTCCAATCCATAAAGTTAATCAACCCCATCGAAAATTAGCAACCGGCATAAGATGGGTCTTTACTAGAAAGGGAATCGCAACTTCAAATATATGGGAGGCGGGTGGACTGATAAAAAGTAGCCCAAATGCAGCATACCCTGACATTCAGTATCACTTTGGTCCGGTAGGACTTGAATATAATGACGACAAAATATCGTTACTACAAGCCTTTTCAATTCATGTAGATCAACTTAGACCTCGAAGTAGGGGAGAGGTAACTCTAAAGTCTGCAAACCCGCTCGAAAAGCCATTAATGACCTTTAATTACTTACAAGACCCAGAAGACTTAGCTGAAATGGTAAATGGATTCAAAAAAGCCCGCGAACTTATTTCACAGCCCGCATTTGATGAATTCAGGGGAGTCGAGTTAATACCGGGTCCACAAGTGCAATCTGAGGCTGACATTGAGCAGTTTATAAGGGACGCCGCGGAGACAGATTATCACCCCAGCTGTACTTGTGCGATGGGGGATGGTGAGATGGCAGTTGTTGATGACCAAATGAAAGTCCGTGGAGTCAAAAATCTTCGTGTGGTTGACGCTTCGGTTATGCCGCAAATAATTTCTGGAAATTTAAATGCACCAACTCTAATGATAGCTGCTCGTGCAGCAGACATGATTTTAGGAAAGGAACAATTAAGCCCTATAAAAGCAAATTTTGCGTTTGAAAAATAATCCCTCTCACCATCATATTTTTATCAGAAACTACGTAACCAAGATATTGAATATCCATTAAGGTCAAGAGCAACACCCTCAATGGCGTTTGTTGAGGCTGTAGTTATATAGTCAAAAGCAAAGGATGTATTGTTATTAATTTCATAAGACAACCCTAAACCTATATAAGGGTCACTCCCATCAACTTGTAAAAATGTCTTTGAGTTGTAGGTTGAGCCGTTGTAAGTAAGAGTTCCACTACCACTGACACTAAAATCAACATCCCAAAACAACAAGCCAGCTTTTCCATAAACACCCAGAGCGCCAGTAGAAGAGGGACTATATTTAACACCAAACAAATAACTGGTATCAGTTTTAGCTGTTAGAGTTAGAGCGCCACTTGCTGAATAAGATTTGCCATGCAAAGTTCCAGAATCATTGCTAGGTAAACTAGCCGAGACCTCGGGACCAGTAATAACGCCACCCTCAAAGGCAAGGCTTGGTGAAACATAGTAATTCAGTGAAAAGTTAGCGACAATATCACTATCGTCAATTGAAACCCCAGTTCCCTCTAGAACATCGAAAGCATCATCATTAATTAGCATAGTGCCAAGGCTGAAAGAAGGTTTAGGTATGTCGTGGGCTGATGACACATAGGGAGTGGCTATGAAAAACATAACCATTAAACTAGAAATTAATTTATTGCTCATTTTTACTCGATTGATAGGGGTCATAAAGATAACTTATTATGATTTAATATAAATCCTACTCTTGTATAAAATCTTTGTCAAATTAAGAAAATAAATAACAACTATATTTCAATTTGAACCTCGTCAAAATCCAAATTATATTTGATACTTGAGTTAGTAAAAAAATAGGCGTATTATTAAATTTGATCTAAATTCTTAGTTCAATTTTTTTTTAAATTATAAAGGAGAATAATTTTGAAACAAATTAATAATATGCAATCGTTAAGTTTGCAAAAAATAGTCCCTATTCAGGTGACTATACTTCTGAGTTGTGTTCTTTTATTAGGGCTATTTAGTCAGCCTTCAATAGCCTCTCACGACAAAGTCTATGAAATAACAATACTTCATACTAACGACTTTCATGCTCGCTTTAGACCAATCAGTAAATACGATAATAATTGTTCTGAAAAGAATAATGCTAAGGGAAAGTGTTTTGGTGGTACAGCGCGTTTGATTTCAGCAATTGAGGATGCTCGTACAAGACACTCTAATACAATACTTTTGGACGGTGGTGATCAATTCCAAGGAACACTTTTCTATAACCTATACAAAGGAAAAGTAGCCGCAGAAATGATGAATAAGCTCGAATACGATGGAATGGCAGTGGGTAACCATGAATTTGATGATGGCCCTGAAACTCTTAGGGCATTTATGGATTCAGTCGATTTCCCTGTTCTTATGGCAAATGCTAACGTAGATATGGAGCCAGAGCTTAAAGGTAAATTAGATAAATCAACAACCTTATTAAAAAACCACAGAAAAATTGGACTGATTGGCGTTGTTACTGAGGAAGTAGTAGATATATCGAGTCCGGGTGATAACATTATATTCACCGACGCTGTTGCTGCTGTTCAAGCTGAGGTCGATTTTTTGACCGAAGCTGGAGTCAATATAATCATACTTCTGTCGCACTCGTCATACGAAATAGACAAAATGATTGCAGCCAATACGACGGGCGTAGACGTAATTGTTGGTGGGCATGATAATACCTATTTATCAAACGTTAGCGATAGGGCAAAAGGACCTTACCCAACGGTTGTTAATGGTACTCAGATCGTACAGGCATATGCCTATGGTAAATTCTTAGGCGAACTTTCAGTTCTCTTTGATGATGATGGTAATGTCATCTATGCAACAGGTGAACCAATCACAATTGATGGTTCGGTCAATGAAAATGCTCAAATTGTTGCACGTCTAGATGTACTCGAAGAGCCAATCAATGAGCTTAAGGAGACAATTATAGGGAACGTCTCTAGCGCATTAACTGGTGACAGGACAGTTTGTCGCGTTCAAGAATGCGATATGGGTAATATGATAGCGGATGCAATGAGAGATTCTGTCATTGATAAGGGTTACACTATCGCATTGCAGAACTCAGGCGGAATCCGTGCTTCACTTGATGCAGGTGATGTCACGCTCGGTGAAATCATGACGATACTTCCGTTTCAAAACACACTGTCAACTTTCAAGGTGACCGGTGAGCAGCTTCTTACAGCGATTGAAAATGGTGTCAGCCAGGTTGAAGATGAGAAGGGGCGTTTTCCTCAAGTGTCCGGAATGCGATTTACGTTTAATCTAGCTAACCCACCTAATGAAGGAAGAGTAACGTCAATTGAAATTGATGAAGGTGGCTCTTGGAACGCTTTAGACTTAAATAAAACCTATGGTATGGTTTCTAACAACTTTATTCGTGGAGGTGGAGATGGATATAAAGTATTCAGATCTGCATCTGAAATCTATGACTTTGGTCCAGATTTAGCGGATGTTGTTGCGGATTATATTAAAGCAAATCCAGGATACTCTGGTTACACTGATAACCGGATTACTCAGGAGTAATAAAAGCTTAAATTAAAGCATTTAAGGGCTGGCATTTGTCAGCCCTTACTTTTTATGCTTTACTCCCATTCTCTATACAACCTTTAGATCTCACTAATTCATATATAGATTCATTAAGTGTATATAATAAACAAAAGTTTATATTATAAATATTTATTTATATGAAAATCACTAAAAGGGAAAGGGAATTACTAAGATTAATTAACTCTAACCCTATGATAAGTCAAGACCAGCTTGCTCAAAAGTTAGATATAACTCGTTCGTCTGTTGGTGTTCATATTTCGAATATGGTGAGAAAAAGCCTGATTAAAGGTAGGGGTTATGTAACAGACTCGGAGTCATATGTTTCTGTTATAGGTGGCTCAAATATAGATCTTCAAGGCTCTACTGACAATCCTCTTGCTCTAAATGATTCAAATCCAGGCGAAATTTCTATGTCAACTGGAGGTGTTGGAAGAAACATTGCTGAAAATCTATCTCGAATCTCTATCCCCTCAAAAATGTTTTCTTATGTTGGTTCAGATGCTTTAGGGGAGTTTTTAATTGAAAAAACTCAAAACGCTAATGTTGATACCTCTTATATTAAAAAACACAACACACTACCAACAAGTCAATATTTGTCAGTACTAGACGACAATAATGATATGTTGGTATCGATATCTGATATGAGAATTATTAATGAAATGAGTATCGAAGATATAAAAAGTTGGAATAACACTCTCAACCAAAGCTCTGTTATAGTGATTGACACAAATATTCCGACCAAAGTAATACAATACATTACAGATGAATACAGCCATATACCATTATTTTTGGATCCAGTATCGATCGCTAAAGCTTCAAAAATCATTGATATTATTGGTAAATTTCATACAGTTAAGCCGAATAGACTGGAGGCCGAGCTTATTACTGGAATCAAAATTACAGACAAGCAGAGCATGCTTAAAGCTGCACAAAACTTATTTGAGAGAGGGTGTAGGCAAATATTTATGACATTAGGGAGTGAGGGTGTGTTTTATTACGACGGAATTGAGTATGGAGAGTATTGCCAACGAAATACTGAAGTTAATAGTGCAAATGGAGCGGGAGATGCTTTTACAGCTGGAATAGTCTATGGATATTTAAAATTAGATAGTATTAAGAAAACTGCACAATATGCAACAGCCGCCGCGGCAATAGCGTTAAAAAGTAGAAACACGATTAGTGATGATATGTCATCAAAAAATATTGAACTTATATTAAAGGAAAATAAAATTGAAACTAAATGATTACATAGATATCCACCCTGACGTAGAAGATGCTATAAAAAACAAATTACCGATTGTAGCACTTGAGTCTACTATTATCTCTCACGGTATGCCTTACCCAGATAATATAGAAACAGCACTAATGGTTGAAGATACAGTGCGCTCCAATAATGCAATTCCAGCAACGATTGCAATAATTAATGGGCGCTTAAAGGTAGGCCTTAGCAACAAAGAAATTGAATTTTTAGCAACAAATAATAAAGTCAGAAAAGTTTCAAGGAGGGACCTTGCTATTGCTGTGTCTAAAAAACTCTCTGGCTCAACAACAGTAGCATCCACTATGATTATTGCTGAGTTAGCAAAAATAGCTGTATTTGCAACCGGCGGGATAGGTGGTGTACATCGAGGTGCAGAAAAAACATTTGATATCTCTGCAGACCTTGAAGAACTTTCAAAAACGAATGTGTGCGTTGTTTGTGCTGGACCAAAGGCGATACTTGATATTGGATTAACGCTTGAATATCTTGAAACCAAAGGTGTACCAGTGGTCGGCTATAAAACCTCAGAATTACCAGCCTTTTACTCATCGAAGTCAGGATTTAATGTTGACTATAGAGTTGACGCAGCACTAGATATTGCAGAAATATTAAAGACAAAGTGGGACCTCTTAATCAAAGGGGGTGTATTGGTAACAAACCCTATACCAATAGCCTTTGAACTGGATTTTGTTATGATGAATGAAGCAATAAATGAGGCGATTATTGAGGCCGACAAAGAAAAAATTATAGGCAAAGAGATAACACCCTATTTATTATCGAAAGTCAATGAAATAACTAAAGGTAAAAGTCTAGATGCAAATATCAAGTTGATACAAAACAATGCAGCTTTAGCAGCAAAAATTGCATCACATTACATGAAAATAACTTAAAAAAGCTTTAATATTTAATACCTTGCTTTTTTTAAAAAAAAGGTTAAAAAATAAGATATTAAAATAACAAAAATTTCTTCCAAATTTCTATGAAGTTTTGTCAACAACTCTCAGCCTATTTAAGAGTCAAAGAGTACACTGGTCGTCAACTCTATAAGGACATGTTTGAACAGGCAATCCTTTGCGATCAAGGTGGTTATGATAGTGTCGGTTTAACTGAGCATCATTTGATCAATATCTTAATGATGCCTGCCCCCCTTCAGTTTGCTGTGAAAATTGCAGAAGCTACAAAAAATATTAAAATAATTACCGCGGTAGCTGTTTTGCCGATTCATGATATGAGGATCTTTGCTGGCGAAGTGATTGCCTCTCAAATGTTTACCGATGATCGATTAATTTTAGGAGTTGGTAGGGGTGCATTTGCTTATGAAATGACTCACCTAAATACCCCTCTTGAGGATAGTCGTGAAAAGTTCAATGAATCCCTTGATGTATTAAGAGCACTCCTTTCACAGGAGGAGGTGTCATGGAAAGGTAAGTACTATAATTTTGAATCTTTGACGGTAATGCCTCGCCCGATGACGAAAAACGGACCCCCTATTATGATGGCCGTTCTTGACCCTCAAGGAATTTATGCTTGCACCAAAAGAGGCTTTCATATTATGACAACTCCTCTTTCAGGAGATAATCAGCTAATGCTCGATCAAGTGGACGGTTTTGTTCGAGCTAAATCTGAACTTAAAGACAAAGGCAAGGATTTAACTTTGTCTCTTTCTAGGGTCGCCTATGTCGCTAAAAATGATTCAGACAGAAAAGAAAAACTTGAGATGGCTTATGAGTACTATTCTAGGTTTGATAATGTTTTTACAGGCCCAGGTATAGTCAATAATGGCATGATTGAAATCTTACCTAGAAAGCAAACTATCGAAGAGTTAGATCAAAGTATATTAATCTGTTCAGCGGATGAAATGATCGATAAGCTCTCACCATACAAAGAGGGGGGTATTGACCGCGTAATCCTGAATATGAATTTTGGTGCCAACCACAAAGACACGATGGATTCAATTCAAAGCTTTTCTGAGAAAGTGATACCTCATTTTTCAACAGATGCATAGCAAACGTGAACAGTAAATGACTAGTATTGATTGTAGTTACTCTATTAAAGGTTCCGGTCCAGCGGTTATTTTTGTTCACGGTATTGGGGCACGAAAAACAGCCTGGAATAAAGTCTGTAAATACTTAGAGAAAGACTTTACTTGTATTTGCTATGACCTAAGGGG
>ERZ1048872.889-NODE-889-length-28727-cov-9.866629_pt1 | contig 28727 bp, 20 predicted proteins | sample MGYA00383100_ERZ1048872 | MGnify/ENA primary metagenome ERZ1048872 (study PRJEB29581, sample SAMEA5548370) | metagenome | biome: marine; feature: coastal; material: water | depth 50 m | study: Short-term variability in the microbial, nano- and picoplankton...
ACCGGCTTTCGTCTTTGTAATGATTTGCCCTTGCGTCAATCGCGATGGGGATCACTGCAGAGCGCTCGAAAATACGTTGTTCGTCATAAGTCTCACTATCGGTTTGACTAAGTGCGCCTTTTTGCCCAAGCACCGAAGATCGACGGTGAAACCCAAAAGTCAGCGAAACTCTCAGATCTGGCGAGGTGTTGGCAAAAGAACCATGTAAGGCTTGACGGTTAACAATCGTGACATCTCCGGCTTTGCACATCAAAGGAATGGCATCGGGTAGTTGGTCTGATCCACCATTTTCTGAAACCATCTGCTTGATATCAATTTTGCCTTGTTTGTGAGTGCCGGGAACAACCCAGAGGCAGTTTCGGGGCGTGCAATCGTAAAGTTGCACCTGAAAATTGAACCCGTGTATACCTTCGTCCCAATTTGCAGCTTGCCAGTGAGTAACGCCGTCCTGGTGCCAGGAGACAGCGCCGCCAAGACCTGGTTGCTTGACGAAGATAGCATCGTTGTAGGGCACAAAGTCTGCTCCATTGATTGATGCGGCAATAGATAATAGATCTTTGTGGCCATACAGGCGTAGGCCTGCCTCCATAATTTGGCACATCCCGTGCATCAGGAAGATAGTTTTCTCGGGTGAATCCTCCACAGGTTTTGGCTCCGCCATTTTTGTCGGGTGCCGCCCGCCAAGTAGGTCTGTTCCTCCCCAAGGGTCGGACAAAGGTTTAGCGAAAGAATAAGGATTCCGTTTGAATGCTTTGCCAAATGCCGGTCGACCTTGTGCATCCAGATACTCGGTTTTATCCATCGGGGCTCTATCGAACAGGTTTTGCATTTGCGCCCGTAAAGTTTGAATTTCTTTATCGTCTACTAGGCCTTCAAATACATAGAAGCCATGCTGATTGAACGCATCAAGAATTTCTTTGGTCAACATGCCATTCTTTCCGAACTTTGCTGGCCCGCGATTGCCGAGCGCCAGCGCGCGGACTTCTCCCTTCGCGACGTAATCGTCAAGACTTTTAGCGTGTTCTTTGATGCTCAGGGTTTTGTTCTCAGACACCACCTGCTCCGTTCAAGTTAAATGATGGATGTACGATATCACATAACTTGCGAAAATTAGGTGATGCTATTCTGACAGTGACAAGCTAAGCGAATCTCTTAAGCTCGCGGCGCGCAATAACCATTTTATGCACTTCATCCGGACCATCAGCTATTCTTAAGGCTCTGCCGTTTCGCCACATAGCGGCGACTGGTGTGTCATCAGAAACGCCGAGCGCGCCAAGGCATTGTATTACTCGGTCTAGCACTTGCATCATCATATTGGGTACGACAACTTTAACCATAGAGAGTTCTTGTCGCGCATTTTGTTTGCCTACGCTATCCATCTTCCATGCTGCGTACTGCGTCAGGAGGCGTGCCTGATCGATTTCCATTCTTGAAGTTGCTATCCATTCCTGCACAAACTGTTTGCTTGCAAGCTTTTCGCCATGTGTTTCTCGTTGGTTAGCGTGTACGCACATGATCTCAAACGCGCGCTCCGCCATACCAATGGCACGCATGCAATGGTGTATTCTTCCCGGCCCAAGTCGTGCCTGGGCGAGCATGAACCCGCCATGCTCCGGGCCCAACAAGTTGCTCACGGGTACCCTACAATCGTTGTACTGAATTTCGCAGTGGCCCCCGCCACCGGTATGGCCCATGACGGGCACAGAGCGAATCAAATTAAATCCCGGTGTGCTCGTAGGTACGATAAGCATTGATGCGCGTTCATGTGGGTTACCCTCGGGATTTGTCACGACCATAGCGATTGCAAATTCAGCCCCAACAGCGCCGGAAGTGAACCACTTGTGCCCGTTGATGACATACTCGTCGCCATCTTTGACGGCATGGGTCCTAATGCCTGTCGGATCTGCGCCTGAGGTGTCTGGTTCGGTCATTGAGAAGCAAGACCGGATCTCTCCTTCCAGTAATGGTGTGAGCCATTTGGCGTTTTGTGCATCGGTACCAAATTCCGCCAGTATTTCGGCATTACCGGTATCCGGCGCTTGACAGTTAAACACTCTGGGCGCTGCAGCGCTGCGACCCATGTGCTCACACAATAATGAGTAATCATGATTTGATACGCCGGCACCCCATTCTTTGTCGGGCAGATACAGATTCCACAATCCAAGGGATTTAGCTTCCGATCGAAGTAATGTGATCGTTTCGCCATCGCGCCCGTTCTCGGAGGCTTCGCTCTCCGCATGTATCGTTTTTTCAGCGGGTATGATTTTTTCGTTAATAAACCGCACCACCTGTTCCTCAATTATTCTGCCTTCTTCTGATATACCGAATTCCATCTTCTTTCCTGCCCTGTGAGTTGTTGTGAGGATGCTAGCAAGCGCAAAGCAGGTGAATTTTGATCCAGATCATCATGCGAGTTGTAAGACGGTTTTATCACTGTGAATGATAAATATATAAATAAAAAAGCAATAATGTGAATGCTTTCTGCTGCTGCTGTTTGACGTAAATCAACGCGATTATCACCAGCCTTCAATACAATGACGGCTACTCAATGATCACCCGCAGCGCGTGCAACCACCCTGACTACCACCCTTGAAAAGTAAATAAAAAATATGAAACAACCAGAAAGCACTGCACAAGAAGTCAATGCTGACCTTATCCGCCGTTACAATGTCAGTGGACCAAGATACACGTCTTATCCAACTGCGCTGCAATTTGCGCCATACACCGAGGCGGCTTTTAAGGAAGTTGTAAAGTCCTCCATGCTTTCTGCTAAGCGTTCTAACAACAAAGGCGAAGACTTATCGATTTATGTGCATATCCCATTCTGCGCAACGCTTTGTTACTACTGTGCCTGTAACAAGATAGTCACAAAAAAAAGAGAGCCCGCAGCAGAGTATCTCGCGCTACTTAAACAGGAGTTGGCGTTGGTTGCGCCGCTATTTAAGGGCCGGATGGTGTCCCAGTTGCACTGGGGAGGTGGTACGCCGACGTTCTTTGATGATGATCAGTTGATTGAACTGATGAACGCACTCAAAGCTGCTTTTGATTTTCGATCAGATCGCGAGGGTGAATTTGGTATCGAAATTGACCCGAGAACGGTAGATGCTGAAAGAGTAGGTTATCTGCGCAGGTGTGGTTTCAACCGTTTGTCATTTGGTATTCAGGATTTCAATCCGGTAGTGCAAAAAGCAGTGAATCGTATCCAGACTTATGCCCAAACCGAAGAAATTCTGAACGCAGCGAGGGATAATGGCTTTGAGTCTATTTCGGTTGATTTGATTTATGGCTTGCCTCACCAGAGCGTATTCACCTTTGATGAGACCTTGAAGCAAATCATTGATTTGAGACCAGACCGCGTGTCGATATTCAATTACGCACACCTGCCAGAAAGGTTCTCTCCGCAGAAACGCATTCTGGTTTCTGATCTGCCAGCGCCGAATGAAAAACTTGAAATCCTGAGCTTGTGCATCGAGCGTCTCACCGGTGCCGGTTATGTTTATATTGGTATGGATCATTTTGCATTGCCTGATGATGAATTAGCGATTGCGCAGAAAGAAGGCACGCTGCATAGGAACTTTCAGGGTTACTCGACTTATGCAGACTGTGATTTGCTGGCCTTGGGCGTGACGGGCATCAGTCATATCGGCGATAGCTATAGCCAAAATGTGAAGGATCTCGAAACCTATCGAGAGAAATTGCAAGCGGGTTCGATACCCGTTGAGAAGGGTGTGCTAATTGACCAGGATGACCTTATCCGAAAAGCCGTAATCAACGCGTTGATATGCCAGTTTGAGTTGACCTTCGCGACAATCGAAAACACTTTCGATATCGATTTTCAGGCCTATTTTGCCCAAGAGCTTGATACCCTGAAGTTGATGGCGGCTGATGGACTGCTGGTGATTTCTTCGGGGCAAATTAAGGTGCAGGAAAGTGGACGGCTGTTGATTCGCAACATTTGTATGGTGTTCGATCGTTACATTTCGTCCGGTGGTACGCAGGCATTTTCAAGAGCAATTTAGTCAAAGTAGTCGCTTATTGATAAATAGTTGGCAATTCATACAGTAAATTCTTGTATTTTCTATGCTGTTTTTAAGTATGCTCAAGGTCAAATTGCACCAATATGGGACTACAGAAATGAGTGAACAGCGTAAAGACCTTGGTTTTGATCCAGACGCCCTGCGGGATAAGTATCGCGAAGAGCGTGACAAGCGGATTCGCGACGATGCTAATGAACAATATATAGAGGTTAAAGGTGACTTTTCCCACTACATTGACGACCCCTACCTAGATGCTACGCTGGAAAGAGAGCCATTAACCGACGAAGTTGATGTCGTGGTTATTGGTGGTGGTTTTGGCGGATTGCTCTCGGCGGCAAGGTTACGAGAGGCTGGCGTCGAGAGTTTGCGAGTCATCGAGAAGGGGGGCGACTTCGGTGGCACCTGGTACTGGAATCGCTACCCGGGCGCAGCTTGTGATGTTGAATCATACATTTACCTGCCCTTATGCGAAGAGCTAGGGTTTGTGCCCAAAGAAAAATATACCCATGCGCCGGAAATACTGGCCCATAGTCGCGCCATTGCTGAAAAGTACGATCTGTACAGCAATGCCTGCCTGCAAACCGAAGTGTCGGGTATGGAATGGCTGGAAGATGAATCACGTTGGTTAATCAGAACGAACAGAAACGATGCAATGAAATCGCGTTTTGTCGTGATGTCGAACGGCCCATTGAACCGACCTAAGCTGCCCGGAATAGAGGGCATAGACAGCTTCAAGGGACACACCTTTCATACCAGTCGCTGGGATTATGATTATACCGGTGGTAGCTCTGAAGGTGGCCTCGATGGATTGAAGGACAAGGTGGTCGGTATCATTGGCACCGGCGCGACCGCGGTGCAGTGCGTGCCGCATTTGGGTGAGTCAGCGAAACAGCTATATGTGTTTCAGCGCACACCATCTTCAATTGATGTCAGAGATAACACCCAGACGGATCCTGATTGGGCGAAGGCACTCAAACCCGGATGGCAGAAAGCGCGAATGGAAAATTTTAACACGCTCGTTTCTGGCGGTCTGGCAGATGAAGATTTGGTTAACGATGGCTGGACAGAAATTATCCGTAACCTTTTGACCATGGTGAATTTCAGCGAGGCGAAGCTGAATCCACTAGAAATAGCGCAAAAATTAGAGCTGGCTGATTTTCAAAAAATGGAAGATATTCGTGCCCGGGCTCAAGAAATTGTTGACGACCCGGCAACGGCAGAGTCACTAAAACCCTATTATCGTCAGTTTTGTAAGCGCCCCTGTTTCCATGATGGCTATCTGCCAACGTTTAACCGGTCCAACGTCGAGCTCATCGACACTCAGGGTCAAGGCGTGGATAAGATTACCGAGAAAGGCATTGTTGCCAATGGAAAAGAGTACGAGCTCGATTGTCTAATTTTCGCAACGGGTTTTGAGGTTGGCACTGAGTACACGCGTCGTGCAGGCTATGACTTGAAAGGAAAGGGCGGTGTGACGTTGTCTGAAAAGTGGCAAGAAGGTATCAAAACACTGCACGGCATGCACAGTCGTGGATTCCCCAATGTTTTTATTATCCAAAATGCGCAATCGGCCTTTACCGTTAATTTCCCTCATGCGATGGACGAGCAAGCAAAGCACCTTAGTTACATTGTTAACCAATGTTTGGGTAGTAACGTGCAGACCGTGGAGGCGACGGCTGAAGCAGAAGATGCCTGGGTGCAGGAAATAGTAAGTCTTGCCCGCCTAGGTGAGCAATTTCAGGAGAGTTGCACCCCGGGATATTATAACAACGAGGGCAAACCGAATTTGCGCACAGTGCAAAATGGGCCCTACGGTGCGGGTGCCAATGCATTTTTCGCGTTGATTAAAAGCTGGCGTGAAGAAGGCTCGATGGAAGGACTGGAGCTGAATTAGTATTTCACCCAGGGTATCGCCCCGTAAATCGGGGCGCTGCCTATGTTTTGCCATCACATGCTTGGTGACGAGTGGCTAGTGCCGTTCTACGCTGATAGCGCAGGTTGATTTGCCAGATTGTTTTCTCGCTGAATGTCTTGTTCTAACTCGAAAAAGTCACGGGCCAGCTCGGCAACTTGATCTGCGTATTCCGCTTCGAGGTGAATATGATGTGGCCCAGGTATGCGAACGACCGTCAAATCAGGATGGTGTTGTTCAGCGACTTTGATCTCGCCTTGGTACCAGCTATCCCCTTGTTCTGCGACCACCAGAAAAGCAGGCGAGGTACACTGTTTGAGCATAATGTTGAGCTGATTTCGCGTGTATCGATTTGATGAAGGGTATCTTATGCGCGGATCAGTTCGCCACGATACGCCACCTTCAACTACTTGGTGTCCTCTAGCGATTAAAATTTTGGCGGCATCAAGCGTTTGGTCAGTCGCTTCGGTGACTCTGAGTGCCATCGCTTGAGTATTTTCAAATATCTTGGCCGGGCGCGTGTGACCGGTCAACATTTTTTCCATCGCCTGCCGGTTTCCGGCGACGCGATCCTCATCCGAATACGTTCCCTCTGCGGCGAACCCGTCAATCATAAACGCCCGATTAACGCGTTCTGGGAAAGTTGCTGCGATGACACTGGAGATTTGTCCGCCCATTGAGTGGCCAATCAAGTTGAATTTTTCCAGCTTGAGTAACGCTGCGGTCGACATAATGTCCAGCATATAATCGCTGTGGTGATATTGCACACCAGGAGCCCGGTGATCAGATTTACCGTGACCCGCGAGATCTAGCGCAATAATGTTCAGCTCGGGTAGTTGTGGTGCAAGGCGCTCGAAAGTGTTTGCGTTGTCGAGCCAGCCGTGGATTGCCAGCGTGGGGAATCCATCAGGGCTTCCCCATAACTTTGCGGACATTTTACGGCCAAAAATTTCAAATTCGGCTTCTTCTCCATGTCTTATCGACGAAGGTTCGCTTGGGCCGTTCAAGTGAGTCATAGGGGGCTACTTCCCGAAAAACGCAGGAGTATAGCGTCTATCATGTCGAAATTGTTTTAATCAGGTCCTTAAAGTAGATGAAATAGCCCCAGAAATCCCCTCCAATTCACCAGTTTGATATCCAGTGTGCACGCCGGGTGTGCATACGAAAACAAGGGTGATCGGGCAAAAGTTAAGCAAACAAATATAAAAACACGTGTAGAATCACCGCGCAGTCGCTAAAAAGTAGGGATAACGCAGTGCAACAGAAAGCTGAATCGCTTCCAAGCTATATTGACCGACCTTCTGCTTGGGTGGGTAGAGATCTGGTAACCCAGCCGGATCGATGGCTGTACACGTTGTCAGATGATGATATCGCTGATCTAGAGCAGGCGGCGAGCCACTATCTGGATTTAGACCGTGATATTGGCGAAATGAAACAAGCTGATTTTCCGCTCGCCCGTTTCGATCAACATCTGGTCGAATTAAGAGAAAAGTTGCTAGAGGGTATTGGCGTTGAGGTTATGCGCGGTCTGCCCACCGGTCGTTATTCGCAGGAGACAGCAGCTGCGATTTTTTGTGGTATTGGCACTCATCTTGGCAGCGCGAGGTCGCAAAATGCTCGAGGTCATATTTTGGGCCACGTGCGTGATATTGGTGCGGATGTCTCTGATCCGAATGCGCGGATTTATCAAACCGCTGTGCGCCAAACCTTCCACACGGATTCTACTGATGTAGTAGGTTTGTTGTGTCTCAAAACCGCCAGATCGGGTGGCAAGTCACTGTTGGTAAGTGCAGAGACTGTTTATAACGAAATGCAGCGAAAGCGCCCCGACCTCGTGCCACGGTTGTTCGATAATGTGGCAACTGACAGACGCGGCGAAATACCCCAAGGTGAAAAGGCTTATTTTGAAATACCCGTGCTCAGTTGGCACCGTGAGTTGCTAACGGTGCAGTATCAGCGCCAGTATATTGATAGTGCCCAGCGATTTTCTGATGCGCCAAAATTGACTGACGAACAGATTGAGGCGTTGGACTATTTCGATGCGTTGGCAAATGATCCAGAACTGCACATTGTCATGCAGCTTGAATCTGGTGATATGCAATTTGTCTACAATCATTCTCAGCTACATGATCGTGAAGCTTTTGTCGATTGGCCCGAACCTGAAAATCGACGGCACCTGCTGAGACTTTGGTTGTCGCTTGAGGGTGACAGACCGCTGCCAACGTGTTTTAAAGCAAGATATGGCTCCATCGAACCCGGTAATCGCGGGGGTATTATCACCGAGCAAACTCACCTTCACGCGCCACTCGACTAGCCAAAACCCAAAAATTTTGACGTCCAATCAATTCAGGATTTTTTACTTCGATGCAAGCGAGTGAGATCTCTGACTCGCTTATTCATTGCGATGACGTGGCTATTTTTGTTCTGTTTTTGATACAGTAACCGAAACAAAGACAAAAATTCGAATCCGGGGTAAGAAAATGGAAGGGTTGTTCAAAGGTGTGAAAGTAGTTGATGCGGCATCGTTCCTCGCGGGGCCCTGCGCTGCAACTATTATGGCCGATTACGGTGCAGACGTCATCAAAGTGGAGCCACTGTCTGGCGATGGACATCGGGGTATTTCGGGCGGTCACCCTTCGGAATGGTCTTGGCAGTTGACCAATAGAAACAAGCGCAGTGTTGCTCTGGATATCAATAAACCAGAAGGCTATGAGTTGTTGATAAAGCTGGTTGCGTCGGCGGATGTACTTGTTGTTAATTTCAGTTCCGGCCAATTGGCTAAATTCAATCTTGAGTGGGAGACGCTGAAAGCGATTAACCCACGCCTTGTTTTTGCTCAAATTACTGCGTTTGGAAACAAGGGGGCGGATGCGAATCGCCGGGCATTTGACCTAACCGGCTGGTTTGCTCGAACGGGCATCCTAAATACGATGCGCAATAAAGGTCAGCCGCCAACAACACCGGCAGGGGGAGTGGGAGATCATGCGACAGCAATGACTTTGTATGCTGGGATCGTCAGTGCGCTGTATCAGCGAGATAGAACAGGGGAAGGCTGTATGGTGACAACTTCGCTAGCGGCGACAGGCACTTGGGCTAATGGATTGCAGTTGCAGGGCACTGTTGCCGGTGAAGATGCTGCGGAACGTCGTGATAAGGAAGATTGGTCGAACCCGCTTTCGAATGTCTACGAAACAAAAGATGGACGCTTTATCCTGCTGGCGTTGCAGAACATGAAACGGGATTATCCTAAACTCGTCAAATTACTGGAGCACGATGAGTGGTTGGAAGAACCTGAAATGCGATCTATTCGGCCTTTATTTAAAAATCGAATCATGGCTAGGCAACGAATTGCGACAGCGTTTTTGAAATTTGATACCGACGAGATGCTGGCCAGACTTGAAGAAACGGGCATTGTGCATGAATTGATTGCAAAAAATATCGAAGTAATCGAAGACAAGCAGCTTATTGAGAATGAAGTGATTATTCCGTACGACTCCGGTAAGCCGCATTGCGATAAGACGTTTGCTACGCCGTTTAGGCTCTCGACGGTCTCGCAAAGAACCCCGGTTGGGGCCCCGGAAATTGGCGAACACACCGAACAAGTGCTTGATGAACTAGGACTTGAGCAAGAAGAGATACGCACGCTGAGAGAAAGTGACGTGGTACGCAGCTAGGACAGCGAAGAACGCTTCACTTTCAAAAGCAGCGAGGCCTGTGCAGTTCCCGCTAAATGCGATATGGTTTCCTTAGGCTGGTGTGTCGGTATCAGGAAAATGAGCGTGTTGTCCATTACGCTTTCTTGCTCAGACATGGCGCAATACAAAAGAAGATGAAAAAACCCAAAAATTAAGGAACATATTATGGCGAGCCCGGCAGACGTACCCTGGATAGCAGAGCACATCGCGCTCTATCAGACTGATCCCGCAAAAGCACACATGTGGGACTCGACACCGCTAGGGGGCCCAGGAATATTACCAACTTTGTTGCTCACGACCACCGGGCGTAAGTCAGGTGAACCAAGGCCTTTGCCGCTAATCTATGGCGAGTTGGGTAGTAGTCACGTGATTATTGCGTCGAAGGGTGGTGCTCCAACCCATCCAAGCTGGTTTGAAAACTTGATGTCGAATCCTGATTGTCATATTCAGGTCGGTGAAAAGAGTCTGAACGTACGCGCCCGAATTGTGCCGGACGGCGAGGAACGGGAGAAAATCTGGGACCAGATGGTTGAGATATATTCTCCATATACTGACTATAAAAAAGCAACTGATCGTCAAATCCCAGTGGTCGTGCTAGACCCTGTTTAGCGAGGCTAGCTTCATTAATTAACGCGTTCGGCGGGTATCGAGTGCGGCGCGCATCAATACTGTCTGTTGGTTGATAACGGAGGCTTTAAGGTGTTAAGTGCAGAGCAACTTGAACAATATGAGCGTGACGGATTCCTAATTCTTCGCAATCAGTTTAGCGATGCGGAGATGTCAACCCTCGACGCTGTTGTTGATCGTAACCCACCCTTGGATGATGGCAAGCTTGTGGGGGACTGGCCAGCGCCAGGGCGTTACACGCTGGCAAAGAGTTCATGGTGCGATCCGGATTTTGTGCATTTTGCCGAACATCCGCGGGTCGTAGCAGGTGCAAAAGAACTTCTTAAAGACGATGTGCATCTGACAGCTTATGTGATGTACGACCGGACCCCAGGAGGCAAAGGCATTCCTGCCCACCACGATTACAAACGGTGGCGACCTGTTGGATCCTCGCTAGAATGGCTGTTCACGATCATTCCGATGTGCGACTACGATGAGTCTTGCGGTCAGCTGTTTGTTGCGCCCGGCTCGCATCACCTTGACCGCCAGGTAGACAGAGGTGAAGGGGTGCTCCATATCAATGAAGCAATTCGACCTCGCGAGGAGGATTTTATAGATCCCGGTCTGAAACGCGGCGATTTGCTATTTATGAACATGCATTTGTGGCACCGTGCCGCTGATAATCATTCGAAGATTCATCGTCGTGGATTGTTTAACAAGTATGCGGCAAAGCACTATCCGCCTGCCACGGGCCACTATGTTTATTCTGACGCAGTCTACGATTTGATGTCGGATGCAGGCAAAGAGTTGATCGCCGTGCACAGTGACAAGCCAATAGCGACGACCCGGCTTTTATTGCAGCGAAAACTCGATGATAAATTGCAATTCTTTTTCGTCAGGGACGATAACAAATTATCGCTACCCGGAGGACCGGTCTACTTTGAAGATGCAATACCTGATTGGGATATCGGTAATTACATTGGCGCATTGCAGACCAATATTCTGAAGCAAATTCGTTTGGAAACCCCATGGGTGAGTTACGTCGGTGATTACGATGAGGGTGCCGGACTTTGCAGAGTTTACGCGTACCCGATGAACGCGAACGGTTTTCCCGTTGCTTATCACGAAGGAGAGTGGATTGATGAAGCTGATCTGAGTGAAAAAATGTTTCAGCACAACTATGAACAGAAAGCTGTGCAGGACTGGTTAGACCCAACAATGGTGCGCGGAAAAGGTCTATCTCAGGCGAAGAGTCGCATTGATCAATTTGCCTTCTAACGGCGTTAGCACTAGGTGGGTGTTGACACGACAGCCAAGATCAACGGCTGCCGTGTGTGTCCGTTCTCTTTCTTGTTACGACTGACGACCGGTCTCGCGTGGCTTCGCAGTACCGAGATCCATCAGCGTCTCAGCCTCAGCCTGTAAATCTTCGAACTCAGTACCTACACCAAGATTAATCGGCTTGTTGACGTACATTTGCGCGCGCGAGTATTTTCCACCCGAGGCGTTGATGACCGCGGCATTAGGGGCATTCTCCGAAGTCATAAATAGCACCGCCGGGCTAACAAGGCTGGGTGATGATTCGGGAGGAGGATCGTTAGGGTCGATGTCGCGGCCGGGAATGGTAGAAATCATTCTGGTAGCGGCGCCGGGCGCTAGCACGTTGGTGCGAATGTTGTTTCGCGCACCCTCAAGCGCAAGCACATTCATCAAACCGAGCATACCCATTTTTGCGGCGCCGTAGTTTGCCTGTCCAAAATTGCCGTAGATACCTGACCCAGAGCTGGTTAACACAATTCGACCGTACTTCTGTTCATTCATGATTGGCCAAGCAGCGTGTGTAACGTAGGCCGTGCCGTTCAAATGAACGTTTAAAACGATGTCCCATTCGTCAAGGGACATTTTTTTAAAGGAGCGATCTCGCAGAATGCCCGCGTTGTTCACCAAAATATCGATACGACCAAATGCATTCATGCAATCATCGATGATACTTTTCGCCCCTGCGCGATCTGAAACCGAGGCTTTGTTCGCAATAGCTTCGCCGCCCATGGCTTTGATTTCGTCGACGACGGCATCAGCGGCATCACCTGCACCTGTGCCATCTACACTGCCGCCAAGGTCATTAACAACGACCTTTGCGCCGCGCTTGGCATACTCTAGTGCATGTGAACGGCCTAAACCGCCGCCGGCACCGGTAATGACGGCTACTTTGCCTTGAAACTCGCTATCGTCGTACTTTCCCATTGTCATCTCTCCATCAATAAAATTATCGTTGTCGCCAGAATAGGGAATATAGGTAGGCCGAGTAAAGCACTAACTGCGCTCTCGATGTGTCCCTCGACGCTCGTGTCGACAATCCGGACGCTGACCTGCGGGTGCCAACATGTAGATCACTGATTGGTGCTTGCGTCTTAAAGCCCGGGACCGGGCATCATTTTTGAGCCGTCAGTAAATCGTGAGAATCTAAATCTATCAAGATTATGTGCGGGTCGATTTCCCATCACCATATTTGCCATCACCTTACCTGCGCCGGGGCCGATACCAAACCCATGACCGGAAAAGCCTGTGGCGACAAACAAACCAGGGCAATCTGAGATTTCATCCATGACAGGCACGACGTCGGGTGTCACATCAATCATGCCAGCCCAGGCTTCTTCTATCGGCAGTTCTGACAATTGCGGCAAACGTTTCTTAAGCCCTTTTTTCATCGCTGTAATCGCTTTTTGCGAGGGCGTCGGGTTGAGTATGCGGGTTTGTTCGAATGGTGTGATCTCGTCATCGCGCCAGCGTCTAACCGGTAATAATCGCTTGATAAGATCATCATGAAATCGCAAGTTAATATATTTAACACTGGCCGAAAGTGCGGGCAGAAACTTAAAAAAGTGGCGAAAGCTGTCAGCACCTATGAAGTGTTCGTTAGTACTGCTCGAGGCAACGGTATAACCGTTGTCTTGTCTTCGCCGAATCGCGACCTCACCGACGCTCGCGCAGCCTTGATAAATATCGGGTGCTGGTGCTGTGCGCATGACCGTCGCGCGCACCGTCAGTTGTGGTAGGTTTATGCCTAGATTAGCCATAAACACTGATGACCAAGCGCCGCTCGCGCAGACAACGGACTGCGCTTTGACATAGCCATGTTCGGTCACAACGCCAGCCACGTTGCCGTGCTGCATATCGATTGAGCGCACGGCGCATGCCTCTCTGATCAGGCCGCCTTTTTCGCGTAACCCTTTTGCGAGTGCTGGCACCGCCTTGAATGGCTCGGCCTGGCCGTCGCTCGCGGTGAATAAGGCGCCTTTCCACTGTCCCGGCTTGTCTTTAAGAAGATCATCGACTTCCGCACCGGACAGTATGCGTGTGTCCAGCTGATGCTGGTGGGCTGTATCAAGCCATTTTTCGCGATCGGCAAGGTCTTCCTCGGTTGCAGCAACGTTTAACACGCCTTGGCGCTTGAAGCCAATATCGGCGCCCAGTTCTTTCGAAATCAATTCCCATGTGTTGATACTGTCGATCATGATGGGAAGTTCAGCTGGATCACGACTCTGTTGTCTTATCCAACCCCAGTTACGACTTGATTGTTCACCGGCGACCCGCCCTTTATCGCACACAAGTACTGACACGCCGCTTTTGGCGAGAAACCAAGCGGTTGAAATACCAATAACGCCGCCGCCAATAACGACAACATCGACGGCATCGGGTAACGGATCTTGCCACTGGATGGGAGTGCTATCGCTAAATATCATATCGTTTCCAGAGCAGGTTTCTGTTAGCTGTCAGTATATCTGCGTGCTTTAAGATTGCGAGAACGATGTAACGTTACTGCATTTGTGTCGTGTCTGATGCGGACATTCAAATATTCAGCTGGTCTCGCCATTTGTAGTAAAGCACTGATGGCGCAAGGAACCAGGGGTCGCCGGTATAAAAGGGGCGAGTCTGAAAACGCTGATCGGCAAAGCTTACCTCGCCACCACTTTGGCCAGACATATTACGACCCATCTTTGCGCCGCAGTAGCTTGCTAGTGAAATACCGGAACCGCAGTAGCCCATCGCATAGTGAATACCGTCATGTTCACCGATGTGCGGCAGTGTATCAAAAGTATAAGCGACAAAACCGTGCCAAGAATGAGAGATACGCGTCGTGGCAAGCTGGGGAAATATTTTACACATCGCTTTGTGAAGCGCCGGCGCACTGACGGTATCATCTGTTTCTTTCAGCGCGACCCTCCCACCGAACAGCATGCGACGCTTGTCGGGTGAAAGACGATAGTAAAAAACCAGCTTGCGCGAGTCGCTCATGACACGATTTTGCGGGGAAAGCTCGTGCGCCACAGCATGACTAAGGGGTTCAGTGGCAATGATATAACTGCCAATAGGAATTACACGCCTTCGCTGCCATGGCATTGCCTGGTTTGTATAGCCATTGGTTGCCACTGCAACTTTTGCTGCGCGCACAGAGCCGCGGGTCGTGTGCACGATAAAAGCAGAACCACTGCGTTCGATGCGTGTAACGGCGGTGTGACCGCACAAGCGTGCGCCGGCTGCGGCAGCTTTTTGTTGCAGCGAGTCGTGGTATTTGCCCGGGTGCAGCGCGCCATGATCAGGGTATACAACGCCGCCGTGGTAAAAATCTGATCCTATTTCGGTGCGTTGCTCAGCGCGCGAGACCATGTGCCAATCGACTGCAACCTCGTTCGGCAGCTCCCGCAGGGCGCGGGCGCTTGCCTCGTATGCTGCAGGGTTATGTGCACCGGAAAAACGTCCTAATCGCTCCCAATCACATGCGAGTGCTTCGTCGGCGATAAATGTGTCGAGGAACTCGAGAGAATCAATGCCATCTTTAAGTATTCGGATAGCTTGTGTTCGGCCCCATTGAGCACTGAGCTCGGCATAGCTGCCTTTTATGCTGGTAGACACTTGCCCACCATTACGACTGCTGCAACCATAGCCCAACGCGTCAGCATCTAGTACTAGCGTGCCAAGTCCCGCTCGAGCAGTCTGAATCGCAGCATGCAAACCCGTGTACCCTGCACCGACCACGACAACATCAATTTCTTTAGGTAAATCTAGCTGTTGTTTCTCAGGCCTGGGCGCATCTTCCCACCAAAAGGGCTCGCATTTAAAATCGGCCGTGAAAAGATTGGTTTCCATGATGCCTAACCTGTCTGAGGTATAAGTTCGGGCGTCTCAACCTCGTGCTCTGATGCCAGCGCGAGGTACATACTCGGCAAGATCACAAGGGTAAAAAAGGTGCCTAGCAACATCCCTGCGACCAAAATAATGCCAATACTATTGCGCGCCTCAGCACCGGCACCGCTAACTAAAACGAGCGGAAAATGACCGATAACGGTCGCACCGGTAGTCATCAGCACGGGCCTTAGCCGAACGCTCGCACCTTGCCTTATCGCTTCTAATTTACTTAACCCGTCGCGTTGTAGCTGGTTAGCGAATTCAACGATAAGTATACCGTTCTTAGTTACCAGACCAATCAGCGTAATCAGTCCAATTTGCGAGTAGATGTTCAATGTGGTCCAGCCCAGAAAAGTGAACATAAGCGCGCCGGCCAGCGCGAGTGGCACTGAACCAAGTAACACAACGAGTGGATCTCTGAACCGGTTGAATAACACGACCAGTACCAGAAATACGAAAGCCAGTGACATACCGAGCGCGCCGAACAAGGTATTCCCTTCCTGACGAATTTGTCGTGATTCACCAGCATAGTCAATAACATAACCCGGTGGCAAAATTTCTGCGGCAGCCTCTTCAATGGCACTCAAACCCTGCTCTTTGGTATAAGCTGGAATCATGCCCGCAAACAAGGTGAATGAGTTGCGCTGCTGGAATTTGGTGAGCACTCTCGGACCGACCTTTTCCTCCAGTGTAGCCAAAGATGAAAACGGCACCAATGCTCCGCTGGGAGTCTGTATCTTCAAGTCCTGCAGTGCATAGATGTCCAGGCGGTCAGCGTCCTCTAACATGGGTATGACTCGATAGGCTTTACCGTTGAGGTCAAACCGATTAACAAAATTACCTGAGAGATAAGTTGAAAGCTGCCTGCTAACGCCAGCAACAGTGAGCCCCAGGTCGGCAATCCTGTCTCTGTCGAGTTCAAAGTGCGCTTGAGGAAAGTCAATTTTGAGATTGGTGTCTGCAAACAGGAAGAGATTGGTGGCGTACGCAGCTGAGAGCAATTCTTCTGCATAAGGCAGCATTTCTTCTGCGCTAGCGGCGGAAGTGACGACGAATTCAACAGAATACCGTCCGGCGCTGGGTAAGGAAGGGCTCGAGTTAGGGAATGCTTGCAAACCCGGTACCATCGATAAACGACCGAAGGTTTGCGACATCATATCTAGGGTCGTGAAGTCTCGCTCCCCCGGATCAACAAACTGTTGACCGCCAATGGCTGATCCTGGGTTAACGATCTGCCACATGTAAGTTGCTTTGGGGAGACTATTCATGACTTCGACCACGTCGAACATGTGTTCGTGGGTATAGTCGAGTGAGGCCTCCGGCGGTGGTGATGAAATGACAAATATCTCGTTTTGGTCTTCGATCGGTGCCAGTTCCTGCTGGGACATCATTAGAAATGGAATTGACAGAAACGAGAAGATGAAAGCAAAAGTTAGGATTTGCGGCGTCCACACCAGACTACGAGAAAGCAGTTGTTCATATCGTATTTGCAAACTGCCGAACCGTGCATTGACCCAGCGAGTCATAGCACCTTCTTGCCCCTTCGCCGGGCTGGCATAAGCGCTCATCACAGGTGACATGGTTAATGCGATCAAGCCCGATATAAGCACAGCAACAGCCAGCGTAAATGCAAACTCTTTGATCAACACGCCGGTTAAACCGGAAAGAAAACCGATAGGCACGTAGACCGCCGCTAAGGTAATTGACATGCCGATGATAGGTGTCAGCAATTGTCTTGAACTTGCAAGCGCCGCCTGTGTGCGGCTCATGCCCTCGCGCATGAAACGAGACACGTTCTCGACAACAACGATCGCATCATCCACAACCAGACCGACGGATAAAACAATAGCGAGGATTGTCAGCAGATTAAATGAAAAACCCATGGCCATCATCAACGCCATAGCGCCCAACAGGGAGATGGGTATCGTCACCAGCGGAACCAGTGCGGTGCGAAAAGAACCCATAAAAAGCAAAACTACGATGCCGACAAGCAAAACGGTCTCTGCCAGCGTGATGAAAATCTCCTTGATGGCATCGCGCATATATAGCGTGCCGTCAAAACCAATCTCAATTGACATGCCATCGGGTAGGGTGAGGTTGACATCGTCTAGCACTGTATAAAGTGTATCGCCTATTTCCAGCTCGTTAGCCCCCGGCAAACCATATACCGCGAGGAACAAGTTGTCTCTTTGACTCAAGCGAGCAATTTGATCGCCTTCAACCTCTCCTAGCTCAACTCTTGCGACTTCGCCCAAGCGAACAATCGCACCGTCGATGTTGCTTATAACTAATTGTTTGAAGTCTTCAGCGGTTTTTAACGTGGCGCTGGTTTGCAGATCGATACGCTGTTGCAGGTTCTCAATGCGGCCGATCGGCGCAATAACATTGTTGGCATTCAAGGCCTCTCGTACTTGTGCAGCGCTGACGTTGAGATAGTTCAATTTTGAAGGGTCGAGCCATATTCTCATTGCAGGATCTCGGCCGCCGGCGACACGGACACGCTGAACACCCGGGATAGAAGAAATAATGGGGACAACGTTACGCGTCATGTAGTCGGCAGTTTCAGAGCGAGAGCGCCCCTTCATAATCACATCAAGATAGAAAATTGCGGTGTTAGCATCAGCGCGATTGACATTGATGATAGGGTCCTCTGCGCCTGCTGGTAGCTCAAAACGAATTTGTCCCAAGCGTGTGTTGAGCTCGGCAAGCGCCAGATTTGCCGGTTCGTTGAGTTTCAACCATGCGGTCACAGTGCTGATGCCCGCAGTGGTGCTGGACTCTACATAATCTACCCCGGGCACTGTTGCCGCTGCGCGCTCAATTGGATCAGTAACAAACCCCTTAACTGTTTCAGCAGAGGCACCCACGTAAGGTGTGGTAATGACTAATGAGGAGCTTTCAATTTCCGGAAACTCAAGCACGGGCATGACAACCGCAGCGCGCAAACCCAAAAGAACCAAAGCAAGGGATATGACGATGGCGACTGCAGGGCGCTCAATGAATATATCAAAAAAGCTGGGTTTTCCGTTGATACCACTCACTGCGTTTTTGCTGCCAATTGTTCGTCTTTTGATAAACGCTCAACGACGTTAACGAGCAGCCCCTCCTGCAGTTTAAATGCGCCTAGTGCTGCGACGAGATCACCGGGTGCCAATCCCTGCGTAATGACGACTTGCTCGCCTTCTGCCCGGGCAACGCTTACCTGACGACGAGTTGCTCGATACTGCGCTGTTGCATCTGTCTCTGCCTTCTCGAGTAAATAGACGAAAGCGCCGAAATTATTACGTCTAACGGCAGTTGCGGGTAGACGGATAATGTTATCAATAATGCCGGTTTCGACGGCAACATCAACAACGGCGCCAGGCGACAACGAGGCGTCCGGCGCGGCGAGCAGCGCCCGATACCCGCGAGTGCGCGAGTCGACATCAATCTGCGGTTCGGCTGAGATAACGCGTGCGCTAATCTGGTTGCCTGTAACGCCTGAGCCAGAAAGCGTCACGATTGTACCGAGCAGAATGTTTGCTTTGTCCTGAGGAAGCTCAAAATCAAGCCAAAGCTCTGCATCAGTGCCGGTGAGACCAGTAATCAGTGAATTGGCAGCGAGATACTGTCCTACCTCGAGCGCGTGCAAGTTGGTTTTCGCATCGAAAGGCGCGACCAGATGCAGTTTTTCGATTCGTGCTGTTAGCGCAGCAAGATTTGCTGATAGCACTGCTCGGTTAGATGATGCGCTATCGAAATCCTCCGGGCTGGCCATTTTGTCCTCGCGCAGTTCAATAATGCGCTGCAACTTTAACTCTGCGAGCTTCAACTGCGCCCTTGTTGCATCCAGTTGCGCGGCTTCCTCCCGACTGTCGAGCTGAAGCAACGTTTTTCCCGCCGCGACGCTGTCGCCACCAATAAAGCCGATCGAGGTGATCCTACCCTCCACCTCGTTGCGTAGTTCGACAAATCTCGTTGCCCTGATTTCACCGATCGTGCGATAGACTTGTGTCCAGCTACCAACTTCTGCAGTGACTGCGGTAACCGTCGCAGAGCGCTCAGGAAATGACGCAGCGAAGGCGATAGATTCTTGTATTTGACGATATTTGAGTCCGGCGAGGCTTGCAATAAGCAAAACGCAAATGAATGCTAGGATGAGCCAGCGCTTCCAGGGGTTAGCTGAAGTGGATGTGTTTTCTTTCATAAAGGTTGAGCCAAATTAAAAGCTGATGCTAGTGCTATTAAATACGAAAAACATAGTAAACCATATCGTTTTCCCCAGTCGATTCCTCACCGAATGTTGAATATAGCGGTTGTTAACTATTTACATAGAGATGGTGTCGCTGACGGTCAATGGATGCCGCGCCTGATCCTTGTTTTGGAATGACAGTTAGCCGTATAACTTTGGGTCGATATTTTAGGGGGTTACGCGATACTTCTTCATCCGGGCCGTCACTTTCTTTGCATAATCCCTCGTCTCGCGCCGATGATGGCGGTTGGTAAGAAACCAGTAAAACTCCTCGACCTTCATCGCATTAATGCGGGCAATCGCAGCGCGCTTGCTCCCCGACTTTACCAAGCTGGTAAACAAATTACCGGCGCCCCCGTTATAGCTAGCGATGATTGCGTACTGCAACTTTTGCGGGTGGTAGATACCCGCCAGATAGTGATCTGCCAAAATGCTGAGATAACCTGTGCCTACCTCAATATTGTTTTTAGGGTTATAGAGGTAGGCGGACGAGGGCGTGTGGCTATCTCCATTAATAATTGAAAAATAATCGCGACCAGCCGTGTCGGCTTTAATCTGCATCAGTCCTAATGCGTTCGAACGAGAGCGAGCCAAAGGATTAAACGCACTTTCGGTCTCGATGATGGCCATGATCAGTGGCACCGGTATTCGATGTTTCTCGCCGGCTGCTTTTGCAAAAGCCAAATATTTGTTGCCGGCAATTTCTGTGTGCGCAACCGTCATAGGAATGACAAGCTGTCTTGAGTCGGTGTGCTGCCGCTTGGCTAAAAGATAGTCGACAAATCGTGTCGCTCGCCAGACCGAAGCGATCGGAAGGCCATCCTGATCCACGACTTGCCCATGAAAGAACGGCTCCTGCGTTTTTGAATTGATTAGCCCAAAATCATTTGCAGTACTCGCGTCTATAACGCCGGGGTCAAATTGTGTGAGCAGAATCTCCACTGCTGCCTGTTTCACGCTCGCGGTGTCGTCCGCGCTGATAGTGATAATGCCCCGTTCAAAGTCAACCAGCGTCTCGGCGGAGCTATTACCGTGATAAGACATGACTGATGGTGTTGTGCTATCGGGAGTACTCGATGCTGCTTGGTAATCGTCGCTGGTAGATTTCACATCTTTGCTGTTGGCATCATAAACAGGGATGTCTGCCGTCGAAAGCATCGGAAGCGCCAGTAGTGCGCAAATTAGCGTGAGGTAAATCATCAACAGGTGTAATCGCAATCTAATGGCGGTAACTAGCTGGGTCTAGCAAATAGGTATACGCATTCTTTTACCCAAATACAATGACAACCGATGCGTGCACGCGATTTACTGCCGCCTGAATCATGAACTGATCCAAAATCAGGAATGGCACGTAACCCGACTTATTTTCTTCGGATACCACAATGCAAAAAAAAATGTCCCACGTGTTACTTGTGCTGTGTTTCGTGTTCATTGCGAAACCGATCAAAGCTGATGAGACAACGGAGCGTAAGAGCCCTTGGACTTTTGGTTTTCGGGCCGGAACCGTCAATCAACTTGATACGAGTATTAATGATACCGGCGTCGATTTTTCCGTGACTCGGTCGGTGGTTGGCGGCAGTGTCAGTTACGGCTGGAGTCGAGATGTCAGCGCTGGCATTTCTATCGCAAGCACCGATAACCGCTACAGATACAGCGGCGATGCAACGCTCGGCGGTTTGCCACTTTGGCACAGAATACGTGAGCGACGTCTATCCCTGCCAATACGTCTGGCACCTGCGCCGAGAACCAATTTAATTGTGATACCCAGTATTCGCAGTGCATCAGAAGAAGGGGCAAGTTATCGCGCAGGGCAAACGGAAGGCATGATACTCGGCGCTAGTTGGACTGTCTCAAAAAGGCTATCCATCGGACCGGGGTTTGGTTGGTTCAGCGAGTTAGACGGTGGCAGTAGCGCATTTCCGATCATTGTCGTCGACTGGAAAATGACAGACCGGGTGACGCTGGCGACTGGCCGCGGGCTTGGCGCCGGCAGAGGGCCCGGACTAAGCCTAGCGTACGACTTTAACGAAAAATGGAAGTTGACCAGTGAGATTGGAATAGAGCGCTATCAGTATGTGCTAGACGCAACAGACCGTATAGGAGAAGAACGGAGTATCCCTTTGACTGCGAGCTTGGATTACGCCGTAGGCTCAGTGACAAGTTTTTCGATTTATGGCGGCGTGAAGTGGGGCGGCAGGTTTGAACTGATTGACGAGACTGGCGCGACACTTGAGCAGGTAAAGTACGACGCAGCACCGTTTATCGGGGTGCGGCTTCGCGCAAGAATTTAACGCTTAACAACGGGGCGATGTGGCGTGTCGGTAGGGTAGCCAGAGGCAATCCAAGCATCAATACCACCTTGCAGGGGAAAGACGCGTTCAACTCCGATGCGTTTTAACTTGAGGGCTACACGAGCGCTCGATGCTTCGTCTGGTCAGTTACAACACAGGACGATGTCACTGTCTCTGGGTATGCGATTTTTATGTTGCTCTATCGCCTCCATAGGTACACGCAGCGCATTGGGTAGAAGGTGAGGTAGCGCGTCAATATCGTAATCATGGCGGAGATCGATGATGTGTGTGTCTTCGTCATTCTGAATGCGATGATAAACTTCTTCCGGGGTGAGTTTGCGCATGCGTAGCGAATTAATAAATTTCCGCCGATGGTAGATTTTGGCGCCAAAGTAAGCGAGAACGACAGCTGCAGCTATAGCCCCGGCAACAAACCCAAGCTCGGCGGCAGCGGCGACGATCAATTCAATCTCGGTGTGAAAAATCAAGCCAAGAGAGACAAAGAGACCAGCCCACAATAAAGCGCCAAGAGAATCGAGCAAAAGAAAGAGGGAGACGCTCACGCCGGTCAAGCCAGACATCGGGGGCGCAAGTGTTTGCAGTCCAGGCACGAACTTACCGACAACGAGTGCAAAGGGCCCCAGACGTCGGAAGATATTTTCAGTATTTCTGACGCAGTAGTCGGGTTCAAGTGACAAGATACACAGCAGATGTAGCACGCGTGAGCCTCTTACTTTCCCTAGCCAGAACCAGAAAAGGTCTATGGGAACGGACGCCAGCAGCACGGTCAGTAGTACCAGTAGCAAAGACATCTGACCCATGCCAATCAATACGCCGGCAGCGAGCAGCAATGGCACGGCGGGCAGCGGTAATCCCGCTTGATCAAGCGCGACCCAAGCGAAGATAACGGCATAGCCGTGCGCGATGAGGAAATTGAGTAATTCAGTCATGGTCTAGTCTGCGTTTCGCTGTTTTGTACGCTCTATAAACAAATTGGATTTCAGTACTGCATTGTTACGTATGTTCATATAGAACAACGCGTAGTCGAGACCGTGGTAGGTACCCATGTCGTCTGAACCCATGGCGAAAAACGCCGTACCCTTTTGATCTTTGGCAAACAATGAGCCGTCTTTGCACTGCGCCCATGTTTGACCTTTTACAGGCGCTGAGAGCTTATCAAAGACCTGGTTATTTGATGAGTCTTCTTTTTGGCCAAAGGTCACGTTGTAAATGCCGGCAGGTGCCACGGCACCGGCATTGAGTGATGCCTGTGCCATTTCCTCGTCGACCTTCCACGACAGAGGGTTAGTGCAGAGGCTTGGCTCAGGGCGCTCCATTGGGTTGGCGCCGTCGGGCATGGTGTCCCAATGAACGACGCAGTGAAGATCCTCTGCGCTCTTGCAGGGCTTGATATGCGTCATTGCATCGAACCAGCGGGGTGAAACCGGAATGATGGCGCCACCAATGATATAAGCAGCAACCATCCTCTGGTGTAGGTCTGAAGAGTCGACTACTTCTTTTAACAAGCGAATAGCGTGATGGGTACCTTGACTGTGGCTAGCGATGATGAAAGGACGGCCCTCATTGTAATGTTCGAGGTAATACTCGAAAGACCTTTTAACATCCTCGTAGGCAAACCCGAGCACCGCATCCCGGCGCTCGAGGTCAGTAGAAAAATAAACGAAAATGTTTGCTTCACGATAACGCGGCGCGTAGATGTTACAACAACCGTTATAGGCACTGGCCTGATTGGCCATCATCCATTGAGTGTTCTCCTCAGTGCCAGAATCAGGGTCCATTGGCGAGGTCCAACTGCCCGACGTCAGAAAACCCGTAGGATGGATGAAGAAAGTGTCTACCGGGCGCTCGCCTTGTGGTTCGGACGGGATGCCTGCCGGCACAAGATCCGCCGGGTCAACCATAGAGGGAAGTGATGCCCAGTATGCATTGTCACTATAAGCGGGAGGTGCGACAGTTTGCTCAGGGTCAAAAACCCCTCTTGGCTGCTGATAATTGACGAAAGCAGAGCCCGCGAGCATAGCACCGTAGCCTGTCACATAGAGGCCGCCGCCGATTAGTAAAATAAGGCCGAATAAAATTCCTATGATTTTGAACGCTTTCATGAAATAAAAAACACCAAATGCTGGAGCGGTGAACTAGACAAGTAACGAGATATTTATCGTCAAACACATTGTACCATTGATGACTAAGTCGTTGCGGATATCTGCTTTCAAAAAACAAAACGTGATCCAAACGATCTGACATGTCGTAGAGATTATTATGATTAGACTACTATGCCTTTTATTCCTGTCGAGCTCCGCTATGGCGATCGAGCAACCTGATTTTAACATCGTGGCCGAGGGCGACGATGGTCAATACGAAATTCGAGAGTACGCCAACCACGTAGTGGCTGAGACACTCGTACAGGGCGGCTTCAACGACGTAGGTAATACTGCATTTAAACGCCTTGGCGGATACATCTTCGGCAAGAACGTAGCGGAACAAAAAATATCGATGACTGCACCCGTGACGCAGCAAGAAACCGATGAAGGGTACATTGTGCGTTTTTACATGCCCTCGGAACATCAACTTAAAGACCTGCCTGAGCCGCTATTCAAGACGGTTGTTGTGCATGAAGTACCAGGTGGCACCTTCGCTGTGATGAAGTACAAAGGCGGTTGGAAAGAAAGCCGGTACAACAAATTTAAGCAACAGTTGGTCGAAGCAGTGGAAAGTAATCCTGCGTGGGCGATAGCCGGTGAGGCAACCTGGGCCCGCTACGATCCGCCCTTCATGCCCTCATTCCTCCGAAAAAATGAAATTTTGTTGCCAGTAGTTAGGCGGTAAATAAGGCTACCACACCGACCTTACCAGCACAGAAGCCTTATCTCTCTTATAACTGCACCCGAGGGTATGTCGGTTGATATGAGAATACCCCTGGGTACATTTAGACGGTACGCTTACCTCATATAGAAGAATCCGCTGCGCGTTTAATAGACATCCTTTCTTGTGTTAAAGACATTAAACTTGCCCGTTGGTGTTTTGAGCCTTTTGTCTTTAATGACTTTCTTTAATTTGCGTGTCTTGTCATCGACAACAACTAGCGCAGATGTTTGATCTACGCCATTCCAAACTGAAAACCAAACCTCGTCACCTTTGTTGTTGTATTCAGGTTGTACTACACGCGCTGGTCCTTCAGTGTCCACTCCTGCCCATTTCGCAATCGGCAATACCTCAAAGCCAGCATCCAGGTTGTTGATGTCGAAAACAGCCACCGATTGTGAGATTGAAGTGTCTGGGTTCAATGGCGCATCGACCCACAAATTTGATGATTTTGGATGTGTTTTCACAAACAACGACCCACCGCCCATGCCTTGAAGTGTTCGAACAACCTTCCAGGCACTCTTGGGATTATTCTCAGGATCAGTGCCAATTGCCGTAATATTTGCGTTACCCAGCGCACTTGTTACCCAGACAGGTCCGTAGACAGGATCAAGAAAGTTTGCGCCCCGACCCGGATGAGGAATTTCCGTTGCGTCAACCAAGGCCTCCATTTCTCGGTCTTTAGAATCGACCACAGCGATTTTGTTAGATTTGTTTGCTGCTGTCAGAAAATACCGATGGCTAGAATCCCAGCCACCATCATGGAGGAATCTAGCTGCTTCAAGCGTGGTGACTGCTAGGGCATCCAGATCGCTGTAGTCAATCAAGAGTATTTTGCCCGTCTCTTTAACATTAACGATAAATTCAGGATGCTCGTGAGAGGCAACAATAGCGGCAACTCTTGGCTCAGGATGATAATCCTGAGTATCTACAGTCATGCCTCGCGTCGAGACAATCTTTTTTGGCTCCAAGGTATCGCCTTCCATTAACACATATTGCGGCGGCCAATAGGCGCCAGCAATTGCGTGTTTGTCCTCGTATCCAGGATACTTGGACGTCTCTACGGATCTGGCTTCCATGCCAATTTTAATTTCTGCAACTTTCGCTGGTGGACTCATAAAAAGATCTATTAAAACAATCTTGGCGTCTCGACCGATAGTGTACACGTAGCGTCCCGAGTTTGAGGGTCGTGAAATGTGAACAGCGTAACCTGTGTCAATGATGCTCAATATTTTTTTACTATCGCCATCGATAATTGCAACCTGCCCAGAGTCTCGCAGAGTGACAGAGAACATGTTGTCTGGGTCGTATTTGTGTTGCTTTTTAGTGGGTCTGTTTTCTGGCGGTATCAGTTGCTTCCACGAAGCTAACATTTCTTTCATGCCGTATTCCGGCGGCATCGGTGGTTCATGTTGAAGAAATCTTGCCATCGCGTCGATTTGAGTGTCCGTCAGGTCACCAGAAGATCCCCAGTTTGGCATGCCTCCCGGCGTACCGAAGGCAATCAATACCTTCAGGTATTCGGTGCCGCGCTCTGAAGTGACGTCTGGCGTCAGCGCTTTGCCTGTTGCACCTTTGCGGAGTACACCGTGACAACCCGCGCAACGTTCGAAGAATATTCGCGACGAGGCCTGATATTCCGCCTCGGTAATTTCTGGCCCGCCGGGCGTTAATCGCATTTTTACTGTAGAGATAGGTACAGGCGCGCCTTTGTAACGTACTTCTGCGCCATCAACCCCCGGGTGATCAATCGCCTCTTCAGCAACTGTGCCGGTAGAACACAGCATGCTAATGACGACAAGACTTGAACAAACCAGTTTTTTCATTTTGATATCCCCCATAACGGATAGTCGTAGTAAAAATTTTACATAGTGTAAGCCTGTCCTTCAGGGGTACGTTGACTTGCATCAAGCAGGGTGAACTCTAGCCAGCTATTCGCTTAACAGGTATTTCAGTGTGTCTGTTTTCACGCCTCTCCCGGCGTTCTCTTTTGCTCACCATGACAGGGCATCGGTGCTCATCCCAAAAAGTTGTTTGGCAATGGAGGCAGTAGTGACACTCAGCCTCATTTATTTCGCCCTTGTTGTTGACTGCGCGGACACTGCAATCATTGGCGCAGGTGTGGCAAACGGCGCCACATTCTGGCCGTCTGCGTAACCAGTCAAATATTTTAAAACGAGTTGTGAAGCTTAGTAGTGCGCCGAGTGGACAAATATAGCGACAGTAGAATTTCGTAGTAAAGATCGAGATTGCGATCAGCGCGACTGGGTAAATGACAAAATACCACTCTCGTTGAAATCGAAGGCTGATGGCTGTTTTAAACGGTTCGATCTCAATAAATGGTGCCGCAGTTGTTACCGAATTCAAGGCGAGTCCGGCGAGTACGACCAGAATAATGTACTTGATTGCCAAGAGGCGCTCGTGAACCATGCCAGGCACTTCTATTGGCCTGATCTTGATAAATTGCGCAAGCTTATGCATGAGTTCCTGGATTGCGCCAAATGGGCACAACCATCCGCAAAAAACGCCGCGACCCCAGAGCAAAATGCTCATGGCAACGAAGCCCCAGAGAACGAAAATAACAGGGTCCAATAGTAATGTTTCCCAGGTGAAGCCGGATGTTAACAGATGGACGAAGGTGACAACGTTGATTAAAGAAAGCTGTCCGAGGCAGTAGTAGCCAATAAAGAAAACGGTGTAAAGCAGAAAGCCGATCCGTAGCCTTGAAAACAGCCAAGGTTTTGTGACGACCCAATCTTGGAAAAGTAATATGAAAACCAGTATCGTTAACCCAATGCCCAGAAACACAAGCTCAACTTTTTTTTCACTCCAGGCCGCTAGCCAATAAGGTTGTGAGTCGACTGTTCGCTGCTTAAACGCTGCGTCTGTTGTCGAGGCGTGTGCTTGGAGCACCTGCTGTGTTGCCAGCTGAATGGATCTGTTTAGCACCATCGTTGTGATCGAAGCACCGGATATGCCATCGATTGAATTAGGCTGGCCAGCGCCGGAAATCCGAATGCGCTCAACCGCGGATAAACCCTTGTATTGAAGCAGGAATGTAGCGAGCGCCTGATCGTCTATGCCAATGACCAGAATAGGCTCCTCGTGTTTTACGATTTTGACACTTCGAAAAGTTCTATCGGCATTAATGCTAATGAGAGAGCGTATTGGCTTGCCAGAATATGCGGGAATAGGCGCGATAAGGTCGGAATAGAAGGCGTAACCGATGATGTGTGTACCTTCAAACGCGATACTGTGCGGTACCGGAGATTGCACTGGCACAACACGAGACGCTGTCGGAAACAGATCGGAGATCAGCTTGATACTGATAGCTGCGTCAGGTGTTTTTTCGGCCTGAGCAAAAGAGCCGGCAGTTCCCGCCAAAAGAAACGCCAGTAGAAATATTAATGCCGTGGTTTTCATTTCAGGTCAGCACGTAGCAACCAAAGGTCGGCAGTATACGTACCTTGTTTTATACCAACATTGATGTCGGTCAAAAGAAGTTAAGCCGGTGGGCAGTGACCGTCGAGTGACAATTTGTTGCTCCAATGGTTCAAGGGTGACTGCCTGCAGTTTTAATCGAAACATGCGTGTGAGCAAATTTACAAACTTTGTTGACGGCTTTTTTGCGCGTGCATGTCGTTTAAACGACGAGAATGAGTGGCAGCAATATTAAGGTGCACCCTTGACCCGGATCAAAGGGACCAAGTGAAGACTCTCGTATGATGCGCGTATCGAATGGAGTAAGGACGCTTGATGCGCAATCTCAAACATCGGTTAAATAAAGGTCGGTGTTGCACGCTCGTTTTGTTGTTTGCCCGCAAAACGGCCAGGCTAATCCTTATCGTGTCTTCATTGCCCACTTTAGTTTTTGCTGAAAGTGTC
>ERZ1048872.900-NODE-900-length-28388-cov-10.875375_pt1 | contig 28388 bp, 20 predicted proteins | sample MGYA00383100_ERZ1048872 | MGnify/ENA primary metagenome ERZ1048872 (study PRJEB29581, sample SAMEA5548370) | metagenome | biome: marine; feature: coastal; material: water | depth 50 m | study: Short-term variability in the microbial, nano- and picoplankton...
TTGCTTTCACAATACGGATTTAAGAATGAAATTTTCAATACCAGAAGCAGAAGCACCGTTGGAAATATGTTGGGACAACATCGGTATTCCCCATATATTTGCCAAGTCGATTTCAGATGCCTACCGAGGCATGGGTTATGCCTGCGCGAGCGAGAGACTCTGGCAACTCCACCTAAGCAATCTTTACGCGACTGGCACAGCAGCCAGCGTAATGGGTGAAAAGCACGTCGCGCAAGACTTAATGCACCGAGCTTTTAACGTAGTCGCCGATGAACTCCCTGACTCCCCTGGCGATTACATTGTTGATGCTTATCTTCAGGGTGTAAACGCCTATGTCGACTCACTTGATGAAATCCCGCCAGAATTCAGGAAGGCGGGCACAGTGCCAAGACACTACACCCGTCATGACGTTGCATCACGTTATCGCTTCACCGGCTGGTTTCAACACAAATCGTGGCTAGAAAAGATCTATCTGGCAAGATTGATGGCAGAAAACGGAGTCGACTATTTTCGAAACCATGTGATTCGGTTTTCTCCTGAAGATGAAAAATGTATTGACCAACTTAAAGAACCTATTCTCAACATTGATCTGAATATTGCGAAACTTTTATTCCCCCATCAAACACGGTTAAGCGGCAGCAATAACTGGGCCATCTCGGGCGAGCTGTCTGCGTCAGGATTTCCGATCCTTGCCACTGACCCACATCAACCTCACAAAATGCCCAATACTTTTTTTTACTCGCATCTAAGCACTCCAAACTGGGATGCTTTCGGTGCCAGTTTTCCTGGCGTTCCCTACTTTATGATGGGGCACAACCGAGATGTCTCATGGGGTTTAACCACTGGCTTTATTGATACCTATGATGTCTTTATTGAAAATCAGCGCGCCAAAAAAACCAGCACCTATACCATCGATATCGCAGGCGAGGCGGCACGCTCGTTTTCAATTGCTGAGTCAAATCACGGTCCAGTATTGGAATCAATCACCAACGCATTAGGTATGACCCACGTCAGCGAAGCAAAAAACACAACATCATTAGATTGGGTGATGCGAGATCAACCTTCTTCCGCCGGAATACTCGCTTTGATGCCGCTTGCGACCAACAGCAAGGAGCTCGGTGATGCCCTCTTTGAGAACGACGTATGCCCACTCGTTAACAATATTATTTGCGTAGATAGGCACAACGACATACACCGTTACATTGCGACAACTATCCGCAAACGACCTGCTAAAGGGAACAACCATGCCGAAGGCGGTGTCACCGGAGTTGTGCCGCTCCCGGCCGACGATCCGCAGTTTCACTTTGACTTGAGTAAAGCAGAAGAACTCTTGGTTGAAGACAATCCGGAAAGAGGCTACTTGTTAACAGCCAATAACGACACCATGGGCAGCGCCGGTGACTACCCAATACACAACTTCGCAACACATGATTCACGGGCAAAAAGAATTGAAGCACTTCTAGAGGAAAAAATTCAATCACAGAAAAACGTTAAATTTACCGTCGAAGATTTCACGAACATGCAATTGGACCTGCTTGATTTCAAAGCACAGGAACTGGTCCCTGATATACTGACCTCTCTCAACGCGCCGATCGCTGGTGTTCCGCCAGACGACAATCTACAAGACGCCATCGAACTGCTCTCAAACTGGGACTTTAGCGCCACAATCACATCAAAACCTGCTTGTATTTATTATCCGCTGATGGAACGAAGGCCCCATCTTCGCTTTATCAAATCAGTGCTTGGCACAAGTCCTGCCATAGAAACCCTGTCTGCCGTTGCCCCAGCACTCAGCCGATTTGCCATTCACGACTTTATGGCAAAAGGTTCGCCTTGGCTTGCGCATCGCGACACCCTCAATGCGATTATTCAGGAAGAGGTCATTGCAATTGTCAAATATCTTAAAACCAACTACGGCGACGATTGGACGCTGGGGAAAATTCATCAGATTCGTTTTGGTCACTCACTCAGGAAGCATGCGCCCTGGCAACATATGGAAATCGGCCCAGACCCAATTGGCGGCAGCCCGACAACCCTTGCAATGGCGATGCACAACCCCTCAGCCCCGGGCAAAGTAGAGCAAGAAGTTTACCATGGGCCAGCATTCCGCTGGGTGATTGATATGGCAGATCCACTACGTTTCAAATTTGTTATTGCCGGCGGAAACGGCGGGCGCTCCGACAGCGAACATATTTCAGATCACTACGACGCTTGGCGGCACGGCAACTATTTTGACATGTCATTGGTCAGAAATGAGATCACTGTAAATGACCATTGGCAATCGGGTAATTTTCCTCTAACCGGTAAACAAACATGACTAGAAAAATATCAGATTTGATCGAGTACAGATTTGGTACACCTACACAGGTCGGCACCAAAATGCCCGCAGAGGGTCCGCTGGCTAACATCCTCGAACGCCGCACTCACCGCCAATACAGCGAACAGAACATCGACGATGAACTGCTTGAAATACTGATCGCCTGCGGGCTCTCAGCCAGCTCGAAATCCGACTTACAGCAGGCATCGGTTATCTTGGTCGATGACCCTGAGAAAAGAGCATTGATCGGCAGCTGGATTCCATCGATGCCTTGGATCACACAAGCGCCGAGATTTTTGGTGTTTTGCGGCGACCACAGCCGGATTCGTATCGCCGCTGAAATGCGCAACAAACCTTTTCCGAACGATAATGTTGACCAGTTCATGAATGCCGCAGTAGACGCCGGTCTGGTCATGCAGACCTTTATTTTAGCAGCTGAGTCGGTTGGTTTGGGCTGTTGTCCAATTAGCGAAATTCGTTCGCACATTGAGGCCCTTTCGGATCTCCTGGAACTGCCCGACCTTGTCTTTCCTGTCGCTGGACTCTGCATCGGCTATCCCGCCCGCGAGGGCTTCGTTAGCATGCGATTACCGCAGTCTTTAACGTTACATCGCGATCGTTATGACGCCGCTGATCGTGCCGAAAAAATTGACACATATGACAGGAATCGCGACAGCCGATTTAGCACGCCGGAGGCGAACCAGCGCAACAAAAAAGAATACGGCGTCGCTGACTTTTACGGCTGGTCTGAGGACAAAACCCGCCAATACTCAACACCACACCGAGCGAACTTTCTCGCTTATCTGAAGGCACGTGGATTTGCCATGCGCTAGGCTGTCATAAATGCGCTCAACGGTCTTCGTGACGCGCCGAAAAGATGCCATTACAGCCTATTAAGACCCTGATAAACTTCAACCTTTATTGCTTCGAGCTCCACGTATGTCATATTTTGAGCACGCAATCTCTACGGCACATTTTCTTGACTCGCACCAAATAGATACCCATGACGGCATCAGCTGGCGCAGAGTTGCAGATGGACGGGGAACGCATACGCTTTACCACGGGTCTGCGGGTATTATTTTGTTTTATATCGAAATGTACCTTTCGACAAAAACGCCAGCTTATCTCGACACGCTGCGCGCAGCGGGTGACGACTTGCTGGCTTATGTGGTTTCCAAAGCTGAGGCAGAAGCATTCATCACCATCGGTTTCTACAGTGGCTGGCCTGGCTATGTCTATGTGTTGAACGAGTTGTTCAACGTCACCGGAGACCAGAAATATAAGTCTGGCGCGATCACGGCACTTGAACGCATCACCGCTCAATCTTCACAGTTGGGTAACGGAATCGGTTGGGTAGAAGCCATTCCCTTTTCGGACATCACTGGTATTACAGGTGAGAGGGAAGTCATCGATCTATCGGTAGGCGCCGCCGGCGCGGGTATTATCTACCTCTACGCCTATCGCCAAGGATTACTCAGCGACACAACACTCGCCGAGCAAACAGCGAATCGACTTCTAGAGCTTGGCGAAGACACGCCGGACGGAATTCGCTGGCTGATGATGGCAGATATGCCGTTCCCGTTTACAGCGCCAAACTTTGCTCATGGTGGCGCTGGCGTTGGATACTTCCTTGCAGATCTGTACCGCGAAACCAACAACAAAGGTTATTTGGATGCAGCCCTGTCTGCTGCTGAGTACATAAAAACCAGAACAGTGACCTCTGGCGATGGCGTTCTGGTCTGTCATACGGAAGAACAACAACCGCCAACGACGTTCTATCTTGGTGTTTGCCACGGGCCCGCGGGCACCGGGCGGTTTATGTATTTGCTGAACCAGATCACCGGAGACAACCAGTACCTTGATTGGCTCAGCACGAATTTTGAGGGGCTACTAAGCACGGGGGCGCCTCAACAAAGAAGCAAAGGTTTGTGGCAAAACTATGGTCAATGCTGCGGCGATGCAGGTATCGGCGACTACGCGCTATTTCTTTTCGAAGCCACCAAAAATGAGAAATATCTGAACTACGCGAAACAGACTGCAGCGCACATCATTCACCAAGGCAATGCTGCTGAGGGATTATCATGGGAAACAGCAGAGCATAGGGATCGCCGGAATTTCCTCGAGACACAAACCGGTTACATGCAAGGTGCAGCGGGTATCGCGAGTTTTTTGTTGCATCTTGACGGGGTGCTAAAAAACAATCCCGTAAAGCTGATCATGCCCGAGACACCCTTCTCATATCCGCAGGCGAACCAGACTTGATTCAGTCATTTTCTTTTGAGCGACGCTTCAACACCGATAAAAGTGGATGGTGAACCATGATGCTCTACCGCTATTGGCAGGACTTCAATCAGAGATTCGACTTCAGTGCCGACGCGCTTAAAGCAGATTTTTTTGCAGGTTTAACTGTATCGTTAGTTGCAATCCCGCAGTCCCTCGCTTATGCGCAACTCGCTGGCGTACCCGCTTATTACGGTCTCTATGCAGCACTCATTCCAACAATCATGGGGGCGCTGTTCGGCTCGTCTAATCAGCTATCCACTGGCCCTGTTGCGATGACATCGTTGTTAACCGCCGCCAGCATTGCGCCTTTAGCTGCACAAGGCACAGATCTATTTATATCCTACGTGATTTTACTCGCACTTATTTCCGGTTTGATCCAAATCGCATTCGGCATTATGCGCGCCGGTGTATTGTTGAATTTTCTCTCAAACCCCGTACTGATGGGCTTCATTAATGCTGCCGCCATTATCATCGGCATGTCTCAGTTGCCCACTTTGATGGGCATCACTTTTGTACAATCGACTCACTTCCTACTCGACATTTCGCAGGTCATGCTGCACGTCAATGAGTTACATTTGCCATCGCTCGGCTTTGGGCTTGTTGCTATTTTGCTGTTGGTTGGTTTTAAACATTGGGCACCTCGATTACCGGGTGTTCTGATCACAGTGGTGTTGCTAACCTTTACCAGCTTTAGCATCGACTACGCAGGCATGGGCGGCGCGGTCGTCGGCGTCATACCTGAAGGGCTTCCAACCCTCAGCGTACCTCCGCTGGAGTGGCAAGCAACCGTGACGCTCTTACCGGCGGCTTTTGTTATTGCTCTGATCAGTTTTATGGAGGCCATGTCTAGTTGCAAAGTTATCTCGATTAAGACTCGACAACCCTGGGATGAAAACAGGGAATTAATAGGCCAAGGGTTGGCGAAAGTTGTCGCTGCCTTCTGTCATTCGATGCCTGTCAGTGGCTCGTTTTCACGTTCAGCGCTAAATCTGGCATCAGATGCGAAGACACCGCTAGCATCGATCATCTCAGCACTGTTCGTTTTAAGCACGCTGCTTTTCTTCACATCATTATTACATCACCTTCCGAAACCCGTCCTGGCCGCGGTTATCATGATGGCCGTGCTCAACCTAGTTAACTTTCAATCGATACGCAATGCATGGCTCGTGAGCAAAGACGATGGTGTTGCGGCGCTTCTGACTTTTATCGCAACCCTCGCATTCGCGCCCAATATCCAGAACGGTATTCTGACCGGTATTCTACTTTCTCTGGCATTGCTGCTGTTTCGACTAATGCGTCCGCGCATTGCTGTGCTGGGCCAACACAGCGACACTACCCTCCGGGACGCGGTGCTCCACAAATTACCACCACTACATCCTCGATTAGGCGCAATACGATTCGATGGTGCGTTACGTTTTGTTAATGTTGCTTATTTCGAGAACGCGATCCTGCAACTGGAGCGCGAAAACCCGCGCATGGTTTATATTCTTGTCCAATGTAGCGGCATTAACCAGATAGATGCCTCTGGCATCGAGATGTTAAGGAACCTGCTAGAGAGACTCGAAAGCAATGGCATTCATCTGGCGTTCAGCTCAGTCAAACACCAGGTTTCAAACGTTATGCAAACCACTGGCTTGCTGAATCAAATTGGCAACCATAATATTTTTGCCACCGATAGAGATGCGATTGCTACGCTGCGTGACAGACTTGAACAGATGCCAAAGTCAGCATGAACAAACAAAATCTTAAACTGAAAGCGTGAGTAACCACTAAGCTCCGGACTTGCTGGTATGTTCAAAACCCGCTGGCGTTAGATTTCGTTGTGCCGCGTGTGAGCAAGCTCAGGAAATTAATCTGCTATCACTCGATTGTTGGCACCGGGTGCTCCTTGTTCATAGAAAATTCATTTTGATATTCAACTTCTGTCGAATATGAAAAAAAACGTGTCCGCCCGTCAGCAGTACAACGGTTAGTGTTATTCTTTACTTGAATCTATCACATGACCCGTCAGCCCGTGACGCCAAAGGACACCCAAACAATGCCAGAGAGCGAAAGCATCAAAGTCATCTATGACGGCCCTATCGTAAGGTTAGTGCTTAACCGACCCAAACAGCTCAATGCTTTGAACGACGACATCCGTAAAGTGATTGCTTCAACTTTAAACGATTTAATGGAAAGACCCGATATACGACTACTGGTCTTGAGCGCCGAAGGAAAATCTTTTTGCTCAGGGGCAGATCTCAAAACAACGTCCTACCCCCCTGTCGAAGGAGACTGGTCGACAAGAAGAAACCGGACGGCCACTTGGCAACGAGTATTAGAACAACTTGATAGAATTCCTCAGGTGACCATCGCCTCAATGCAGGGACACATTGTGGGTGGAGGCGCACTACTTGCGACTGCATGCGACTTTAGGGTGATCGCAGAGGAGGTGGTTTTCCGCATACCTGAATTAGCGCTCGGTATTCCAAACGTCTGGAACGGGACGCCATTGTTAGCTCGAGAAGTTGGACTACCCACCGCGCGAGACTGGGTCATGACCGCTCGCAAGGTGGAAGCACCAGAATTGAAACAAAGCGGTTGGGCTCAACGGGTCGCGGCGAAGGGCATGCTCGCAGAGGAAACCGATCAACTGATATCAGAATTACTCGATATTCCAGCTGCATCACTGGCCATGACTCGATCAATGACCTCAGCATTGGGTAGGTCAAGTGCGGGCATGGCCATGGGTTGGGCAGACGCTGATTTACAACAGTGGGCGCTCACCGAGGATGAATACAAGCAAACCATCCGAAACTATTCGAGCAAGGTCGGCAGTAAATCGAAGCAGTAATATGCAAGGGCGAATTACGCTGTGCTCATCTTCAGCAACAGACACTCAAAAATTTCGTCTCTCTTGTGCGCGCTTTCTCCTTCTCAACAATCGCGCTGAACACAGCCTAGTTTTCTTTATCTAACTTTGCCAGCGCCACCATGTTAGCTACATCAGCCAGCAGATTTTTTGCATCAAATACAATGCCGCTCTTGATGGTATACGAAACACCGCCCACCCGACCAAGCTCGCCAGACTCCCGGTCTAGTTTCATATGCCCGGTGCCATACAAAAGCTTAAAGTTCGCAATCGGATTACCTCGTACCAAGACGATATCTGCCTGCTTGCCTGGCGTAATCGAACCAATCTGCTCTTCCATGCCAATCAATTCTGCGCCATTTAAAGTCGCCGCCTGAATCACTTCAAGCGGGTGAAACCCGGCCTCCTGCAACAACTCAAGTTCTCGGATATAAGCAAAGCCAAACAACTTGAAAATGAATCCTGCGTCAGATCCCGCAGCAACACGACCACCCCCATTTTTGTATTCATTGACAAACGTCATCCAGCGCTTGAAGTTATTGCCCCAAGCGACTTCATCAGCGGTCGTCCAGTCGAAATGATAAGAACCGTGGAGTCTTGGATCCGGCATGAAAAATTTTTGCAACGCCGGCAGCGTGTAAGTTGCATGCCATTCCGCATCACGCGCCCTGACAACGTCCCGGTTTGCCTCATAAATGGTGAACGTTGGCACCAGCGTGAAGTCCAGCGCCAGCATCTCTGCCATCACTTTCTGCCAGTGTTCCGATCCGGGTGCTGCCGCTTGCAACCAAAGACGACCCGCTTCAGCAAATCGCCACTGCTCATCAGCATAGTTGTATTCCGATGGATAATGCTGAATTGTTCGATCTGTGAACAAGGCTTCAGGTAATCCATACCAATGCTCCATCGAGTCTAGGCCGGCGCGTGCACTGTCGAGGGCGTTTACATGATAAACACCGTTCTGGTCATGATGACTTGCTGTGCCCATGCCAAGCTTTTTCGCCTCATCATAGACTGCCACCAGCGCTTCTCGGGTCCCCCCGCGTAGCTTCACGCCAACAGCGCCATTCTTTTTTACCGCCCTCACCCACTTACGCGCCGCTTTGTCGCCAACTATCTGGGCGCCAGGAAACATCGAATAGGGAATTATTCGCGGCGCCACAATCTCTCCGTTCTCACTTCGCCTGGCATGCTCAACCGTCCAGGCAAGCCCCATACTAGCGCCGACCTCCCTAACTGTTGTGATACCGTGAGCAAGCCAAAGTTTAAAAACATACTCAGGTGGCGTCACCGGTCCAGCTAGACCTTGCCCAGGATTACCAATATGCGTGTGTGAATCAATAAATCCTGGCATTGCCGTCATGCCCGTGGCATCTATCCGACGAATACCATCTGCGACTACCCCGTTTGCAGGAGACAAGGATCCTTTAGCGCCACGTATTGCGACTATTTTGTCATCCATGATATCAATATCTACCGGACCACGGGGTGGAGAACCAAGACCATCAACCAACATGACGTTTTGAATTAACAGCTGCTGATAAGGACCGGCGCCTTCATCAACGCCCCGCTGCGGGGCTGGATCGGGAATTTTAATGCCATATTTGGCAACAGACGCTGCCCTTTCTTCACCCGGAGTCGCCGCCTGAAGCGGGTTACCAAGCAGTAAAATGGCAAATATCGCTGGGCGCAGCGATCGACTCCACTTATTGTTCCTTCTTGTTGGTTTAGTCATCATGTTCCCGAACCTATTGAGCCATCGCGTTGCTTGTTTTTCATCGCAACACTATATGTTTAATGGATTGCCGAACGTATCACTAAAGGCCATTTCGCTCAGCGGTCTGCGAGTAATCTCACCATGCCCCCCCAGGACAGGATAGCCTATCGGCACGAAAGCGGCCGTATGCCATTTGTCTGGGATTTGCAGCAGTTCTTTGATGCCCGCCTCTTCAATACATAACAGTGTTGTTAGCACACAACCAAGACCTTCGGTTCGCGCCGCTAACAACAAGTTTTGAACCGCAGGGTAAATTGAACCACCACCAACCACGCTCTGTCGAGGCAGGCCAGCGTCCGTGACAGTAATGTGGTCAAAATCAAAACAGAACACACAGATTACCGGGGCCTCGTGCATATGATTGGCAAGATAAGTACCTGACTCAAGCGCCTTCCGACTACTCAATGCCTGCGAATCACTCATCGCAGAGAGATGAGCCTCATAACCCGGGATGTAACTTTCCCAGTGCGGCCTGTACAGGTCTTCCATACCCTGTTTCAACGCGGCGTCCTTTACAGCAATCATACGCCACGGCTGGTGATTTCCGCCGGTTGGCGCCCAGGTTGCTGCGGTCAAAACCCGCCGCAAAACATCTGGGGAAATCGGATCGGGCTTGATTCTTCTTACGGCCCGCAAGGTAGACATAGCATCATAGATATCCATAGCAACTCCTCTTGTTTCAATCTAGAGATTCTGAAGCAATCCTTGCTTGAACGCTAATCACGTTTGCGTTTACGTTTCTGCTCGATCAGCACAATCGATCTTTGCTGATATGCGGGCTTGTGTCAGAATAGTTTCATCTACACTTCGTTGGCACTTTCTCATGAGATACCTGTTTCTTTTATGCCTTGCATTGGCAAATATTCACGTCTACGCCGCAGACCTGAAACCGCTTAGAGTCGGACTCTCAGTCGACTTTGAGCCGGTTGCATTTTATGTGAGCGAAGACCTACAAGGTATTGAGATAGATTTTGCCAACAAAATTGCTAACCGACTTGATCGTCCAGTCGAGTTTCATGTGTTTCAGCTATCACGCCTGTTTAGCGCACTCGAAGCCGGTGAGATAGACGTAATTATGTCGGCTATTTCTATCACCGATCAGCGGAAGAAAAGAGTTAGATTCACCAATCCATATATGGAAATAGGTCAGATGGCGATTGTGCGTACAGAGGATGCAAACCGATACGGAAAGACCGACGCTTTGAAACAACCTCGCCTTAAGGTCGGGGTCCACAAAGGTACAACGGGAGAGGCTTTTGTTGTAACAGAGCTGAACAACCCGAGCATCATGGCTTACGCCAGCGTAGAGCAGGGTCTTGAAGCTCTTCGCATCGCCGAAGTCGATTTGTTTATCCATGACTCCACCACTAGTTGGCAGTTAAGTCGCTCTTTTGTAAACGACAAATTATTGAGCTTGAACCGCTACCTGACCAAAGAGAGTATCGCTTGGGCAGTTCATCCCGATAACCCCGAATTGCAAGTGACGTTAAACCTGCTGCTGAAAGACATGGTTGCAGAGGGTGAGGTCAAAGAGGTACTGAATCGTTGGCTGCCCGTCATACCCGTTGAGATGTAACGTAACTCCAGTCATGAGACTTACCCTGCTTACAATTCTCCTGTTGCTGTGTCTCAAGACGATTGGTGCGGACTTCGTCGGGGCTGATACTTGCGGCACATGCCACGAGCCTCAAATGACCCAATGGCAAAAGTCCGATCACTTTCACGCGATGCAGGTCGCAAAAAGTGTGAACGTGTTGGGAGACTTTGCTGATGTTGAGATTGAGTTTCACGGCATCACCACCCGTTTTTTCAAGCAACAAGACAGCTTCTTCATCGAAACTTTGGATCAGAACAACGCAGTCAGGGTTTTTAAAGTTTTATACACCTTTGGCCACGATCCATTACAGCAATATCTGGTCGACATAGGTGCTGGCAGACTCCAGGCCTTTAACATCGCTTGGGACAGTCGAAGCAGGGAAAATGGCGGTCAGCGCTGGTTTCATCTTCAGCCGCAGGCAGACATTTCGCCAGACCACCCTTTCTTCTGGCAAGGTCATTTTCAGAATTGGAATGGTCGTTGCGCCGAATGCCACAGCACTGATTTGCGGAAAAACTACAACCCTGAATCAAACAGCTATAACACCCTGTGGTCAGAAATCAACGTTGCTTGCGAAGCTTGTCACGGGCCAGGTTCGGAGCATGTAGCGCTTGCGCGGGCAGGGAATATCACGATTGACGATACGGGTCTAACCCGCAAAGGGCAAAGTACCCAGTGGCTTTTCGCGGCAGGCGATGCCATTGCCAACCCAAAAAACCAAGTCGATGAAACTGAAATAGATATGTGCGGAGGTTGCCACTCACGGCGGTTGCCTATTTCGACACACACACCCGGAGCGGCTTATCACGACGAGAACATGATTGCGCTATTGAGCCCGGACCTCTATTTCCCTGATGGACAAATTGAAGACGAAGTCTTTGTTCTCGGCTCGTTCTTACAAAGCAAGATGTATCAGCAAGGCGTGCGCTGCACAAATTGCCACAATCCACATAGTGGCGAAGTCAAATTACCTGGAAATACCCTTTGCAACCAGTGCCACTTGGCAACAACTTTTGACCAACGTGAACATCATGGTCACCAACAAAACACCGAGGCTAGTCAGTGCGTCAACTGCCATATGCCAGCGAGGACTTACATGGGCGTTGATGATCGCAGAGATCACAGCTTCGTCATACCGCGGCAAGCGGCAGATAACGACGCGACGCCCTCACCCTGTGCCGACTGCCACAGCGCTCAATCGAAAAACTGGATTAATCAAAACATCATTAATCAAAACATCAAGGCAAATACAAAGGATCACTGGTCCCAAGCCAATATACAAAGCCGCAACTTTAATATGCAAAGCATACGCGGACTCGCTGCACATGCGGCAGATAAAAGTCTTGCTCCTATTGTGCGCGCAACACTTATCGAACAGCTTGCGAATTATCCCTCGCGATTTACGCTCGATGCTGTCACACCGTCCCTCGCAAACAAAGATCCGATGATTCGTCGTGCTGCGATTGGTGCCCTGAGCTTCTTACCCCCTGCAGATCGCTGGACGCTGCTAAAGCCCCTTGCCGGAGATGAGAACAAGAGTGTTAGATACCAGGTTGCCGCCACTATGGTTGATGCATTACCCGCCCTATCTCAAGCTGACAGAAACCAGCTCACAGGATTGATTAATGAATACGAGCAGGCGCTGAAGATATCCGAGGACAGCCCAGCGACTCAGATAGCTCAAGCGAATCTGGCCATGCAGCAAAATCAACTCATTGAAGCTGAACAACACTTTAAGCGCGCGCTTCAAATCTCTCCTGGTTTTGTACCGGCATTACTAAATTTTGCGGAATTTCTTCGGGCAACGGGCCGCGATGCAGCATCAGCACCACACCTGCTTAAAGCTTTATCGGTCGCACCGGATTCAGCAGCAGCTCAACACGCTTGGGGATTACATCTTGTTCGCCAGAAGCGTATTGAGGATGCGCTGCCTTTTCTGAAAACTGCTGCAACCATCGAAGATGCACAGCCTCGGTTTTCTTATGTGTATGCAGTCGCCTTGGATAGTATCGGTGAAACGGATCTGGCACTTGAACACCTGAAAGCCTCGGACCAGCGGTGGCCGAATCAAATAGACACACTGAGCACGCTGCTAATCTATGCCGACAAACAGCATCAATTGGCTAGCAACATGCGATACCTGAGCAAACTCTCAGCACTTTCTCCCTCGTCACCTTTGGTGAGAAAGCTGATGCAAAAATACCAGTCTCGCTAAACATTTGAGTGCCTGCAGAAATGCTGTTTATAATCCTCAGCATATAAATTTTCCTTCACCGATCACGCAAGGTACGACTGACTATGCCTACATCTGAGGGTGCTCTAAGCGGCGTCCGTATTATCGACTTGACTGATGAACGCGGTATCTATGGCGCCAAGCTCCTCGCCGACCTAGGTGCTGATGTCGTTAGACCCGAACCTCCAACAGGCGACCCTTTGAGATTACGAGGACCGCGACTGGCGACGGCACCAGAGGATCAGCAATCACTTTGGTTTGCTTTTTTTGCTTCGAGTCGTCGTTTTTTCACCCTCGATTTAGCAACCGAAGAAGGCAACAGCCAGCTTCAATCTTTGATTGAGCGCGCATCAATTGTATTGACCTGCCAAGGTGCCTTTGGTGTTGACGAGGCTAACCTCGATGATGCGCTGGCAAAGCGCCCTGACCTCATCATCGTTGACGTCACATCCTTTGGCAACGAGGGCCCATGGGCGAATTATGTTTCTTCTGATTTAGTCGACGGCGCGCTGGGTGGCGCAGCAGCAACAACCGGAGACGCGGACACGGCACCTCTTAAATTCTTTGGTGAGCTAAATTACATGACCTCCGGGGTCTACACAGCGATCGCGGCGCTGTCAGCACTGCATCACTCAAGATCGACCGGCGAGGGCCAGCGAGTCGGCGTGCCAGTGCAGCAGTGTATTGCTTCATGTCTCGAACACGTGCTGATGTTCTATTGCTACAACGAACAATTCGCCTCAAGTGACGGCCCCATCTTGCCACGACGCGGCAGCCTGCACTGGTCCAACGCTTACCAGGTCATGCAGGCCCGAGGCGGGTCGATCATGATCACCCCTACCCCGGACATAGAAGCACAACTCACTTGGCTGATAGAGGAGGATGCTTTTGAGGATTTACTTGACCCCATGTACATGGAACCGGAAAACGTTCAGCTCCTTATCCAAAGAATCATGGAAGTACTAACCACATGGGCTGGGGAGAAGGATGTCGAGGAGCTCTTTCTAGCCGCACAGGATCGTCACTCTCCCTATGGCTGGGTACTTCCGATAGAGCAAGTTGCAGAGAATCCACAGCTGGCTTTCAGGCAGTGGTGGCAGGATTACAAAGTTGGAGCAGAAACAATTAAAGGTCCCGGCGCCCCCTATCACTTGAGCGAAAATCCCTGGCAGCTGAGGCATCATGGCAGTTTAGGCGATAATACGGACGATATTCTCAAGGAAATCGGCTGGACAAACACACGAGGTAACCAATCATGAGCAGACCTCTTGATGGCATTCGAATCCTCGATTTCACCCACGTGCTTGCGGGTCCCTTTGCCACGCGCATATTAGGAGACATGGGCGCGGACGTGGTAAAGGTTAATTCGATAGATCGCTCAACCGGCGTCAACCTTGCGACTCACCCTTACTTCTTGCAATTCAATCGCAGCAAGCGCTCTCTTGCGCTAGATATGACTCAAGAGGCAAGCCGAGCACTCAGCCGCAAGCTATGCGATGAGGCTGATATCGTCATAAACAACTTTTCAGTGGGTGTATTACAAAGATGGGGCATTGATTTTGACACGGTTACTGAAACCAATGCAGGCGCAATCTATGCTGAAATGTCTGGCATGGGAGACACGGGCCCATGGTCAAAGTTTGTCACTTATGCGCCGACGATCCATGCACTTTCGGGACTAACACATCTGACAGGCGTACCTGGACGAGAAGATATTGGCCTAGGTTTTTCGTATAACGATCATCAAGCAGGCCTTCATGCAGCTGTGGCAATTTTAGCCGCACTAGAAGCCCGCACCCGGACTGGCAAAGGGCAGCGCATCGACATGTCCCAGTTCGAGGTTGGCGTTAACTTCTCCGGTCCTTCTTTACTCGACTGGTTTGCTAACGGCACTGCCGCTAGACCAACTGGCAACAAACTACCCTATGATCATGCGGCACCTCACAATTGCTACAAATGTGCGGAAACAATTGATGACAGTGTTGAAAATGAGCGCTGGGTCGCCATCGCTTGCATGGACGAAAAACAGTGGCAAGCTTTCAAAAATGTCATGGGCAATCCTGACTGGGCGAACGGGCCGCAATTCAACAGCGCCGCCGGAAGAGTCGAAGCAAGTGATGAGCTCGATCAGGAGATATCCGCGTGGACGCAAAATCTTGACGCAGCGGAAGTAATGGCACATTGCCAACGTGTCGGTGTGCCTGCGGGCATTGTGCAAAATGGCGTGGACCTAATCGAGAAAGACCCACAACTAGCCGCATACAATTTCTTCCAGCCCATGAAAGGCGAACACCCGGAATATGGCACCATGATAGGAGACCGGCTGCCGCTATATTTCAGTGCTACGCCGTGTGATGAATACCCACGTGCCCGCGAGCTTGGAGAGGACAATGCTGCTATTTTAGCTGATTGGCTTCAAATGGCAGCCGAGGAATACCAAGCCAATGACGAAACCGGCATTTTTAAGTAACCCGCCTCTATAACCCTGAAGTGCAAATAACGGATACAAACATGAAAGCAAAGCTCGGCTCCTGGCGCTCTCCCATCACAAGTGATCTGATTGTCGCTGACACCATTGGCATCTCTTCTTCTAGCTGGCACCAAGGTGCTTTGTTCTGGGTTGAGTCTCGTCCTCAAGAAGCAGGACGCAATGTGTTGGTAAGAAGAAATGAAGATGGCACCGAAAGAGATATAAATCCGGCGCCTTACAATATTCGCACGCGAGTTCATGAATATGGCGGTGGCGCGTGGCTATTACATGAAGACGCTCTTTACTTTTCCAACTTTGCCGATCAGCAGATTTATGTTCAATCACTCGATGAGGACACTCCTTCACAATTAACGCATATCGCAGGCTTGCGATTTGCTAACGGTTGTATTGATGTGAAACGAAACCGAATGATTTGTGTGATTGAAGACCATCGCGCCGAGGGCGAGCCGGAAAACTACCTTGGCGCCGTCGATCTCGAATCAGGAGATGTCTCCGTTCTTACTCGCGGCCACGACTTTTATTCATCACCTGCAATCAGCCCAGACTGTGAAAAAATCACGTTTATGAGTTGGAACCATCCGGACATGCCTTGGGATGAGACGATAATTTGGACGTCAGATCTGACTGAAAATGGCGCATTGTCAGAACCCGTTCACGTCGCCGGAGGTAAGAAGGGAACGCAAAAAATATCGGCTCAACAACCCACTTTCTCTCCCTCGGGTGAACTCTTCTTCATTACCGACGAATCCGGTTGGTGGAATATTTACCGTCAGGGTACAACAGAAAGCATATGCCCCATGGAGGCGGAATTTGGCGGTCCTCATTGGATATTTGGCATGCACTCTTACGACTTCCTCAGCGCTAGTCGACTTGTGTGCAACTATGGGGCGGGTAATGTCAGTCAATTAGCGACGCTAGACCTTGCGTCAGGTGAGCTTAAAGATATTCGGCTGCCTTATACTGATCTGGGCGGCATATCACTCAATGGCGAAATGTTAACCACAGGCGCAGCTTCACCTGTTACATTTCCTGAGTTGATTACCGTCGACCTGAATCTTGGCAACCATGAGGTTTTCAAACAATCAACTACACTGACGCTCGATCAAGGGTATTTTTCAGTGCCTGAAACAATTTCATTTCCAACGGCCAGCGATCAAATCGCACATGGCTTCTATTACCCGCCCGCAAATAAGGACTACCAAGCTACTGACGAAGAAGCGCCACCACTCGTTGTGATGATGCATGGAGGGCCTACCGGGGCAACGCACAGCGTACTGAATTTGAAAACCCAATTCTGGACCAGCCGCGGATTCGCTGTCCTTGATCTAAATTATCGCGGCTCCACCGGTTACGGTCGAGCTTATCGCGACAGATTGTTCAAACAATGGGGCATTGTTGACGTTGAGGATGCAGACTATGGCGCCATGTATCTCGTCCAGCAAGGAAAGGCAGATGGCGCTCGACTGGCGATTCGCGGCGGCAGTGCCGGAGGATATACGACACTTTCAGCACTCACTTTTACAGATACTTTTAAAGCCGGCGCCAGTCACTTTGGCGTCGGCGATCTGGAAGCGCTAGCGAAAGACACCCACAAGTTCGAGGCACGTTATCTCGATAGTATGATTGGTGCTTATCCTGATGAAATCGAAACCTATCATGCGAGGTCACCTATTCACCACGTTGATCAGATGGCCAGCCCCTGCATCTTTTTTCAAGGCCTAGAAGACAAAGTAGTACCACCAAATCAGGCGGAAACAATGGTTGCCGCGCTGACGGAAAAAGATGTGCCGGTTGCTTATGTACCCTTTGAAGGGGAACAACACGGGTTTCGTATCGCTGCAAATATCAAGCGCTGTCTCGATCTAGAACTGTACTTTTATGGCCGCGTATTTGGCTTCAGTCCAGCGGATGATATTGAACCTATAGCAATTATAAACCTAGATTAATATTTAAAAACCAGAGCGAGGCTGGGTACAGAGCGGTCTGGCTCAACGATACTGGAAACAGCGTTGTGCACTCCGCGGCTGAGCCCTGCGAGAGACAAGTCTGCAGCACGCTTTTCAAGCTTATCGAAAGGTATACAAGAAGACTCAACTCAGGGGAACGGCCTCAGAGAGGCAGCTCAACAGTTAAGCAACGTTGGATACGCTTGATGTTCGATCAGCTAAATAAACAACGCCTTTGGCCTACTCGCAGAAGTGCAACATGATAGACAAAGATACGCTCATTGTGACGATCATCGCTGACCTAAACGCCGCTATTCAAACAGCGCTGACGGCCGCGGAGGATGCTCGGGCAACCGCAACTAACAAGGAAAACGTGGCCGAAAACCGTTACGACACATTGGGACTTGAGGCCGCATACCTTGCCCATGGGCAGTCAGAGCGGGTAATACAGCTTAACGCAGCCCTCGAAGCATTCCAGCACCTAATTGTTGAGCCTGAAGATCACGTCATCGTGATGGCTGGCTCGTTAGTCACATTGCTTGATGATTCTAATGCTCAACGTAACGTTTTCATTGGACCCTCAGCTGGAGGACGAGTCATCAATTTTGAAGGCAAACAGATCACAATCATTACTCAGCAATCTCCCTTGGGTTCTGCCTTAGCTGGTGCAACTTGTAAAGATGAAATCTCCGCTGAGATCGCTGGCAAATGGGTTACTTACACAATCACCGCACTTTGTTAATAGCCATTTGCTATCGGTGTGATATATTTTGACTAACGATCTATCAGTGAAAATTCATGACGATTTGTTAGCGGCTGATACGATTTTTCAGTAACCTGTCCGCCAGAACAAAATAAAAAGAGCAATGACAATGAATGAATTCGACCTCACAGGAAAGGTAGCCGTCGTCACTGGTGCGGGCCAAGGGATTGGTGAAGGTATCGCCAAAAGTATGGCCGGTGCTGGTGCTGCCGTGATCGTAGCGTCCAGATCAAAAGACAAGATAGCACGCGTAACGCAGGAAATTCAGGCGGCAGGTGGCAAAGCGATCGCGGTGCCAACGGATGTTACTGACCGTAACGCGCTGATCAATCTCGCCGAGACTGCCGTCAGCGAATTCGGCGGCATTCATTGCTGGGTTAACAACGCCGGTGGATCTCCCGTAAGGGCAGCATTGAATGAACTCCCCGACGAAGAGTGGGAAGCCTGTCTTGATCTTAACCTCACCGCAGTTTGGAAAGGCTCTGTGATTGCTTTTAAGTATATGAAAGAAGGCGGAAGCATTATTCAAATTTCTTCACCTGCAGGCGATCGCGCGGTTCCCGGCAGCGGACACTATGGCGCAGCCAAAGCGGCAGTAAACTCGCTAACAAAAACGCTGTCACTGGAATTTGCACCCAACGTCACCGTCAACGGTATTTCACCGGGATATATTCCCACCGAGGTCATGATGACAGCGCTGCAAACCGACGAAGCGGCACTCGCGGAAATGGCGCAATCACGTATTCCTCTGAAACGCCTCGGTAAGCCCAAGGATATCGGTTCTGCTGCTGTCTACCTGGCTAGCGAGGCCGGCAGCTGGGTCACAGGACAAACGTTAATCGTTGGCGGTGGTATTTAATCCGAGCAATAGACACTTATAACTGACAGTCATGGTAAGAGAAGAGGCATGTTCAGGTATACATTATTGAGGGACCCAGAAATAATTGTTGTTTCGCACTACGGAGATTATGTCGGTGCCGAGGCTGACAAAGCCATGCTGTTCATCTTAGGATCAAGAACTTTAGCTGAGAGACATCAGCTAAAGTTTGTGATTCAAGATTTTTCCGCAGTTGAAAAGATGAGTCTACATGACACGGATTTCTCAAGGCGGACTAGATATTTTGACAAGTTAAAGAAACTTTTCGAGAAACAGGATCTTGCGTCAATTTTCAACAACATCACGGTTTATCAGGTTAAGCCGGATCGGATCGATATTTTTGACACACTCGTGCTGCGGGAAAAAAAGCTTAGGCAATACCAAGAGTACCAAATAGACTTAATACAGAGAAATTCACTGGCCGAAGCGCTGTTGGCACTTGGTGAAAACAAGGTACCGTCTGAAAAAGACTGGATTAGCCCGAGTGAGACGCAGAACGATTAACCGCCTTCTCTCAACAAGCACACAATATTTGTTTTTAGACAGGCGAGAAGATTCGACATTAAGTTAGGCGCACGTGGTAGTTTAATTGCTATGGTCCTTACACTGCCTGCACTCATCAACTTCCGTAAGAGATCATTACCTTTTAAGCAGATTACGCTTCAGCGACGATAATAATGACTGATGGCACCTGAGGCATATCGGGTTACGATTTCTGCTTCACACAGGATTCAATAAGTAAAATGATGAGAAACATTCGAATTTTTGTCGTGGCGCTCGGCCTTGCGACCCACTACACGCCCGCCATCGCGGCAGACTTGCCATCAACAACGCAGCTGGAGAATATCCCGGGAGACCTGTCATCAAGGTCAACACCTTTTATTGCTTGGCACGGCGATTTAACAAAAATCGGTTATCTAGAAAGCGAATACCAGATGACAGGGAAGGCAAGCGTGTATCAACTGGATGTCAACGAGCGCCTAATTAAGGACATTGTGGATGCGCCTTACACCACCAGGTTTTTGGTCAGACGCCCAGTCGACAGCGAAGATTTCAATGGGACAGTTTATCTCGAAATCCTAAACGCCACAGCTGGCTGGGACGGTGATCCGATTTGGCAGGGTACGCACCGGTATATGACCCAAACAGGGGCAGCCTATGTCGGGCTCACGAGCAAACCAGTCGCAGTAAATTTTTTGCGCGATCGGTGGGGCGATCCGGAACAATTTGGGAAGCGAAACCGGGAGCGCTATGCAGCGCTCTCTATGCCTTATTTTGGTCAGGTCTGGGACATATTGGCGCAACTCAGCAACTTGTTGCGGGCGAAAAATAGCACAGCTAACCCGTTGCGGGATCTAACTGTACAAAAACTGGTGTTGGTAGGTTACTCACAATCCGTTGATTACGAAGTGACATTTGCTAACCACTTTCATGAAATGGCGATGATTGACGGCTACTACTTAGGCGCTGGCAGCGGCACGGTTAAACGTCTAAATCGGTTAGAAGGACCAGAAGAGTACTCAATCGATGATCCACACAATCTCATTCGCACCCGTGTACCTGTAGTGAGGTTTCAAACACAAACCGAAGTACAAGAACCAAGGTTTAACGCCTCCCGTGCACGTCAAACTGAGGCTGACTTCCCGCTGGTCAGAACCTACGAAATGGCTGGTGGCGCGCATGTGGATGTAAACACCAGCACCAATGGTGCGCGCTCAATGGCGAGAGATTTGGGGTTATCGAGTCATGGGGCAGCTTGTGATTTACCTATCAACCCCTTGCCGATCGATTTTGTCCAGGCTGCGATGCTGAGTATTTTGAGTCACTGGATTGATGGCACACCGCCACCGCCAAGCGAATTACTCGCCTTCACTGATATTGAATCACTTGCGCTTACTTTTGGCCCCGACGGTAATGCGGTTGGTGGCATCAGATTACCGCAACTAGCGATGCCAATGGGCCGCTATCTCGGTCGAAACACTGGCGAGGGGTTCTGTTTTCTCTACGGAGGTTTTGCCCCTATTGATCATGATGCTTTTGAGCAACGGTACGGCACAAAATCGGATTACCTTGAACAGCTTCGCCAGCGCATTAAACCGGTCGTTGAGGCGAGGTTTTTGCTTGAAGGCGACGTCGAGCGTTTTATCGAGCATGCGAGTTCGACGATCGATTCATTAGAATAGCCAATCCCAGCCTGCTTGTGACGACAAGTCGAGCAAACGCCGTCTTGCCATGCGCTGGCACCCTAACGATCGAACACCGACCAGCATGCGTTTTTTGTATGCAACGTTTAAACGCATGATCATCGAATAATTACCCAGCTAACACGTGTCACCTCGTGCGGCGCGCTGAATGCAAAACGGAACTTAAGCGAACTTTAAAGTACTTCTTCTCGTCATAGGTTTGTCGACAAGGAGCTTAAATCTTTTTATGGGGAAGCACGCTTGATTATTGATACGTTGTAACATAGCATAATGGGGTTTTAACCAATGAATTATAAACCATCACTTCAGGTACCCGTATGGCGACGCTAACATTTGTGAACAACACCCTGTTTGAGAACGGCGCGGTGGCTCAGCTTGCCGGCGTACTCGCGATGCATGGCATTCAACGTCCATTGCTCGAGCAATAGACACTTATAACTGACAGTCATGGTAAGAGAAGAGGCATGTTCAGGTATACATTATTGAGGGACCCAGAAATAATTGTTGTTTCGCACTACGGAGATTATGTCGGTGCCGAGGCTGACAAAGCCATGCTGTTCATCTTAGGATCAAGAACTTTAGCTGAGAGACATCAGCTAAAGTTTGTGATTCAAGATTTTTCCGCAGTTGAAAAGATGAGTCTACATGACACGGATTTCTCAAGGCGGACTAGATATTTTGACAAGTTAAAGAAACTTTTCGAGAAACAGGATCTTGCGTCAATTTTCAACAACATCACGGTTTATCAGGTTAAGCCGGATCGGATCGATATTTTTGACACACTCGTGCTGCGGGAAAAAAAGCTTAGGCAATACCAAGAGTACCAAATAGACTTAATACAGAGAAATTCACTGGCCGAAGCGCTGTTGGCACTTGGTGAAAACAAGGTACCGTCTGAAAAAGACTGGATTAGCCCGAGTGAGACGCAGAACGATTAACCGCCTTCTCTCAACAAGCACACAATATTTGTTTTTAGACAGGCGAGAAGATTCGACATTAAGTTAGGCGCACGTGGTAGTTTAATTGCTATGGTCCTTACACTGCCTGCACTCATCAACTTCCGTAAGAGATCATTACCTTTTAAGCAGATTACGCTTCAGCGACGATAATAATGACTGATGGCACCTGAGGCATATCGGGTTACGATTTCTGCTTCACACAGGATTCAATAAGTAAAATGATGAGAAACATTCGAATTTTTGTCGTGGCGCTCGGCCTTGCGACCCACTACACGCCCGCCATCGCGGCAGACTTGCCATCAACAACGCAGCTGGAGAATATCCCGGGAGACCTGTCATCAAGGTCAACACCTTTTATTGCTTGGCACGGCGATTTAACAAAAATCGGTTATCTAGAAAGCGAATACCAGATGACAGGGAAGGCAAGCGTGTATCAACTGGATGTCAACGAGCGCCTAATTAAGGACATTGTGGATGCGCCTTACACCACCAGGTTTTTGGTCAGACGCCCAGTCGACAGCGAAGATTTCAATGGGACAGTTTATCTCGAAATCCTAAACGCCACAGCTGGCTGGGACGGTGATCCGATTTGGCAGGGTACGCACCGGTATATGACCCAAACAGGGGCAGCCTATGTCGGGCTCACGAGCAAACCAGTCGCAGTAAATTTTTTGCGCGATCGGTGGGGCGATCCGGAACAATTTGGGAAGCGAAACCGGGAGCGCTATGCAGCGCTCTCTATGCCTTATTTTGGTCAGGTCTGGGACATATTGGCGCAACTCAGCAACTTGTTGCGGGCGAAAAATAGCACAGCTAACCCGTTGCGGGATCTAACTGTACAAAAACTGGTGTTGGTAGGTTACTCACAATCCGTTGATTACGAAGTGACATTTGCTAACCACTTTCATGAAATGGCGATGATTGACGGCTACTACTTAGGCGCTGGCAGCGGCACGGTTAAACGTCTAAATCGGTTAGAAGGACCAGAAGAGTACTCAATCGATGATCCACACAATCTCATTCGCACCCGTGTACCTGTAGTGAGGTTTCAAACACAAACCGAAGTACAAGAACCAAGGTTTAACGCCTCCCGTGCACGTCAAACTGAGGCTGACTTCCCGCTGGTCAGAACCTACGAAATGGCTGGTGGCGCGCATGTGGATGTAAACACCAGCACCAATGGTGCGCGCTCAATGGCGAGAGATTTGGGGTTATCGAGTCATGGGGCAGCTTGTGATTTACCTATCAACCCCTTGCCGATCGATTTTGTCCAGGCTGCGATGCTGAGTATTTTGAGTCACTGGATTGATGGCACACCGCCACCGCCAAGCGAATTACTCGCCTTCACTGATATTGAATCACTTGCGCTTACTTTTGGCCCCGACGGTAATGCGGTTGGTGGCATCAGATTACCGCAACTAGCGATGCCAATGGGCCGCTATCTCGGTCGAAACACTGGCGAGGGGTTCTGTTTTCTCTACGGAGGTTTTGCCCCTATTGATCATGATGCTTTTGAGCAACGGTACGGCACAAAATCGGATTACCTTGAACAGCTTCGCCAGCGCATTAAACCGGTCGTTGAGGCGAGGTTTTTGCTTGAAGGCGACGTCGAGCGTTTTATCGAGCATGCGAGTTCGACGATCGATTCATTAGAATAGCCAATCCCAGCCTGCTTGTGACGACAAGTCGAGCAAACGCCGTCTTGCCATGCGCTGGCACCCTAACGATCGAACACCGACCAGCATGCGTTTTTTGTATGCAACGTTTAAACGCATGATCATCGAATAATTACCCAGCTAACACGTGTCACCTCGTGCGGCGCGCTGAATGCAAAACGGAACTTAAGCGAACTTTAAAGTACTTCTTCTCGTCATAGGTTTGTCGACAAGGAGCTTAAATCTTTTTATGGGGAAGCACGCTTGATTATTGATACGTTGTAACATAGCATAATGGGGTTTTAACCAATGAATTATAAACCATCACTTCAGGTACCCGTATGGCGACGCTAACATTTGTGAACAACACCCTGTTTGAGAACGGCGCGGTGGCTCAGCTTGCCGGCGTACTCGCGATGCATGGCATTCAACGTCCATTGCTCTGTACCGACAAGGGTCTAGTAAAGCTAGGTCTAGTGCGTAATGTCGCTGCTACGCTTAGCAACGATATTGCGCTTTCTATTTTTGACGATACGCCGGAGAACCCAACACAGTGGGCGGTTGAAGCAGCTAAGATGCAGTACATCGAGCATGGCTGCGATGGTGTTGTTGCTTTTGGTGGTGGGTCCTCTATGGATTTGGCCAAAGCCGTGGCGCTCGCAGTGACTCATGAAGGAGAGCTTATAAACTTTACTGCGGGTCTGGGCGGTGCACAAAAAATTGGGGTAATTGCTCCTCTTGTCGCTATACCTACCACTTCAGGTACCGGAAGCGAGGTATCGAATGGCGCTGTCATCATCATGAATAATGGCGAAAAACTTATTCTGGCCAGTCGAAATTTAGTGCCTTTAACCGCCATATGCGATCCTGAACTAACGCACGGCTTACCACCAACGCTGACCGCAGCAACGGGAATGGACGCTATAACGCATTGCATCGAAGCACTGCTTTCGCCAGCAATTAATCCCCCAGCAGAAGCAGTAGGGTGCGACGGAATTGAGCGCGCAGTCAAAAATGGCAACTTATTGAGAGCCTATAAGGATGGCAGCGATCGTGTTGCTCGCTGGGAGATGATGATGGCGGCAACAGAAGGAGCCATGGCTTTCAGCAAAGGGCTAGGCGCTGTGCATTCCATGAGCCATGCTTGTGGCGCGGATCAAGGTTTAAGACTTCATCACGGTACGCTAAACGCTGTGATATTACCCACCATCCTTGATTTTAATCGGGGTCATGTAGGCAACAAATACGACCGCCTTAATCGGGCAATGGGTCTTAGTCACGACGCTGACCCTGCGGAGCACATTCGGCAATTGAACGACGCGCTGGGTTTACCCAATAATTTAGCTGAAATGGGAGTTACGGAGGAACAGATACCGCACCTTGCTGAACATGCCGCAAGAGACGTCTGTACTTTTACCAACCCTCGACAGTGTTCTATCAATGACTACGTCGCCTTGTTTAAAACGGCGATTGGCTCATGAGTAATGCTCAAAGCTCAAGGGAGTTAAATAACATCGAAACGTTAATCGCCGAAGTGGATGCTAGCGATCTTGCCCAAGCTCGGGATCTTATTGCAAAGGGCGTTCAAACACTTCAAAAACAATGGATTCCAACTCATCTTATCGTCAGCGCACTCGCTCTTGAGTTACAAGATCAAATTGCTGGCGAAGTGCCATCTCCAGAGTTAACAGTATATTTACGACGCCTTGCTGACTTTGTTAGTTACGAGTCAGAGTTAATAGAAAAACATTAATTGGTGTTCCCCCAAAATAGTGATATGCAAAACATAAATCGAGCATTAGAGATCAACACCGAAAATCGCCACTATATAGGCGATGATGTTAGTGCGCTTGCTCAAGTTCAAGCGCCGAATGTAGACTTAGGTTTATGGCGCCGACCGTTTCAGACCGCGATAGCAGAAGAGGTATCGTCACTCTCCGCGGGCAGTTTAAATGATCGGAAACGTCGAATCCCAGTAGAACATTTTGATCAGAGAATAGCCGAAACCCTTCAGTTACATGGCTTAAATCAAGGTCAGTATGTCAATCTAAGGCAAGATTTATCTTATTTATCCCGAGTGTTTGCCTCTATCGTAGGCACGAGTGAGCTAGTGTTTCGCTTGTTCACAACGGGTGAAGACGATTGCCGTCGGTTTCATCTTGATCGCTTAAAAATGCGCTTAATGTGTACTTACCAAGGTCCCGGAACACAGTGGCTCAGTGAAGCGCAGCTAGACAGAGTGGCGCAACACACCGGCCAGGCTAATGAAGACATTATCCGATTCGGTAATCCGCAACGTTTCGAGCCTTTCTGGGTTGGCATCATGAGAGGCGATCCAACAAACCAAGGTGTCGGTTTGGTTCACCGCTCTCCTCCCGTTGTTGATACTGGCGAGATTCGAGTCGTGTTTTGCCTTGATGCCTAAGTACTATTTTTTAATTTCACTGAAAAGTAATGGAGTTCGTGGTGCCAATTTTTAATTTAGATAGCGTTCGTAAGATTTTTAGCGGCACAGAGACGTCACCACAAGAGATTGCGCTACTCAATAAAGAGGTTCTGTTTATGACTTTGGCGCGTGCGACATCAGCAGATACGAATGTCAAAAATGTTGAAGTCGAGCGCGTCCAAGAAGTACTCAAGTCTCGAACAGGCGAGGATTTTTCTGCCGCGGATGTACGCGTCGCCGCGCAATCAGCGCTTTTTGAAAAAGCGCCACTTGAGCGGTATTTGAGCGCGTCAGCGAAGAAGCTAAGTGTAAAAGATAGAATTAGCGTTATTCAGGCGCTCTCTGATGTAATTCGATCTGACGGGCAAACGAGTGTTTTCGAAATCTCATTTTTTAATCAGGTTGCTGCCGCTTTGCAGATGACGCCAGCACAGATCATAGGGCTTGATACCGGCGAATGATTTGGTCCTGTAAAGCGACAAACACAAAGTGGACTTCATGATAGTTTGGCTGACTAACAAACAGCAAACTCTCGTATCGTGCGCGATTTAAAATACAAAGTATGAAACTTCTGAAGTAAATGAATGCTAATGACCCGCCCGTTCTTCAAGTAAGAAACCTCGCGTTCCAATACGATCAACCACTGCTTGATATCGATACTTTTTTGGTTGCCCGAGGCGAGTGTGTCGGTTTAATCGGGCCATCCGGTTGCGGCAAAACTACGTTTATCCATCTGATAGCAGGCTTGCTAAAGCCCACCCGTGGCTCTATTCAGGTCAATGGTATTGATCTATCTCAACTCACGGAAACACAAACTGATCGTTTACGCGGACAGTCTATAGGCATCGTTTTTCAGCGGCTGTATTTGATCCCATCGCTGAGTGTAATTGATAACCTTACGCTGGCTCAAAGTCTCTCGCGGGTTAGCGTCGACAAACCCTATGCGATTCAACTGCTCGAGCAATTAGGTGTCGGCGAGTTGTTAAATAGCAAGCCGTACCAACTTAGCCAAGGGCAGGCGCAGAGAGTCGCCATAGCACGATCTTTAGCTCATCGACCATCCCTCGTGATGGCCGACGAACCCACGTCCGCGTTAGACGATAAAAACGCCCAAGAAGCAATAGCAATACTGCGAACTATGACGCAAACCGCGGGGGCAGCACTTGCCATCGTCACTCACGATCAGAGAGTTCGGGACCAAGTCGACCGAGTTTTTAATCTTGGGAGCGATCAATGAGTTTGTTTCAATTAGCGTTAGCGAATCTAACGGCGTCAAAACTTACCTCAGCAGTCAATATTTTAATGTTGGCATTAGGCACAGCAATTATTGCTGTACTACTCATTGTGACCGCCCAACTGTCCTCTGCCTTGACCAAAAATGCAGCCGGAATAGACTTAGTGATTGGGGCCGAAGGAAGCCCCTTACAATTAGTGCTCGCGGGTGTTTATCACGCCGATGTTCCTCCGGGTAATATCGCCTCAACTGAAGTTGATCGTTGGCTTGGCCACCCGATGGTTGCGTCGGCAATTCCGCTATCTCTTGGAGATAGTTATCGAGGATTTCGCATTGTTGGTACGACACCAGAATACTTGTCGCTCTACAATCTGAATTTTTCTGAAGGAACACTTTGGCGCCAGCCGTTTGACGCGGTGATAGGATACGAAGTCGCACAATCCACAAGCTTAAAAGTCGGCGATAGTTTTTCAGGTTCACATGGTCTTATCGGTGATGTCGCGGTAATTAATCAACAGGCTCACGAACACGCGCGTTATCGCATTACAGGCGCTCTTGCGCCAACAGGTTCGGTCGCTGACAGCTTGATACTGACCTCCACACAAAGTGTCTGGTTGATGCATGCTTCGGAAAATGGAAATCCGGATCATAACGCTGACCGTGACAATGACAATGACAATGACAATGACAATGATCATCGAAAAACACACACAGAAAATCACGAAGTCAATCATCGTCAGAACAAAGCGCGCCAT
>ERZ1048872.903-NODE-903-length-28260-cov-6.114519_pt1 | contig 28260 bp, 24 predicted proteins | sample MGYA00383100_ERZ1048872 | MGnify/ENA primary metagenome ERZ1048872 (study PRJEB29581, sample SAMEA5548370) | metagenome | biome: marine; feature: coastal; material: water | depth 50 m | study: Short-term variability in the microbial, nano- and picoplankton...
CATTATATCTTTATTGTTAGTGAAATTAAGTGCTCTAAGTTGATAGCGCTTTTTCACCATAGTCTGTACACGTGTAAAAAACTCTTGGAGTATATTTTTAAACTCCATAACGTTTTCGGAATAGGTTTTTCCAATTTCGTAACCCAATTCTCTAAAATGGTCAGCATAATACGGATGATTGTGCCATGTAATCATGCTTCCCAATTCATCAAATCCTTCAGTTAAAATTCCAACCTTATCTAAATTTGAAAATCCTACAGGTCCTTCAATATATTCAAGCTCTTTTTCTTTACCTATTTGATGTATTTTTTCTAATAGTAGTTTAGTGACTTCGATATCATCAATAACATCAAACCAACCAAAGCGCATTTTCTTTTCGTTTTGCCCATTTACTTCGAGCCAATTAATGATTGCTGCAATACGCCCAACAATTTTATTGTTTTTATAGGCTAAGAAAAAACGAGCTTCTGCATCTTTAAAGACAGGATTTTCTTCCTTATTTAAAGTTTTTACTTCTTCGGTAATTATAGGTGGAACCCAAGATGATGAGCCTTTGTAGAGTTTAAAAGGAAACTTAACAAATGTTTTTAATTCTTTTTTAGACGTAATCTCTTTTATTGTAATCATTTAGTTAGGAAAGCTGTTAATTAAGAATCAAAATCATCTTCTTGTTTACTCTTTTTCTTCTTTTTTTTCTTCTTCTTCTTTTTGTTTTTATTACTACGTTTTTTTCGTTTGCCTTCTTCTTTTGCAGAATTGCCATTATCAATTTTCTTGTCTTGATGAAAATCTAAGCGGTAAGATGCACCAAAAGCAATATTGAAAACAGTAGGCGTGTCTTTTGTGTTAAATGCTATATTGGCATCTAATTGAAAATCTTTTTGCCATAAATAAGCACCACCAAATCTAAGAATATTATCTGCATAGAAATCACTACTAATGCCTTGGGTTTCGCCAAATACAACCCATTGTGGTGTAAATGAATGCGTTAATGTTAAAATATATTGAAAATCTGAATAATCAGTGCCAATTCTATCTTTTATTAAATTCATAACAAAAACCCATCCACCATTAAAGTTGTTTTGTGTGGATACCATTATTATAGGGCTAAATCCTTCTATACCTGGTGCGGTATACGGATTATTTTTAGTGTCGTAATTGGCACCAACATACACAGCGACTGCTGGTAATAAGGATCTCCACTGAAATGTTCTATTTCCATGATAGCTATAAAGATTAGGCTTCATGGCTTTAGTGTTTTTATAAGGATCGAAAACTAGGTATTTGGCGCCAAGTGTAAAATTCTTAAAATTAGAGCGCTCTTTCTCAACAGGGATCGCTGAGCTATTGTTTGTGATGTTGTCATTTTGATAAACACCATCTAGTGAAAATTCTAATTCATCAAATAATACTCCGTATCTAATGGCAAAATCTAATCCAAAACCAGTAACCTCGTATTTTAAAGGCACGTGTTCTTCTTTTACCGAAAAAGCACCAGCTTCAAACTGAACTATTCCTGTTCCAACCGAAAAAGCACTCTTTGAAACACCAGGTCGATTAGAATTTATTACCTCAGTATATTGAGCATTTACTCTTGAAAATGTAAATAAAATAAGTAGTGCAAAAAATGATTTGAGTATTCGCATTCGTTTTTGGTTTAAAGTCAAATATAGATATTTTATACTTTTTTTAAGGAATAATAACGGATTATAAATGACGATAATTGTATTTTTGATATTATTTATATTTATGATACAAGAAGCTTCGGCCATGGGATTATTAAGAACTATTATAATTATTTTACTTGTTTACTATGGGTTTAAAATTTTAGCACGCCTATTTGCACCTGTTCTTATGCGTTTTGTAGCTAAAAAAGCTGAGAAAAAATTCGGACAGCAATTTGGCGGATTTCAAAATCAAGCAAACAAAAGAGAACAACAAAAACGAACAGAAGGGGAGACTGTCATTGACAAAATGCCTAACCAAAATAAACAATCTAATGCAAAAGTTGGTGAATACGTCGATTACGAAGAAATTGATTAATTTTCAACTTTATTGATTTAAGCCAACTTACATGTCATTTTCTTTTAAACGATTATTACCACATATCTTAATATTAACTGGATTTGTGGTTCTTTCATTAGCCTATTTTAGCCCTGTTTTACAAGGCAAAAAAATATACCAAAGTGATATTATGCATTATATTGGTATGGCACAGCAGCAAAAGGATTTTGCCAAAGCAACTGGTGAAGAAACGTATTGGACAAATAGTGCTTTTGGTGGAATGCCAACGTATCAATTAGGTGCAAAATACCCGCATAATTACATTAAAAAACTAGATTTAACTTTACGTTTTTTGCCGAGACCAGCAGATTACCTTTTTTTATATTTTATTGGGTTTTATCTTCTGTTACTCTCGCTAAAAGTCGATTTTAAGCTGGCAGCTCTAGGTGCAATAGCTTTTGGTTTTTCTACCTATCTCATAATTATTTTAGGAGTTGGACATAATGCTAAAGCCCATGCTATTGCTTATATGCCTTTGGTTTTAGCAGGTATTATATTAACCTTCAGGAAGAAATATATACTAGGGTTTTTATTGACCATTGTTGCATTAGGATTAGAAATTGTTGCGAATCATTTTCAAATGACGTATTACCTTTTGTTATTAGTCATTGTTATCGGAATTGCTTATTTAATCGATGCTTATCACAAAAAACAATTACCTCACTTTTTTAAATCAGTAGGATTGCTTGCTATTGCAGCGATTTTAGCTGTAGGTCTGAATGCCACTAATATTATGGCAACGCAAGAGTATGTAAAGGAAAGTACGCGTGGTAATAGTGAATTAACAATAAATCCAGATGGCTCACCTAAAGAAATTTCAACAGGATTAAATAGAGATTACATTACTGAATATAGTTACGGAATTCTCGAAACCTTCAACCTTTACATACCTAAGTTTATGGGAGGTGGAAATACGGAAGATATAGGTAAAGATTCTGAAACTTATAAAGCATATGTAAAACTTGGTGCTTCGCCAATGGAGGCATTAGAAGCTTCTAGAAATGCACCAATGTATTGGGGAAAACAACCAATCGTAGAGGCTCCAGCATATGTAGGAGCTGTAATTATTTTTCTTTTTGTTTTAGGATTGTTTTTAGTGAAAGGACGACTCAAATGGTGGTTAGTTGGCGGAACTGTTTTATCTCTATCACTATCATACGGTAAAAACTTAGGGTTTCTCACAGACTTCTTTATTGATTATGTGCCATTATATAATAAGTTTAGAGCTGTAAGTTCCATTCAGGTGTTACTTGAATTATGTATTCCTATTTTAGGGATATTTGCATTAGTACGTTTGTTTAATGATTTTCAGAAGGATGAGGAAAAACTAAAAGCACTGAAGTATTCACTTGGTATAACAGCTGGTTTGGCATTAGTGTTTTTAGTGTTTAAATCATCTTTATTTGATTTTGAAAGCTTTAGAGATGATGGCTATATACAAGCTTACGGACAACCGTTTATTGATTCAATAATTGAAGATAGAAAAGCATTATTTACTTCAGATACATTAAGAACTTTAGTATTAGTTTTACTTTCTGCAGGAACCGTTTACTTATTCTTAAAGAAAAAACTAACAGAAACATTAACCGTAGTTGCATTTGCAGTTTTGTTACTTTTCGATTTGGTTAGTGTAGATAGAAAATACGTAAATAATGACAATTTTACTTCGGCATTAAGAGTTGACAAACCTTATCAGGCAAACGTTGCAGATAAAGAAATATTTAAAGACAAAGGACATTTTAGAGTTTTAGATATGTCTTCAGAAGGACAAAGCAAGCCAGGACGTGCGGCTTATTTTCATAATTCATTATTTGGATATCATGCTGCAAAACTAGGTCACTATAATGAGTTAATGGAATTTCATGTATATAAGAATAACATGAATGTGCTCAATATGCTAAACACAAAGTATATTATAGTAGAAGAAAAGGGCTCAATTTTTCCATACACAAATTTAGAAGCTAATGGAAATGCTTGGTTTGTTTCTAATTTAAAGCAATTGACGTCAGCGAATGAAGAAATTCAAATTTTAGATAGTTTAGATACTAAAACAACTGCTGTTACTACAATGACCGATTTCAGCAGTAAGCCTGAGATGGTTAAGTATCTTGTAGATTCTACAGCTTCAATTCAGATAAATGATTTTAAACCAAATTATTTAAAATACAATTCGCGCAATACTAATGATGGATTGGCTGTATTTTCAGAGGTATATTATAAAGATGGTTGGAATGCCTATATAGATGGTAAACTTACTCCACACAGCAGAGTTAATTATGTTTTAAGAGCTTTAGATATTCCAAAAGGAAATCACACCATAGAATTTAAGTTTGAGCCAGAAGTTGTCCAAACAGGAAGTAAAGTAGCTTTGGCGAGTTCTGCCATATTTGGAATATTGTTACTTTTAGGATTATTCTATACATTTAAGAAGAAAGATGAGTAATTGTTTTTCCTGTGAAAGTAGGAATCCGCAGTATATAAGATAACAATTAGATTCCTGCCTTCGCAGGAATGACAGAAATGAGCAAAAAAAAAGTACTAATAATAACTTATTATTGGCCACCAGCAGGAGGTCCAGGTGTTCAACGTTGGTTGAAATTTGTAAAGTACTTGCCTGATTTTGGTGTCGAACCAATTGTATATTGTCCAGAAAATCCAAATTATCCTATTATGGACAAAAGTTTGGTTAATGAAATCCCAAAGCATACTACTATTTTAAAACAACCTATAAGTGAACCTTATGGATTGGCTAGATTATTTTCAAAAGGGAGTTCAAATAAAATAAGTACAGGAGTTATTCCTAAAGCCAAAAAGCAATCTTTTATTGAAAAAATAATGCTTTATGTAAGAGGTAATTACTTTATTCCAGATGCTCGTAAAAATTGGATAAAACCTTCTGAATCCTTTCTTACTAATTATATAAAAGAGCATCAAATAGAAACCGTAATTACTACTGGTCCACCACATAGCTTACATTTAATAGGTAAACAATTAAAAGAGAGTTTGAGTATAAAGTGGTTAGCAGACTTTAGAGATCCCTGGACTACAATTGGCTATCATAAAGCTTTAAAACTTACAGAGTCTTCAAAAGCGAAACATAAAGAATTGGAACATGGTGTATTAAACACGGCTGATGGAATTATTGTAACAAGTAATCATACCAAAAATGAGTTTCAAACAAAAACCAAGCAACCCATTTCTGTGATTACAAATGGTTACGATTCGCATTCTGTGAGCATAGAAAGGAAGGACGCGTTATTTACATTATCTCATATTGGTTCTTTGCTTTCTGAAAGAAATCCAAAGCTTTTATGGGAAGCATTATCTGAATTGATAAATGAGAATGATGACTTTTCAAAATCATTTCAGTTGAATTTGATTGGAGTAGTGAGTGATGATGTTATTGATTCTATTAACGCTTATAATCTAAATATATATTTAAACGTAGTTGGTTATGTGAGTCATAATGAAGCCTTAAATTTTCAAATGAAATCACAGTTGTTGTTGCTAATAGAAATAGATTCTGAGGATACCAAGGCTATAATACCAGGAAAAGTTTTTGAATATCTAATTTCTGAAACACCAATATTGGCGATAGGCCCAGAGGATTCGGATATTGAACAAATTATTAAATCAACAAATACAGGTACATATTTTAATTATCGCGAGAAGGAAGCTTTAAAGACACAAATTCTTAGCTATTTTGAAGCCTATAAAAAAGATGAATTAAAAGTTAATGCTATTGGTTTACAACCTTATAGCAGAAAAGCATTAACTAAAAAATTAAGTGAACTCATAATGAAATAGTAATTCGCTAATAACGTTTTATTATTTGATGTTTTATAGTTGTAATTTCTAATACTATGGGAATCGTATTAAACCAATCATTTAAAAATACCATAAGTACGTACTTAGGCTTTGGTATTGGTGCTATTAATACGCTTTTTCTTTACACTAATTTTTTAACAGATGAATATTACGGATTAGTAGTCTTTGTATTGTCTACAGCGACCATAATGATGCCTTTTATGGCTTTTGGTGTGCATAATGCTATCATTAAATTCTATTCTTCTTTTAAATCAAAAAACAGTATTAATAGTTTCTTAACACTAATGTTATTTTTGCCATTGGTGTTTATAATACCGACTACTTTAATAGGTTGTATTGCCTATGATACGATTGGAGGATTGCTATCTATTGAGAATCCAATTGTAGAAAACTATGTCTGGCATATCTTGGTTTTAGCAATTGCTATGGCATATTTCGAAATATTTTTTGCTTGGTCTAAAGTGCAATTGCAAACCGTTTTTGGAAATCTTATGAAAGAGATATTTCATAGAATATGCACAATGCTTCTTCTTTTTGCAGTTTATTTTGATTGGATTTCTGTAGAACAGTTTATACTAGGTTTGATTGGTATCTATGTATTACGAATGGTAATTATGAAGCTATACGCTTTTTCTATTAAGTTTCCAAAGTTGAAATTTCAGAAAATAGAAACACTTCCTTCAATTTTAAAATATGCAGGACTAATTATTATTGCCGGTTCAGTTGCCATGTTAATTCTAGATATAGACAAGTTTATGATTGGTAGAATACTGAAAATAGAACAAGTAGCATATTACAGCGTTGCTATTTTTATTGCCACAGTCATTGCTGTACCACAGCGTGCCATGCATCAGATAATGATGCCATTAACGGCGAAATATCTTAATGAACATAATTTGCCAGCTTTAAAGGATTTGTACAAACGTAGTTCTTTGAGTTTACTTGTAATTAGCGGCTTTATATTTCTTTTAATTGTATTAAATATCAATCAGTTATACCAAATTCTGCCAGAAGAATTTACAGGAGGTTTATTTGTTGTAATGATAGTAAGTATGGCAAAACTGTACGATAATAGTTTGGGAAATAATAATGCAATTCTATTTAATAGTGATTATTACCGGATGGTTTTATTCTTTGGTGTTTTATTAGCTATCATGGCAATTGTATTGAATGCTGTTTTTATTCCAATTTACGGGATTGAAGGTTCTGCATTTGCAACGTTTTTGGCTGTTTTTATATACAATACTATAAAGATTCTTTTTGTTAGTCGAAAATTTAATATGCAACCGTTTACACTAAATTCAATAAAGATTTTGTTAATGCTAATTGTATTGTCATTGGTCTTTTATTTTTGGGAATTCCCATGTCATCCAGTTGTCAATATTGGTCTTAAATCAACGTTACTGTTCGTAATATATTTTAGTTTAATTTTTAAATTGAATATTTCTGAGGATATTACAATTCAGATTAGAAAGTATTTACGCTTAACATAGATTCAATAAAAAACCCTGCAAATGCAGGACTGAAAAATGAAAAATCCCGTAAGGTGCTCTGAGGCATTCATCATACGGGACTTTTACTAACCAACCAAAAAAATCATTTATCCTCTTGATCGTCTTGAACCAGATCGTGTAGAACTTTGATTGCTTTTTCTACTTGTATTGGATCTTGCCTTAGTAGACGACGATTTTCTTTTATTTTGAGTCACGCCGCGTTGTCTTGTGTTTTGCGACTTTGCTTTTTCATAAGTTCTAGAATTAGTAGTTTTGGGCTTTCTTACCGACGTACTTTTTCTAGTCTTCACTTTATTAGACACTGAAGAAGGTGTTTTGGTCACATTTTTACGAGTACTTCTTTGAGGACTTACAGTTCTTGTACTCTGCGATCTATTAGGTGTCGCTACTCTTGTATTTGTTCTCGGTGTAGATCTTGTACTATTATTAGTTCTGGATATAGCTCTCGTTTCTCTATTACTTCTCGTTGTTGTATTTGGAGCATTTACTCTTGTATTAGAACCTCTGCTAGTTGTTCCTTTATCATTAACACGTCTTATGCTAGTTCTAGTAGTTGTACTTGATCTTGTTCCGTTAGTTGCTCTTGTAGAAGCAGAGTTATTTTCACTTAATCGTGTTGTTCTAGTTGATGCAATAGTTGCATTGTTGCGCTGTACACGTGTTCTAATGCTGCGCTCTTTCTTGTTTCTTGGAGATTGCGCATAGATAGCTCTATTTGTAGTATTACGTCGTGCTACTTTAGTGTTACCACGTCTTCCATTCATGTTGTAGTATCTTACATTATTTCTGTAAGGTCTGTAATAAATATGTCTTACTGGTGCATAATATTGTCTGTAAGGGTTTACATTTATAATACACAGATTTATAGAAGGGATTGCATAATATCTGTGCCATGGTCTGTACACATATGCTCTATTGTAGATGTTGATATAACCATCACATCTGTAGTAAACATTATTTCTATAATATACATTTAACCCACCAACTCTAATTATTCTACCAAACCCATTGTAGTTAATAAAGATGTTACCAATTTGGTTAACACGTCCATAATAATCGTAATAAATAGGTGTGTTTTCAATTTGAATAATTGCACCAAAACTATCATACTGTATATATGGATTATAGTTGTATCCGCTATTAAAGCTTAAAGAAAAGCCAGGTGTATCGATTCCAACACTTACATCTGGACCATAATTCGCCATGTAAAAATCGAACTGGCCATCTGCGAATACAGAAAACTCGATACCTGCTTCATTAAATATGAAAGAATTTCCGTAACCTCTCACGTATTTATAAATTGAAGCTTCTGCCTCTGTTGTTGCGATGCTGGTTGCGAATGCAGTGGTGCTTAAAGCAATTAATCCTGCAAATAAAAATAATATCCGTTTCATAGTTAAAGGGTTTTGAAATTAAACTCAATTACTATAAAACAAACAGTGTGCCAAAAAATGTAAACAATTAAAAATCGGTAACTAATTATTGTATAAGAGAAAACCCTGAAGGATCTGGGGAACTTTCAGGGTTTCTGTATTCCATTAAGTTTAACTAAATGGATAAACAATTCAATCAAAATTTTTAATCTTTAATTTTCTTTTGTTTTTTCATCTTACCATTTTTTCTGTAGTAATAGTGGTTGTCATCTTCATCCCAGTCGTCATCCCAGTCATCATTATTGTAATGATTATCATCAAAATGGTTTGTTGAACAACCTGCTGTGCCACAAATGCCACACGTTTGATTTCTATAATTTACAAAGCCTCTGGTTCCGATAACATCACCATATCTATTGTATATAATTCGTAAGCTGCCAACTTGTTTTAGCTGACCTCTTCTATAGCTCATGTAAACAGAACCTGCACGTTTAATACGACCTTGTCTATCATAATTAATAAACACATTTCCGACGCGTCTTGCACGACCTAATCTATCGTGAGTTACTAATACTCCGCGATCTGGATGTCCATAAGTATGTCCTGGTGCACCATGAGTTCTGTTTGTACCACGTCTAGTTCTTTTATTAGAACGTCTGTAATAATAATTGTCGTCATCTGGTACCGTAGAAAATAAATCTGTATTAAAATCAAAGCTACCATCAGCAAAGATTAAAAATTCTACACCACGCTCTACAAACAAAATAGGTTGTGCATAACGATAGCGTGATGTAAGATCTAAATCTGTACTTTGTTTTTCAGAAACGTTTTCTGCTGCGGTTACAGTTGTTAATCCCATTAACATGCCTGTAAAAAGTAAAACTATTTTTTTCATAGTTATTGTATTTAGATTGTGCCTACTCATATTTAGCTTTTCGGCTTACGCTATTTGTTTACAGAAAACCAATTAGCGTGCCATAATTATAACTTGTTGGTTTGCAGAGTATTGAGGTATTTAAATTTTAGTCAATACAATTAATGACTGTTAAATTGATTATATTTATTACATATTTTATTAGCTATAAATTAAAAACACTTGATTATTATGAGAAATATCACTCTATGCATTCTCTTACTTTTTTCTACAATTAGTGTCTTTTCGCAAAAGGATAAAAAAAATTATGACGAAGCATTCAAAATCATTGAAGTCTGGTTAGAAGCTCAAAAAGATTTTGAATTGTTACCGGGCATTTCTGCAGTAATAGTTAAAGATCAAGATATTTTGTGGAGTGGTGCATTTGGGAAATCTAATGTGGAAGATGATGTTGATGCTACAGCAAGTACATTATGTAGTATATGTTCAATTTCAAAATTATTTACATCTGTAGCCATTATGAAATTATATGACGATGGAAAATTGCGCTTAGATGATGAGTTAAAAGATGTTTTACCATGGTTTAGTTTAAAGCAACAATATCCTGATAGTGGACCAATTACAATTCGTTCATTATTAACACATTCATCAGGTTTGCCAAGACAATCTGAAGTTGCGTATTGGTCTGCACCAGATTTTCCTTTTCCTACTTTAAGCGAAATTAAAGAAGCAATGAAGAGTCAAGAAACCTTGTATCCAGCTTCAAATAATTTTCAATATAGCAATTTGGCTTTATCATTATTAGGTGAGGTTGTAGCAGAAATTTCTGATATGCCTTACGAGGATTATGTTACCAGGTATATTTTAGATCCATTAAAATTAAAGGATACAAGACCGAGTATGCCTAAAAATCTTCACGGAAAAGAATTAGCAATGGGTTATTCTGCTTTAGATAGAAAGCATCATCGTGAAGAAGTGCCATTATTTGATCCTAAAGGTATAACACCAGCAGCTGGATTTTCTTCTAATGTTTTGGATTTAGCACGGTTTGCATCTTGGCAGTTTCGATTAAGAGATTCAATAGCAAAAGAAATTCTAAAGCCTTCAACTTTAAAAAACATGCATAATGTGCATTGGACGGATCCTAATTTTGACTTAACATGGGGTTTAGGTTTTTCAGTTTATAAAGGGGATGATGGAGCAAAATGGGTTGGCCATGGAGGAAGTTGTCCAGGCTACAGAAGTACACTTCAACTTAATTTAAAATCTAAAATGGCATATTCTGTAATGATTAATGCAGGAGGAACTAACCCTAGAAAATATTTGAGGGCAATTCATGCAATAATGGAAAAAACGGAGGTTGTATCAGATTCTGATTCTGATTCTGAATCAGAAGTAAATCTTAATGACTATGTAGGGTTTTATAGCGGACAGCCCTGGGGAAGTGAGCGTTATATTGGCACGTGGAATGGAAAACTAGTGAGTTTAAGACTTCCATCAGATAATCCTGTACAAGACGTAACCATGTACAAGTATATTAAAGGAGATACTTTTAAAAGAATAAAAGAAAATGGCGAGTTAGGAGAGACTATAATTTTTGATAGAGACAAAGATGGAAATGTATATCGAGGGAAATCACATCAGAATTATACCGTGAAGATGAAATAATTGCTGCATAAATTGATTTTTATCAGAAACATTTATAAGTTTAAACATTATATATTTTTAACAACTGCATTTATATGCGTTTAAGAATTTTTGTCACCAACTATGGAAAACAAACAAGTTAATTGTCAGAATTGCGAACAGCCTTACGAAGAAGGTTTTCAATTTTGCCCGCATTGTGGACAAAAAACAAACGATGAGTTAACCATTAGTATATTATTTTATAATACAATTAGTAATTATTTTTCTTTCGATGCACGTTTTCTCAAAAGCTTTTTTCCATTAGTGTTCAGGCCAGGATATTTAGCAAAAGAATTCATTAAAGGAAAGCGTTTATTGTATTTACATCCTGCTCAATTGTATTTGTTTATCTCAGTTATTTTCTTTTTTGTGATTTCGTTTAGTACTAGAGAATTAGTAAAAGAAGCTGATAAAATTAATGATAAGATTGTAAAATCAGATGTTATTGAAAAAGAAATGGATTCCTTGAAGCAAGCAAAGGATTCTATACAAATAGGAAAGTTGATAGCGCCCTTAAAGAAAAATAAAGAAGCTTTAGGATTAAAAGATGAAGACTTCGTTACCGCAGATTCTATTATTAAAGCTAATACAGTTCAGTCTGAAAATCTTAAAACAGGTTGGAATTTCAATAAAGAAAGAATTGATTCACTAGTTGCAGTTGGTGCGGATAAAGAAACGATTTATAAAGAAATGGGAATATCTGACGATGCTGGTTATTTTGAGCGTCGATTCTTTACAAGAATGCTGAGTTTTGTGGAAGGACGAGGTGCAGGAGCAATAATTCAAGCATTTTTTGATAGTATTCCAATATCAATGTTTTTTTTATTACCATTGTTTGCACTCATTTTAAAAATCTTCTATTATAACAAAGGAAAGTATGTGCATCATTTGGTATTTAGCTTTTATTTCTTTTCATTTTTATTTACAGTGTTCAGTATCTTATTTGCTGTAAATAGATTTATTTTTGATATACCAGACTGGATAGATTGGTTGATTTTCTTGTCCACTTATATCTATTTCTTCTTAGCGTTGAAACGTTTTTATGTACAGCATTGGTTCATAACATGGATCAAAAGTGGTTTTATTACTTTTATTTTCACGTTGTTTATTATTCCAATGGCGTTTATAATGTTGCTTGCCTTTTCGTTCTTAGCTTAGACTATAATTTTTCTTGTAAATACTTGCCAGTAACCGAGTCTTTGTTCTTAGCGATTTCTTCAGGAGTTCCTGTTGCAACTAATTGTCCTCCATGTTTTCCTCCTTCTGGTCCGAGGTCAATAATATAATCGGCACATTTAATTAAATCGATATTGTGCTCAATAACTATTATAGAATGTCCTTTTGCGATTAAGGCTTGAAACGATTTTAATAATTTCTTTATATCATGAAAATGTAACCCTGTAGTTGGCTCATCAAAAATGAATAATGCATTATCACTTTTGTTTCCTTTTCCTAAAAATGTAGCTAGCTTTATACGTTGGGCTTCACCACCAGAAAGGGTAGAAGAGGATTGACCTAAAGTTACATATCCTAAACCTACATCTTGTAACGGCTGTAACTTGCCTTGGATTTTTATTTGATTATAAGTTTTAAAGAAATCTATGGCATCATCAATCGTCATGTTTAAAATATCGTGGATAGATTTCCCTTCAAAAGTAACTTCCAAAACTTCTTTCTTAAAGCGTTTGCCTTTGCACGTATCACAGGTTAAATGTACATCTGCCATAAACTGCATCTCAATAGTAACTTCTCCTTCTCCTTTGCATGTTTCGCAACGTCCTCCATCTACATTAAAACTAAAATGTTTGGCTTGGTAGTTTCTGATTTTACTCAATTTCTGTGAAGCAAATAACGCTCTTATATCATCATAAGCCTTTATATAAGTAACAGGATTAGAGCGCGATGAACGCCCTATGGGATTCTGGTCAACAAACTCAACATGTTGCACAATACTGTGATTACCTTTCATTTCGGTAAACTGTCCAGCTTTATCACTAAAACCTGTTAATTTCTTTTGTATCGCAGGAAAAAGAATTTTTTTAACTAACGTGCTTTTTCCACTACCCGAAACACCAGTAATTATAGTTAACATTTCTAATGGAAACGTAACATCAATGTTTTGTAAATTATTTTCGCGAGCACCAACAATATCTATGTGATACTTTGACGTTCTGCGAGTTTTTGGCACTTCAATTTCTAATTCACCATTTAAATATTTTGCAGTTAAAGAATCTGAAGTAAGTATGTCATTGAAATTTCCAACCGCTACAATTTCGCCACCAAAGGTTCCTGCTTCTGGTCCAATATCAATAATAGCGTCAGCCGCTTTCATAATATCTTCGTCGTGTTCTACAACAATGACAGTGTTGCCCAAATCTCTTAATGATTTTAAAACATCGATTAAACGCTCCGTGTCCTTAGGGTGTAAGCCAATACTTGGTTCGTCTAAAATATACATAGAACCAACGAGACTACTACCTAACGAAGTTGCTAAGTTTATGCGTTGACTTTCGCCACCTGATAAGGTATTAGACCTTCTGTTAATTGTTAAATAATTTAATCCAACATTAGATAAAAATGCTAAACGTGTATTTATCTCTGTTAGCAATCGCTTAGCTATTTTTGCATCATATTCATTAAGTTCTAAGTCTTTAAAAAATTTAGATAATTCATCTAAAGGTAAATCGACTAAATCCGTAATAGTTGCATCACCAACTTTTACATAATTAGCGTCTTCTCTTAATCGTTTTCCGCTACAAACATTACATTTGGTTTTACCACGATAGCGCGATAACATTACGCGATTTTGGATTTTATACGCTTTAGATTCAAGCGCTACGAAGAAACTATCTAAACCTTCGAAATGTTCGTTGCCTTTCCAAATTAGTGCCTTATCTTTATCTGATAATTGAAAATATGGTTTGTGTATTGGGAAATCGAATTTATGAGAATTATTAACCAACTGATCTCTATACCAACTCATGCTTTCACCTCGCCAAGGGAATATGGCATTTTCAAATACAGACAAGGCTGTATTAGGAATCACTAAATCATCGTCAATACCAATAACATCGCCATAGCCTTCACATTTTGGACAAGCGCCATATGGATTATTAAAACTAAAAAGGTGTGCATTTGGTTCTAGAAAAGACATGCCGTCTAATTCAAACTTATTATTAAAAAGAGTTTGTTTTTTGTCTGAAAGCGATTCGATGATGCATGAGCCGATTCCTTCAAAAAACGCAGTTTCAATCGCATCTGCTAATCGATTAAGGAAATCTTCATCATCTTTATATACGACTCTATCTACTACTAAAAATAGATTTTTATCGGATTTAATAGTTTGTTTTAACGCTTCATCAATTCTTACAACATCCGCTTTTACTTTAATACGAGCATATCCTTGCTGCTGTAATGTTTGTAATTTGTTTTCAATTGTTCGCCCTTCTTCTAAAGTAATAGGCGATAGCAATAATAGTTTAGAGCCTTCTTCATATTTTGAAATGTATTCAATAACATCTCTTGTGGAATGTTTCTTTACTAATTCTCCAGAAATAGGAGAGTAGGTTTTGCCAATACGTGCAAAAAGTAGCTTTAGATAATCATAGATTTCTGTAGTTGTACCTACTGTTGAACGCGGATTAGTAGAATTCACTTTTTGCTCAATAGCAATAGCAGGTGCAATCCCTTTAATATAATCTACTTTAGGTTTGTTTAATCGACCTAAAAATTGTCGTGCATAACTACTAAGGCTTTCTACATACCGTCTTTGACCTTCTGCGTATAGCGTATCGAATGCTAAACTAGACTTTCCAGAACCAGATAAACCTGTAATCACGACTAACTTATTTCGAGGTATAACAGCATCAATATTTTTAAGATTATGCAATTTTGCACCTTTTATAATGATGTTTTCTTTTGGGTTAACGTCTAAAACAGTCCTATTCATGGGAATTTAATAAGTGTAATTTTGCAAAGATACTATATCTAAATCATCTATTAAAGGAACATTTTATTAGGTAAAATGTTAAAATTTACTATTATTCCTTGTTTTTCCGGAATGATTGTTGTTATATTTACCTCATTATCATTTATAAATCAACTGCGTATAATATAATATTACTTTAAAAAAAGCTCAAACCCCAACCTTAGAAGGCAATTTCTAAGTATTAAAGTAATCATTATGAAAAAAGGACTTATCCAAGACGCAGAGTTGGTCAGCAACTACATTAATGGAGACGAAAATTCACTTTCGTTATTAATCCAAAGACACAAACAGAAAATTTATAGTTTTATCTATTCTAAAGTTTATGATAGAGATGTTACTGAAGATGTATTTCAGGATACTTTTATCAAAGTAATTAGAACTTTGAAATTAGGTAAATACAATGAAGAAGGTAAATTTTTACCGTGGGTAATGCGAATTGCTCATAATTTGGTAATTGACCATTTTAGAAAAAATAGCAGAATGCCTAAATTTGATAATACAGGTGAGTTTAGTATATTTTCTGTACTAAGCGATTCTAGTTTAAATGCTGAAAAAACGATTATCAAAAATCAGGTAGAATCAGATGTAAGGCGAATTATAGAAGAATTACCTGAAGATCAAAAACAAGTACTAATGATGCGTATGTATCAAGATATGAGTTTTAAAGAAATCTCTGAACGAACAGGTGTTAGTATTAATACAGCATTAGGAAGAATGCGTTATGCACTTATTAATATGCGTAAGGTAATAGATCAGAATAATATTGTTTTAACGAATTGATGCAATAAAATGTTTTGAGTTGCGTTTTAGTCATATAAATAAAACATAAATTATAAATATGGCAAAAATTTACTCTGAGACTACCCCAAAAAATATTAACCTAAAACCAAAAGATGAAACCATAAGTTTACTCTTAAATTATTCTAAGGCTTTAAGTGTTATAAATTGTAATAAGTTGAAGTTTGAAGCACTTCTAAATTAAGTTAAGAAAATTATCCTGATTCGAAAGTTTCAGGATTTTTTATTAGTCATTTCAATAATAATTCTTCGTAATTATGTGTTCTAAGGTATTCTTGTTGTAATACTTTTAAATATTGAACGACCTTTTTCTGCATTGGATGCTTATTTAATAGGCAATTCTTAACATTTTCGTCGTAAACGGTGAGTACAATATACCAATGTCCTGTTCTGCTTGTGTAATTATTGTCGAACATAGTAACACCTGTTTTTTCTTCTAATACTAAATCAACAACTGCCAAGCCGAAGTTTAATTTTTTGTCTTCTTTACCGACTTCATCGTAAGATAAATAGTAGTTGTGTCCGTTCAGTTTAAAAGGTGTATTGAAACCAACACCTTTATGATTTAGGTTAAATTTTTTATTTATGTAATAGTAAAATTCGTCTGCGTTTTTTGGATCTTTAAATATAAATGAAGTCTCTTTTGGTAGCTTACGCTGAAACTTTTTAGCTTGCATTACCTTGTAATCCTGATTTTTAAATTTTGGAGCGATTTTTACAGGAATACACGAAGTGAAAGAAATTATAAGAAGAGTTATGACGCGATTTTTCAATGGTTGATGTTTCTAATAAAGTTATCAAAAATTATACCAATACGCTCACTACTTCTTGTTTCTATAATAGCTTTTTAATACTGATTTTCTACCAATAGTTTTTGTGATAATATCCTTGTCTATATCCCAACCACGAGCAGGTGAATACTCTCTGCCATACCAAATAATTTGAAGATGCAAATCATTCCAAAGTTCTTCCGGGAATAAACGTTTGGCGTCTTTTTCTGTTTGTACTACGTTTTTTCCATTGGTTAAATTCCAACGATACATTAAGCGATGTATGTGCGTGTCAACAGGAAATGCTGGTATACCGAAGGCTTGAGATAAAACAACAGCTGCTGTTTTATGACCAACTGCTGGTAACTCTTCCAATGCCTCGTAAGTTTGAGGTACTTTACCATTATGTTTATCTATTAAAATATGAGACAACCCATAAATACCTTTACTTTTCATGGGGGATAAACCAACGGGTTTTATTATTTCTCTTATTTTTTCGACACTCAGTTTAATCATATCATAAGGATTATCCGCACGTTCAAAAAGCAAAGGAGTAATTTGATTTACTCTAATGTCAGTACTTTGTGCAGACATAAGTACAGCAATTAATAAGGTGTAAGGGTCTTTATGGTCTAAAGGAATTGGAATTTCTGGGTAGAGTCGATTTAATGTATTTATTACAAATTTTACCTTTTCTTGTTTAGTCATGTTGTATTTTTACAGAAACACAAATTTAAGGAATATGACGCATTTAAAAATAGGTGATAAGGCTCCAGATTTTTCGGCTAAAGATGAACAAGGAAATACAGTCAGTTTAATTGATTATAAAGGAAAAAAGCTGGTGGTATTCTTTTATCCTAAGGCAAGTACACCAGGGTGTACAGCAGAAGCTTGCAACCTAAATGATAATATTGAACGTTTTAAAAGTCAAAATTATGAAATATTAGGTGTAAGTGCAGATAGTGCTAAGAGACAATCTAATTTTAAAAATAAATATGGTTTTCAGTATCCATTATTAGCAGATGAAGATAAGGCAGTAATTAAAGCATTTGGAGTTTGGGGTTCAAAGAAATTTATGGGTAGAGTATATGATGGTATTCATAGAATTACCTTTATTATCGACGAAAATGGACTTATTGAAGATGTAATTACTAAAGTGAAAACTAAAGCACATACAGAACAGATTTTAAGTGAATAACTGATAATAGTTATAAAAAAAAGCGACCATAGGGTCGCTTTTTTTATTTATCATGTATTACTTCTTCAGATTCACAGCCAAATAAACTTTTTTGTTTAATTAATTTAGCAACACCTTGTGGTATCATTTTTTCCCAACCACTCTCATTATTCATAATCATTTTTAGAACAGTTCTTGAGAATACTGTTAGGTTAGAAACATCAAAATCTGTAATATCTACAACTTTACCATTGTACTTAAAGAATTTGTATAATTCTTTCATTCTAGGGTGTACTTTTAGGTTTTCGCTATTTGTAATGCTTCCGTCCTTATTCTTCATTGGATATAGATAAACGCGAAGGTCTTTGTAGAATAATTTACCAAATGCTTCTAGAATTCCACCACTTAAATGACGGTAATATTTTTCATCAAAAATATCTACAAGATTATTAACTCCCATAGCCAATCCCATACGAGCTTTAGAGTATTGAGATAGATATTCTACTAATTTATAATATTCTTGGAAGTTAGAAATAAGAACTGTTTGGCCTAATGAACATAATAATTTTGCACGATCCATAAAATCTTGCTCATCAATTTCTCCTTCGGCTCTTAGGTTAGAAAGTGTGATTTCAAAAATAACCTGAGTCTTTTTTTTGTCGACTTTATTTTCTTTTATGAACATTTCGTGAGATTTCTCTAACATGTCCATGTTTACTTTGGTAACAGGTCTAAAGCTACCTCTTAGTGTTAAAATATTTTTTTTATAAAGAACACGAGCTGGTAATACATTGTTGCCATCTGGTGCAAACATAACGGCATCTGTCATGCCATTTTTTACAAGTTGCAAACTCATTAAACGATTGTCTACATCTTTAAAAACAGGACCTGAGAAATTAATAGTGTCTATTTCTAACTGATCTTGGTCTAAGTGATCGTATAGATAACGTAATAATTTACGTGGTTCATTGTATTTGTAAAAAGCACCATAGATTAAGTTCGTTCCTAATTTACCTAAGGTTTCTTGCTGTAATCGTGCATCGGTTTCTTTGAATCGAATATGGATAACGATATCATTGTAATCTTGATCTGGTGCAACTTGAAATTTAATACCAACCCAACCATGTCCCTTAAATTTCTTGGCAAAATCTATGGTTGTAACTGTATTGGCATAAGAGAAAAATATTTTATTCGGATGTTTATCTCTGGTAATACGTTCTTCCATTAAACCCACTTCGTGATTTAACATTTTTCGAAGTCTTGCTTCTGTTACATAACGTTTATCATCCTCAATCCCATAAATAGAATCACTGAAATCTTTATCGTATGCAGACATAGCTTTTGCTATAGTCCCAGATGCTCCACCAGCTCTAAAAAATTGACGCACAGTTTCTTGTCCTGCACCAATTTCTGCAAAGGTTCCATATATATCAGCATTTAGGTTAATGCGTAATGCTTTGTCTTTGAGAGACGGGATATTTTCAATATCGGCATCACCTTTATACTTTATTTCCTTCATAGAATCTAGGATTACATCGTTTTCGCAAAGGTATTAATTTACTATTGCAAACAAAAAAATAAGTTTATTTTTGTTTCAAACTTATAAGTGTTGAAAATTACGTTTTTAGGTACAGGTACATCACAAGGAATTCCTATAATAGGAAGTGATCACCCAGTATGTTTAAGTGACAATCCTAAAGATAAAAGACTTCGTGTTTCTGTTCTTGTAGAATGGGATGATTATACATTTGTGGTCGATTGCGGCCCAGATTTCAGACAACAAATGCTTAAAGCACAAGTCACTAAAATTGATGGTATTATTTTTACACATGAGCACGCCGATCATACAATGGGATTAGATGATATAAGGCCTTTCTTTTTTAGACAAGGTGATATTCCGTTATACGCACACGAGCGTGTTTTTAAAGCCTTAGAAAAACGTTTTGATTATATTTTTACAACTAAAGTAAAGTATCCTGGTGTACCAAGTGTTCTAAAAACAGAAATTCAAAATGCACCTTTTATTGTTGGGAATTTAGATGTCATTCCTATTGATGGATTACACCATAAGCTGCAAGTATTCGGTTTTAGATTTAAAGATTTTGCTTATCTCACTGATATGAAAACGATTAAAAGTAAAGAAATTGAAAAGTTAAAAGGACTCGATGTTTTAGTGGTTAATGCATTGCGAGAGGAACCACATATGTCGCATTTTAATTTAGAAGAAGCTTTAGAGTTTATAAATCGCGTTAATCCGAAACGTGCGTATTTAACTCATATTAGTCATTTGATGGGATTTCATAACGATGTACAACAAAAATTACCAGAAAACGTTTTTTTAGCATACGATAACTTACAAATTAGCATATAGATATGAAGAGTAGAATTTTTATGTATTTATTTATTTTTTCGGTGTTGTTGATTATTTTTCAATACGTAAATTCAAAAAGTATAATAGACAGGTACGAAGAAGATATCAAAACATTTAAATCTAAAATTCTTAAAAATGAAAAGACTATTGTAACATTAGAGGATCAGAATTTTGAACTCAATCATTTTAATATTGATAGAAATGAGGATGCCTTGACGTATTTTGAAGCTCAAGGGTATAATACAGAACAACTAATACCAGCAATTATAGATGGTTTATATACTATGAATAATTACGAAGGAGACGATCATCCAATAGTACCATATGTATCTATGACAGACGCTAAGTTGTTGATAAATAAAATTAGAATAATGAATCATAAATGGATTGCAGCTAATTTTACAGATGGAGAGTTTTGGGGTGAAATCTTCCTTACCTATAGTATTGACGAAAATAATGACCTTAAGTATAAGTTAGTTGAATACTTTCTTTATCCTAAAGTTGCAGGTTAAACATACTTATCTAACCAATTTTTAAAGTCGTAGAAGTTTTGCGGTGCAACGCCATGTCCAACAGGATATTCTGTATATACATGGTTAATGTTTAACGCTTTTAAAAATACAGGGTTTTTTCTTGCCCAATCGACAGGTATCACTTGGTCTACAGATCCATGAGAACAAAAGAAATTTAGGTGAGCAACATCAGTGTCTTTAATTTGATCTGGTAAAATATCTTCATTAATATAGCCACTTAAAGCGACCACGTTTTTTACTTTATTAGGATAGGAAAGTGCTACGGCATAACTTAGTATTGTACCTTGACTAAAACCTAATAGCGTAACGTTATCTGAGTTTACAGGATATGTGTTACAAGCATAATCGATAAATTCTGATATTAATTCTACAGATTGTTGGGCTTGTTCGTTATCACTCCATTTACCTTTATCAGCATCAAAATTAATGGCATACCAAGCATTTCCGTATGGCGTCATACCAAAAGGAGCTCTTAATGATATTATAAATAATTCTTCAGGTAATTCTGAAGCAAATGAAAATAAATCATTTTCATCACTACCATAACCATGGCACATAATTAATAATGGAGCATTTTCCTTTAAAGACGAAGGTCTTGTAATGTAATGAAGTTTAGACATGTTTATTATCCTAAAGTTTTAAATAAATTCTGAAAGAAATCACCAAGAATTGGGATTTTATTTAGGTTTCCAGTAATCGCCCCGAAAATGCCATAAAGAAATAAAACAGTGAAGAATACCCAAAACGACATACTTACCATCATGCTATCTAAACTGCTAACTATATAGCCAATAGCAATATAAAGAAGCCCTAAACCTAAGGCTTGTCTAACATGAAATGAAGTAAACGTATTTCGTTTTTCTTGATTCATAAAAAAAGCAATCAAAGTGCCAATGAGCGTTAGATAAGCGACAAATGCTAATGTCTTTCCTTCATTAATTGTGTTTCTATCCATTATTTTAAAACTATTTTATTATTAGCAATTATGCCGTAAGTTTCACCTTTCATAGTCATTCCTAAAAATGCACTATTCTTTGATCGTGAGGTGATATGAGATTTACCGAACTCGTAACTTGTATCTGGATTAAATAAACTTAAATCTGCTTTCTCACCTTCATTTATTGTAGATTCCGATAATCCAAATCTAGATTTTCCTTGTGTTAATATGCTTATCGATTTCTTAGTAGTAAACAGTGTTTGCAGTGCGCCAAAAGCAGATTCTAGACCAATTGTTCCGTACTTAGCAAAATCGAATTCTATTTTCTTACCCTCAATATCAATTGGATTATGGTCTGTGGTCACCATGTCTATTGTGCCATCCTTTAAGCCTTCAATTAAAGCATCACAATCAGATTGTGTTCTTAATGGTGGAAGTACTTTAAAATTGGTGTCAAACTCTTTTAATACATCGTCCGTGAATACTAAATTATGAATAGCAACACTACAAGTAACGTTTAATTTCTTCGCTTTTGCAGTTCTAATTAAATCCACAGCTTTTGCTGTAGAAATCGTTGGTATATGTAGTTTACCTTCGGTATATTCTAACAAAAATAAATCTCTTGCAACTTGCAATTCTTCTGCTAAAGCCGGATTTCCCTTCAGTCCAAGTTTTGTGCTATTAACGTGTTCATTAGCAACTCCAACTCCAGATATTTTAGATTCTTGAGGGAAAGAAAGTACTAAACCATCAAAATTGCTCGCATATTGTAATGCAATTTTCATGAGGTTAGGATTAGAAATTGGGTGCTGATAATCATAAAAAGCAACTGCACCTGCATTACTCATATCATACAATTCTGCTAAATCTTTTCCATTACTACCTTTTGTCAATGCTCCAATAGGATAAAGACTAACCGCATTGTTATTTGCTTTGGATTTTACAAAAGTTATATCTGCATAACTATCAATAACAGGATTGGAATTTGCATTTAATCCTACAGAAGAGAATCCAGAACGTGCAGCAGTTTTTAAGCCATTACTAATTGTTTCCCGTTCTTCATAACCAGGCTCACCAAAAGAAACGCTACTATCAAACCAACCTTGGGATACATGTAAATTGTCTAGTTTAATTTCTTTATAATTATTGGGATTGGATATGCGTTTAGAAATCTTCGCAATGTGACCTTTTTCAATTAAAATATCAACCGTTTCATTGTGGAAATCACTTTTAGAATCAACTATTGTTGCAGATTTTATGAGCGCGTTCATTTAAGATATTTTAGTAATAGCATCTCTATAGTTAAAAATACTAGTGCAAAAATAACAAACCATTTCCATAGCGCATTAACATTTGTGTTACTTTTTATAGTGTTTATAGTTGCAGATAAACTAGTATCTGTTCTAGCGTTTTCAAATTGATTTAAGTCATAATAGCTGAGTTTACTTTCATTTCTATTATAATTGAAGCTCAAATTCTGTAGCGTAATCGCTTTGTTTTTTACATTAAAAATACCAGCGACATTCGGGAAATCATCAGTTTCGATAACCACAGATTTACTAAATGTTTTTTGCAACGGAATTACAGATGTTTCTTTTGATGCTATAGTTAGGATGTCGTCTTGACCTAAGCTTGTGTTTACTGCAATAGAATTTTGTTTTCCCACAGTATAATATAGCTTGGAAAGCTTTAAACTTTGAAGTCCTAAATTATATAAAACAGGAACTATAAGTTGTGAATTTTTAAAGTTAGAATTGTCTTTATTTAAAGCAGATGAAAACACAAATATATTGGCGTTACCGACTAAAAAAGCAGAACCGTCTTCGAAATTTAAAACGCTGTTTGAGTTTGAAGAAAATCGATAAGACATCTCTACTTTTGGATACTGAAAATTAGTGACTTTAGAATAAAAAGCATTCGATAAAAGTGGGTGATCATAATTTATATTAGTAATGCGTTTGTTTTTATTATTTTCAACGCTGTAAAAAGCAGTATTTAATTTTTTAAATAATTGATTATAAGTGTCTAATATAATTTCATCTGAGGGAATTATTAAAACACTTCCTCCGTCACTTTTAAAAGCAATAAGCGCTGATTTTAACGCATCGGAAATAACATCAAGTTCATTTAAAACAATTAAATTCTGATTTGGAATTAAGTTAAAATTTAAAGCCTCTAATTTGAAGCTTTTAAAGTCAAATTCATCGTCAGAATAGATGCGTTTCAAAAACGAATCATTAGCATTTCCATTGATGGCTAAAACTTTAATTTTTGGTTTCGAGTTAATGTTAAAATATAAGATGTTGTCGTATTGTAAACTGGCATCGTCCACAACAAGTTTACCGTTAAAACTAGAATTTCTAGGAATAGTGAAAGTTGTTTCCTGGTTATCATCAATAGATATTGCACTCTTGGCTATTAATGCGTTATCATTAAATAATGAAATGGACACATTGTCTATTGGTTGAGATTGATTAGAGATTAAAACATTAATATCTAAAGTTTCTGCTGCAGTATTTGAGACATACATACTGTCAATACTAATATTAGCAGCTAAATTAGATTTAGGTTGAACTAGCCTTAATTGTACCGTACTATCTGCCTCAAAATTTAATAAATCTGTCTTTTGTTGAAAATCAGAAACCAGCACTAAATTTTTTGTTGCTGCTTTGTTTTTTGAAAACATCTGCATGCCTTTTAAATAAGCAGCCTCATAATTGAGTTGAGCAGGTGAGTGGGATAACTGAATTAAATCATTCTTAATAGCCTTGACTGTTGTATTTTTAAATGTATAATCGTTTGTAAAAAGACTAAAAGATTCGTCTTCTGGAAGTGTCTTAATAATATCTTGAATAGCTTCATTTAATAAAGTTCCATTAGTACCTTTAGATTGCATACTAAATGAGTTGTCTAAGTAAATGACGGTTTCTTGCGCCTCATTAAAATCTTCAGTATTTGGGATAAATGGTTGAGCAAACGCAATAATAACAGATGTTAAGAGTAATAATCTAGACAATAACGTTAACCATTTCTTTAACTGTGAGCTTTTTCTTGTTTGTAGTTTTATGGACTTAAGAAATTTTACGTTGGTAAACTGTACTTTTTGAAAACGACGAAGTTGAAATAAGTGAATAAGGATAGGTATAACCAGTAAAAATAGTGCGTATAATAATTCTGGGTGTTTAAACTGCATACCTGTTCTGTCGCTTTATAAAATCAAATATAGAAAATGCAGAACGATAACTACATTTTGCTTTTGAGAAATTTAACAGAAAAAGAAATAATCAATCATTGACTGCATGTTTTGAGTTTCAAAATAACTCGTAATTTCAGTTTGCGCGTCTTCATTAGCAACGGTTACAATGCTCTGAGGTTTATTGAGATGTGCTAAGTAATCGAAATTAAAAAGTTCCTGTTCATAGATATGCTTTCCTATTTTTTTTGGGTTGTCGCATATCCAATGAAAAGGTATTTGATGCTTTAAAAGAAGTTTAGCTAAAGTCTTTCCTTTGGCGCCAGCTCCCCAAATTGCAAGTGGTCTAGAGCCATCATAATTCAATTCTAAGAAATAATGCACTTTAAGATCTAGAAAAGAATTCTCGGCATAATGTTCGTGAGTTCTAGACGATCGAGCGCTATAATCGCGCCAATGCAATAACACAACATCACAAGGAATACAAGTATAACCTGCTTTATAGAATCGAAAAGCTAAATCGTAATCTTCAGGATAACGGTTAGGTCTAAAACCTTTACAAGCAATAAAATCATCGCGATGTAGCATCCAACATGGTGAAGGAATGACGCATTCTTTATAGATTTCAGAATAATTCGCTCCAGTTTTAGTTAATTTATTTAGCCAACGCTCGTAACGTGCAAAACCATCACTAAGACCATCTGCCCTAAAGTATTTTACCTGACCAACTGCCAGATGCTTTTTACCATGCGCTTTAAGCTCCGTTAACATTATTTCCAGTCGATTAGTAGTCATAATATCGTCACTATCCATACGTGTTATATACTGACCTTTGCTTCTGCCGAAGGCAGTTTGAAGCGCAGCTATAATACCAGAACCTTTATTTTTATAAACTTGTATTCGTGGATCTTTATTGGCAGCATTTTTTACAAACTCAAACGATAAATCATCAGATCCATCATCTATAAAAATTGCTTCCCAGTTTTGGTAAGATTGATTAATAATAGAATCTATGCACTCACAAATAAACGCTTCAGTATTCTTAAATGGGATTAATATGCTTACTAAGGATTTTGCCATTGTGCGAATTTAACAAAACCTTTAGGTTTATAATAGTAACAGATTGTAGATTTGTGCGTCAAACTCAATTGAGTTCGAAAAATTATAAAAACAAATATTTAAACATGAAGAATTTTATAGCCATTCTAGGCTTGAGCGTAATATTGGTAGGTTGTGGATCGGCTAAACCAACAATAGATGATTTAGCGAGTAGTAATCCAATTGAAACAGCTTTAGATTTAACTGCTATAGATAAGGATAGAGTACCTGTAATTATTAATCCAGGTCGCTTTACAACGGAATCTGTAACTTATAGATTGCCAAGAGTAGTTCAAGGAACATATTCAGTAAGCGATTTTGGAAAGTATATTGATACGTTTAAAGCCCTTGATTATGATGGCAATGAATTAAATGTTACTAAAATAGATGATAATTCTTGGACGATAACAGATGCTACCAAATTAGACAAGCTAGTGTATTATGTTAATGACACATTTGATATAGAAGGTGATGGCGGTGGAATGCAAGGTGAGGTGCCATTTTCACCTGCAGGAACTAACATCGATAAAGATAATTTCGTACTAAACCTTCATGGATTTATTGGTTATTTCGATTCTTTAAAGAACAATCAATATGCTTTAGATGTTACTGCACCAGCAGCGTTTATAAGAACGTCTGCTTTAGAAGATAAAGGGATGAAGTCTAGTGCAGATGGTACAGCTATTACAAGTAGTTATTTTGCACAACGTTATTTTGATATAACAGATAACCCGATGATGTACGGTAAGTTAGATGTGGAAGAATTTATGGTTGGTGACATTAAGATTGTACTTAGTGTGTATTCGCCAAATAAGGTACATACAGCAGCAAGTATGAAAGAAACAGTGTTTGAAATGATGCAAGCTCAAAAAGCATATTTAGGAGATGTAAATACGACACCTCGTTACGATATTTATTTATACTTATCTGATGGAAGTGAAACAGCACCAAAAGGAATGGGAGCTCTAGAGCATCATACATCTACAGTGGCAGTTTTACCAGAAGCTTCAAGTAAAGAAGGATTAGCAGCCTCTATAGTAGATGTTATTGCACATGAGTTTTTTCATATCGTAACTCCACTTTCAGTGCATTCAGAAGATGTACATTATTTCGATTATAACCAACCAACATTCTCAAAACATCTTTGGATGTACGAAGGTGTTACGGAATATTTCGCTCAGCATTTTCAAGTTTATGAAGGTTTAGTAGAACCAGATGCATTTTATAATACCGTGATGTCTAAAATCACAACTTCCAGATATATGGATGATGCTATGAGTTTTACAATTATGAGTGAAAACATATTAGATTCACCTTATGCACCAAATTATGGTAATGTCTATATGAAAGGTGCTTTAATAGGTATGTGTATTGATATTTTAATGCGAAAAGAAAGTGATGGTAACAGAAGTATGTTATCCCTTATGAAAGAGCTTTCTGCCAAGTATGGTAAAGAAAAACCATTTGTTGACGACGATCTTATTTCAGAAATTACGGCAATGACATATCCTAGCGTAGGTGATTTTTTAAGTACCCATGTTGAAGGTGATTTACCTATTAATTATGATGAGTTTTTTGCTATGGCCGGATTAAAAAAGGGTGAAACTGAAGTAGAAACCAATTATATTTTTGCAGGTGGACAAAATGTTATTTTTGATGGAGATCAAGCTAAAGGCACGATTTTCTTTTCAGAAATGGCTGAAAAGAATTCGTTTTGGGCTTCTCAAGGGGTACAAGCTGGTGATGTGATAAAGAAAGTAGATGGTGCAGAATTAACAATGATAAATGCACAACAAGTTATTGGCGCCATGTTTGGATGGCAAGTTGGTCAGGAAATTACAATGGATTTAGAACGAAATGGTGAGCCGGTTTTTATTAAAGCGACCTTAACTAAAGCCTATGCGGTTGATGAATCTTTAATTGAAGATGAAAATGCTACTGATGCTCAAAATGCGTTAAGAGCGGCTTGGTTAAAGGGATAATCTATTATTAAGTATAATATTAAAGGCTTCCAATTTGGAAGCCTTTTTTTGTTTATTGTTTCGTCATCTTGAAC
>ERZ1048872.906-NODE-906-length-28166-cov-4.865960_pt1 | contig 28166 bp, 32 predicted proteins | sample MGYA00383100_ERZ1048872 | MGnify/ENA primary metagenome ERZ1048872 (study PRJEB29581, sample SAMEA5548370) | metagenome | biome: marine; feature: coastal; material: water | depth 50 m | study: Short-term variability in the microbial, nano- and picoplankton...
CATTAGCAGAAGATCAAAATAAAAAAGTATCAGTATTTATGCCGTGTACGATTTCAGTTTTTGAAAAAACTGATGGTACAGTTTGGGTGGCTTATATGAATGCTGGGCTTGTAGGTGATATGTTTGGTGGTGTAGTTGCTGAAGCTATGGTTGAAGTGGATGCTGATCAGCGTAGTTTTATTGCATTTACAAATTAAGCTAATTAATACCTAGTAATTTTGACATGAAAAAAATACTGATTGGCATTGGCGTTATTGTGGGTGCGCTAATGATGACGGCAATGTTAAAGCTCTTTTATGACATGACGACTTATGTCAAATCAATGAGTACAGACATGTCTTCAATGAGAGCTAGTCTTGAGACAATGAATTTAGATGTTTCTACTATGTCTAAAGATATGTCCACCTTGAAAGATAGTATCGTTACCATGAATAAAAGTGTTCGATCTATGGATAAAAACATGTTTATCATGAACAAGAGCATTTCCAATATTCAGTTAAAAATGTCTGATGATATGGGGGTAATTTCTGAAAAAATTGTTGATATTAGTGATAATGTTGATGGTATGAGAGGTGGCATGGATCAAATGAAAGTTGATGTAAATCGCATGGGTGAAGATATTAATAAATCATCATCATCTTTCACTTCTCCAACCAAATACATGAGGAACATGGGATGGTGAAACCAGTAAAAATATTACTAGCAATGCTTACAGTATCTGCGTCCTTATCTGCTTTGAGTGATAACAAGCTATTAGAAGTTCGATTTCATGTCGATAACTTAATGAATGAGCTAACTGATGAAAGAAAAAATACTATCAACCTAGTGGGCTTATCCGATACGGTACATATGTGCAGTATGTCGGCATCTGAGTCGGCATATCGCATGTCAAATAGAAACAACATATCCATTAAGCGTGTTTCTTTGAGACCAAGAAATATAGGTTTATCGACTGCCGATATTTGGGAGCAAAAAGCTTTAATTGAGTTAAGTAAAAAAGCCAGTAAGGAGTATTTTTCATCAACCGATGAACCTACAGGAAAGTTTTTTAGATACGCTAAACCCTTAATTGTAAAAGAAGGGTGTTTGACCTGTCATGGAAGTGATATGCAAATTGGACAATCAGTCTTAAGAGAATTAAAAGAGCATTATCCTCATGATGGTGCAAGAAATTACTCAGTGGGAGATGTAATTGGCGCTGTTTCAGTTAAACTTAAAATAAGGTAGTAATTTTCTTAAATATTACTACAAATTTAGTTATTTTAAAAATTTCCAATATTTTGTAAATCCGACTACTGAAATGCCGTTTTAAAGCCTAAAACCGCTTTAAAGCGGCATTTTTTTATTTAAAAATTGAGTTTTTTATCAACTAATTAAGCTTATTTTAAAAATTTGTTAATTTTTTATTATCAATGTTCACGAGTAGCGGAGAAGGTTAAGTTCGGATGGCGCTCCATTGTAAGCTGAAGATTGACCATTGAAGGGGCTAGGTAGGTTAGCATGCCGGCTGAATCAATCGCCACATTATTGCCTGCTTTGATTTTAAGTTGCTCAATATCTTTGTCACTACCTGTTACCCAGCGTGCTGTAGTAATAGCAATAGTTTCGAATTGACAATCTACATTGTATTCATACTTTAGTCGGTGTGCTACTACGTCAAATTGCAAGATACCCACAGCACCCAGAATTTGTGACGAGTTGATAATTGGGCGAAATACTTGCGTTGCACCTTCTTCTGAAAGTTGATCCAAGCCTTTTTGTAAAGCTTTGGCTTTTAAAGGATCTTTAAGTTGCGCACGACGAAATAATTCTGGCGCAAAGTTTGGAATACCTTTAAATTCAAGTTTTTCACCTTGGGTAAATGTATCGCCAATACTAATACCACCGTGGTTGTGAATGCCGATTACGTCACCTGCATAAGCCACTTCGGCACTAGAGCGCTCGCGTGACATAAAAGTAACCGCATTGGCAATTTTTATTTGTTTACCGGTAGCTACTTGCAAGACTTTCATACCTTTTTTATATTCGCCACTAACAATACGCATAAAAGCTAAGCGATCATGGTGTTTTGGATCCATATTCGCCTGAATTTTAAACACAAATCCAGTTAGCTTACTTTCATCAGGCTTAACCTCTCGAATGTCAGATTCTCTATTTTTTGGTGTTGGTGCGTATTCAATAAAACCGTCTAATAAATTTTGAATACCAAAATTAGAAATGGCTGAGCCAAAAAATACTGGCGTTTGTTTACCCTTTAGAAATTCGTCAACGTTAAAAGGTGTAGTGGTTTCACGAATAAGCTCTACTTCTTCACGCATTTCAGCCACTACATCATTGCCTAAAATTTCGTCAAGTTGTGGATTGTCAACGCCATCAATGATGATATTTTCACCAATTTCAGAGTTCTTCCCCGCTTCGTATAAATAGACTTTATCATCTAATAAATGCACCACACCTTTGAAACGTTTACCCATACCAATAGGCCAAGTAATCGGTGCGCACTCAATATTAAGAACCGTTTCTACTTCATCCATTAGGTCAATTGGCTCTTTGCCTTCTCGGTCTAATTTGTTGATAAAAGTAAGAATTGGAGTGTCACGTAAACGACAAACTTCCATCAGTTTGATAGTGCGCATCTCAACACCTTTAGCCACGTCAATCACCATGAGTGCTGAATCTACTGCAGTTAATGTGCGGTAAGTATCCTCAGAAAAATCTTCATGTCCTGGAGTATCAAGTAGGTTGATTACATGATTGTCATAATCAAACTGCATGATGGATGAGGTGATAGAAATACCTCTTTCTTTTTCCATTTCCATCCAGTCACTGGTTGCATGTGTGCTGGCTTTTCTGGCTTTAACACTACCGGCAGTTTTGATTGCACCTGCGTATAACAGTAGTTTTTCAGTAACGGTGGTTTTACCTGCGTCAGGGTGAGAGATAATCGCAAAGGTGCGACGTTTAGAAACTTCAGACATAATTAACTTTTATTGGTAATGATTAGCTCGACACCTGATTCGTCAAACATGGCTTTTGAGAGTTGAACACTTTCGTTCCAGTTATCAAGTTCTTTAGATTTTTCAACCACGACTTTTTTAATGCCTACTTGGATAATTCCCTTGGCACATTCCGAGCAAATTGGCAGGCCATAAACATACAGAGTAGCACCATCTAGCGAAGTACCAGAATAAGTGGCATTGTAAATGGCATTCATTTCTGCATGAACGACTAATTTGTATTTGGTTTCACGATCATTGTAACGCTCATCACTATCAGTAATGCCACGAGGAAAGCCATTAAAACCTTGAGATAAAACCTCTTTTTTGCTACCAACGGTAACTGCACCTACTTGGGTTGACGGATCTTTTGACCAAGTGGCTACCTCGGCTGCTAAAGCCAGATAGCGTTTATCCCATTTGTCTAAAGTATTCATGATATGCTATTTTAACGTATCTTGATTGAAGCAAGGCTAACCAGCACCAAGATTAAAGTAATCATCCAAAATCTGACGATAATCTTTGGTTCTGAAATGCCTTTTTTCTCAAAATGATGGTGAATAGGTGCCATCAAAAAGAAGCGCTTTTTAGTGCGTTTGTAATAAGCTACTTGAATAATAACTGATACAGTTTCTGCAACAAAAACGCCACCCATAATAAACAGTAATATTTCTTGACGAAGAAGAATAGCAATAACCGCCAAAATAGCGCCTAGAGCAAGTGAGCCAACATCGCCCATAAATATTTCTGCAGGGTAGGTGTTAAACCATAAGAAGCCAAGGCCAGCACCAACCAGTGCTGAGCAAATTACAAACAGCTCACCTGTGCCTGGCATAAATGGCATATGAAGATAGGTGGAGAAGTTATAGTTGCCACTAATGTAAGCAAATAAAGCCAGTGCGCTAGAGATGAGGATAACTGGCATAATTGCTAACCCGTCTAATCCGTCTGTTAAATTAACAGCGTTAGAAGAGCCGACAACAACAAAATAAGTCAGTATTAAAAATCCGGTTATACCGAGTGGAATGCTAATGTCTTTAAAAAATGGAATGAGTAGTTCGGTCTGAATTGGATTGTCTGATGCGAGCATTATCCATGTACCAATAGCAATAGCGCCTAATGATTGGCCCAGCATTTTTTTGCGTGAACTAAGTCCATCAGAAGATTTTTGCTTGATTTTTAAGTAATCATCTATAAAGCCAATTGAGCCAAATATAACAGCAGTAGCAAGCACAATCCATAGGTATAAATTAGACCAATCTGCCCATATTAAAGCACTCACAATAAAAGAAAATAAAATCATAATGCCACCCATTGTAGGTGTGCCTGATTTTACCAAGTGCGACTGTGGCCCGTCTGTTCTGATTACTTGGCCAATTTGATACAGGTGTAATTTGCTAATAAAATAATGCCCAAGTGCTAAGCTGATTAACAGTGAAGCCAGCATGGCTAACACAGCTCTTAGGGTTAGGTAATTAAGAACCTCAAATCCAGAGTCGAATTGGGTTAAAAGGCCGATTAATTCTAAAAACATAAAAGTTTAATTAATATCATTAATTGAAAGTAGTTCTAATTTAAAAATTAGAATACTGTCTGAAGATAGACTACCACGACTACTATCGCCATAGATTTGATGGTATGGTGCAATGAGAGTGCGAATTTCACCAACGCTCATTTCTAGTACTGAAGTGTCAATGATGTCAATAATAGTGCCAGTGCCTGCAGCAAAAGGTAGAGGTTTGCCAGATTCCCTCATATTGGTGCCGTCACCTAAGTCGATAGTAAAATCCACTTTAACTAAATCACCCTTATTAGGCTTGGTATTGTTGCCTGGTCGGTTGATTTCAAAAAAATGACCTTTGTCAGTTATTTTGGCATTGGCATAATTGGCGTTAACAAAGCTTACAAGTTCGGCTTTTTTCTGGGCAAGTTTTTTCTGCTTTTGAATAGCGTATTTATTGTTTTCTGTATTAAATGCAGCTTCATCAGTTTGAAAGTTTTGTGCCTCTTTACCAATGCGAATAATTTTTATTTTGCGGATGAAGTCATTCTGCTTGATTGAGTTAACCACATCCATACCTTCGATAACATGGCCAAAAACAGTGTGCTTTCCATCTAGCCAATCTGTTGCTCTATGGGTGATAAAAAATTGCGACCCATTAGTGTTAGGGCCTGAATTGGCCATGGATAAAATACCGCTGCCATTGTGACTTAAGTTGGTAATTTCATCTCTAAAATCATAACCAGGTCCACCTGTGCCATTGCCTTTTGGATCGCCACCTTGAATCATAAAATTATCAATAACACGGTGAAATTTAAGACCGTTGTAGAATGGTTTTCCCGTTTGAATATTAGAGTTTTTAGTTCCTTCAGCTAAGCCTACAAAATTAACAACTGTTAAAGGGGTTTTTTGAAACTCCAGTTGTACAAGGATATCACCTTGATTTGTATGTAGGTTGGCGTACAAGCCGTTGTCAAGTTTTGCATGTAATGAAAGTGAAATAAGGCTGGCAAAAAGTAGAGTAAAAAGACGTTGCATAATAAGATTTTTGATCAATAAATAAAGCTATTGATGATACCGCAAAACACAATAAAAATAAGAGTAACAATACGGTAAAATATCACTTAATTTATTATTGCTTTGCCCTAGGAGAAAACCATGTCTTTATTGATTACTGATGAATGTATTAACTGCGATGTTTGTGAGCCAGAGTGCCCAAATGATGCTATTTTTATGGGTGATGAAATCTATGAGATTGATGGTGATCTATGTACGGAGTGTGTTGGTCATTTTGATGAGCCGCAGTGTGTAGAAGTTTGCCCAGTTGATTGTTGTCTGCCTGATAAAGATCGTGTGGAAACTGAAGAGCAATTATTAGCCAAATTAAAATAATAAAATTGGCTTCATAAAAAAAGGCGACCCGAGGGTCGCCTTTTTAGTTTTCAGTAGATGAAACTACTTGCCCAGTGTATCTTTTAGTGCAGCTAGACATAAAGCAATATTCTCTTTTCTAGAAGAGTGTCCCATAAGGCCAATACGCCATACTTTGCCTGCATAAGCACCAAGCCCTGCGCCGATCTCTAAGTTGTAATCGTTAAGTAATGTTGCACGAACTGCAGCATCATCAACGCCTTCAGGGATAAATACTGAGTTTAACTGTGGAAGGCGATCAGCTTTATCAACCAAGAAGTTAATATCCATTGCCTCAAGGCCATCTCTTAGTTCTTCATGGTTTTTCTGATGACGAGCCCAAGAGTTTTCCAAGCCTTCCTCAGAGATCATTACTAAAGATTCGTGTAAACCATATAGTGTGTTTACAGGTGCTGTATGGTGGTAAGTACGCTTTGCACCTTCACCCCAGTAGCCCATCACTAGGTTTAAATCTAAGAACCAAGAGGTAACCGTGGTTTTACGATTTCTAACTTTAGTTAATGCACGCTCATTAAAGCTCACTGGAGAAATACCTGGCATGGCTGAAAGACATTTCTGAGTGCCTGAATAAATTGCATCAATTTCCCATTCATCAACGCGTAATTCAGAGCCAGCTAATGAGGTTACCGCATCTACGATAGTAATGCAATCATTGTCATGTGCAATTTTACAAAGTGCTTTAGCATCAGACTGAGCGCCTGTTGAAGTTTCTGCATGTACAAAGGCTAATATTTTTGCATCTGGATTTTCTTTTAAAGCTTGCTCAACTTTATCGGTAGAAACTGCCGAACCCCAATCATCTTCAACCACAATAGCTTCGCCACCAAAGCGAGTGATATTTTCCTTCATGCGCATGCCAAATACACCATTAATACATACAACAACCTTGTCACCTGGCTCAACTAAATTGGCAAAACAAGTTTCCATGCCAGCAGAACCTGGCGCTGAAACTGGCATAGTTAGCTCATTTTCAGTTTGAAAAATGTATTTTAAACCTTCTTTGGTTTCATTCATCATGCCTACAAAAGCAGGGTCTAGGTGTCCAATGGTTGGGCGTGCCATAGCCGATAAGATTCTAGGGTGAACGTCCGATGGACCTGGACCCATTAAAGTTCTTACGGGTGGATTGAATGATTTCATAATCTTTTTGTGGTTAATCAATTTAAAGAAGTTATTATAATTGCTCGCATGTCAACTATTCAAGAATTATCTCACGTACTATCTAAGGGTATTGTTGTGCATTTATAGTAATAAGAAATATAAAGTAATTGGTATGGTTAAGAGGCTAAATAGATTTCCAATAAGAACAATTGATGCAACCTTTTCTGGTTCTTGATTATATTTTTCGGCAACTAAAAAATTAAGTACCGCCGGCGGTAAAATGGCGAATATGATAAGTAAGGAGTTGTTCAGTTCATCCAAATGAATAAAGGGCAGTACAATTATCAGAGAAATCAGTCCAAAGACAGGTCTGAAGATTGCACCTATTATTCCGATTTTCCAATCACTCCAGTTAATAGCTGCAAGTCTAACTCCTAATGAAAATAACATTAATGGTATGGCAATCTCGCCAATCATGATCAAAGGGTTTAGAATTATTTTTGGCGGTGTAAACTCAATTAGGCTGACTAAAATCCCTAGAAAACTTGCTAGTATCATCGGCATTTTTAGTACATGAGCAATAGACGCCATCTTGTCTATTGTTTTTATTCCAAGTGTAAAGTGTAGGGTGTTTTCAATCATAAATAAAATTATGGCAGCAGGTAAAGCTTTTTCGCCGAATGCAAGTAGCGCAACAGGAAGACCAATATTGCCAGAATTTGCATACATCATTGGCGGTACAAAGGTTTTAATATTGGTGCGTGTTACTTTTGCAAAAATCCATGCGAGTATGCCAGAAATAAAAATAATTGATATTGCTCCTATTGCTAGATACTGATACTCAAATAGATCAATTTTCTTACTAGCTAGAATAGAAAAAACAAGCGCAGGGACAAATATATTTATTGTTAAGCGGTTTGCAACGGTCATGTCCGATGGATATTTGAGCGCATACAAATATCCAATAAATACAATAATAATTATTGGGAATATAATATTAGATATATGAATAAGCATTAATTTTTTTATTATGTAATTAGATTAATTTGCGTAGGCTATGGATGGAAGCCAGGTGACTAGTTGTGGGAAGTAGAATATTAAGCTTAAGCCTATTAGCTGAAGAATGATAAAAGGAAAAACACCCTTGTAAATGTCGGTTAATTTTATTCCTTCAGGGCATACGCCTTTTAAGTAAAAAATAGCAAACCCAACTGGCGGTGTAAGGAAGGAGGTTTGTAGGGTGACAGCAACCAAAAGGGCAAACCAGACTAAATTTGGATTATCAACAACGCCGTATCCATCAACTGCCAAATCTAATCCACCAATAACTGGGCCTAGTAAAGGTAGTATGATAAGACTGATTTCGATCCAATCTAAGAAAAAACCCAGGATAAAAATTAGCAATAAAACTGCAGCAATTAATGCGTATGGGCCCAGGCCCAGGCTATTAAGTGCAGATTCGATTAATTCATCACCGCCACACTCTCTCAGTACTAGTGCAAAAATTGTAGCACCTATGAAAATGGCAAAGATATAAGCAGCTGTATTCATTGTGTTAATGACCACTTCCTTTATAACGCTATAGTTTAGCTTTTTGTAAGCTGCAGATAGAATAGTGGCTCCCAAGGCGCCAATGCCAGAGGCTTCCGTTACTGTTGCCATGCCCATAAATATTGATCCGAGAACAGCCAAAATCAATAATGCCGGAGGTACAATGTCAATCATTACCTGCAGAACATCAGTAAGATGAATTTCAGTATGATTTTTTGCTAAAGGTGCTTTTTCAGGGAATATTTTTCCATAGATAAGTATGTAGGAGATATAAAGCATGCCAAGAATTAATCCTGGGATAACAGCACCCATGAATAAGTCACCGACTGAAACGCCCAACTGATCTCCCATGATAACCAGCATAATTGAAGGCGGTATTAAAATCCCTAATGTTCCTGATGCGGCAATTGTTCCTAGTGCAAGTGGTTTGTCGTAACCTTGTTTCATCATAACAGGCAAGGACATTAGGCCTAAGAGGACAACAGAAGCGCCAATAATCCCGGTTGATGCTGCAAGAATGATGCCGATAATGGTAACTGTAATAGCGAGGCCACCTTTAACATTGCCAAATAGTCTTTGCATAGAATTCATCATTTGTTCAGCAACGCCTGATTTATCAAGCATAAGACCCATAAAGATAAACATAGGCAGGGCAACTAAGACCCAGTTGTCCATTATATTAAAAACCCTTCCAGTTAATAGCCCCAATGTATTGTAATCAAGGCCGGTTCCAGTCCATTCCATGATGTTGTCACTCCACCAAGCAATACCGGTAAATGCAATACCCACTCCAGCCAACACCCAGGCAACTGGGAATCCTGTAAAAATTAAAGCTATAAAGGAAAAAAACATAGCTATTGCCAGGTAATATTCAGGCTGAAAGTCCATTATTTATCTCCTTGGTTGCAATCTTTGAATTGTGGACGGAATAAGTTTCTGATCATTGAAACTCTCCCAGGTATGTTGTTATTTTTGTTATCCCCTTTGGCTAGAAGAACGAGCTCTTCAATGAGTTTGGCTAGTGCAGCAATAAACATTAGTACTAGAGAAATGGGAATGACTGATTTGATAATCCACCGATAAGACAATCCTGTTGGATTTGCTGATGATTCCGAAACTCGAAAAGATTCTGAAACCCACCCTAGACTATGATCCAGAATAATAATAATAAAAGGCATTAGTAGAAATAAAATACCCAATATTTCAATAATTCTTTGAGTTTTGGTTGATAGATACATGTGAACAACATCTACTCTTATATGAGAGTCTGTTGTAATCGCATAAGATATGCCAAACATAAAAGCAATAGCGTAAAAATGCCAGATTAGTTCTTCTAAGGCAACAAGGCCATTGTGAAACCCATATCGTAGTGTCACTTGGGTCAAAATGATAAAAATAAGCGCTACATTTAGCCAAGCTGTGGCACCAGCTATTTTAGTAACAATTTTATTTAGAAATGAAACAATTGGTATGTATACAGGACTATCCTGCGTTATATTTTGCATAGTAAATCCTTGTTTTTTTATTCTAAATATGTTTTTTTTATTATATAACTAAAACATATTTAGAATAAAAAGCAGCAGGATTAAATCCCGCTGCTTTTCTGGTAAATATTACTTATCTACTCTTTCTGTACCAGGGCGCGGTAAGAATGCCCATTCATTCCAAACCTTGTAACCTTTGCGGAATTCCATGAGTTCGCCATAAATCTTTCCAAACTCTGGATCTTTTGCGGTTTCTTCTACAACTACTTCATCCCATTTTTCCTTAAATAAAGCTAGCATTTCTTTAGACCAATAATGGTTGGTTACACCTTTTTCTGCATTAGCCTGCATATAAGGGAACTGAATAGCTTCGCCCATTGCTAAACCATCAAGCATGGCCGCTTTACAAGTTGTTTCAACAACGTTTTGTTGCGCTGAACTCATATTTTTCCATGTATCTTTATTGATTAACAAGTCAAACATGGTTGCTGGTTGGTGCCAGCCAGGATAGTAGTTGTGTTTAAGGATTTTATGGAATCCTAGCAGCTTATCAATTGCTGGCATTGAGAATTCAGTTGCATCAATAGCACCTTTTTCTAATGCAGGGAAGATTTCTTTAGATGATAATAATGATGTTGACACGCCTAATTTTTCCATCACCAGTGCACCTAGACCAAAGAATCTCATGCGTAGTCCTTCCAAATCTTCAGGGCTATTAATTTCTTTTGAGAACCAGCCTGATGTTTCTGGTGAAATAACTGAACATGGGACAGAGTGGACATTGTAACCATTATCATCGTATAGTTTTTGCCATAAGTCTCTACCACCACCGTAGTAAACCCAGGCTAAAAATTCTGGTGCATCAGGTCCAAATGGAACTGCTGAGAATATAGAAGCTTTTGTACCTAGCAAGCCAGTATTGTAGCCAGGTGTTGACCAGCCTGCGTTTACTTGACCTTTTGATACTGATTCTAAAATTTCTTTAGAAGGTACCAGTTTTCCTGGCTCATAAATTTTAACCCTTAGCTTTGTAATATTAGACGAGCTGTTAATATTTTCCGCAAACCACTTGGGTGTTGATCCTAGCCCTGTTAAGTGTGTGCCAAACCAAACTGGCAATTTAAGTGTTACTCGTTTTTCAGCAACTACAGGTGCAGATGCCATTGTTATGGCAACTGCTACTGCAGTACTTAATTTAATAACTGAATTTTTCATCATATTTCTCCTTTGTTTTAGTCATCTTACCTATTTTATATTTTGGTAAATTGGTAAGTCCAATATATAATATATAAAAAATTAACAATAGTCAAGGGTTATTTTTTTTCATAAAAATGTAGAAAAATAAAGATATATGTAGTAGAATTGTATTAACGATAAATTGGTAAGACCATATGATAAATAAGAAAAACACCGTTGCAGACAGCATTGCAAAAAAATTAGAAACAATGATATTTGATGGCGCATTAGAGCTTGGAGATAAACTGCCACCAGAAAGACTGTTATCTGAAAGATTGGGGGTTTCTAGGCCTTCTCTTAGAGAGGCAAAACAGATACTTGTTTCCAAGGGCTTGTTGGAAACCACTCAAGGAGGGGGGACCTATATTAAAAGGACTATTAGCTCAGAGCTATCAGATCCTTTATTTGATTTAATCAAAAATAACACTAGTTCTCGGTATGATATTTTAGAGGTTAGGTGCTCTTTAGATAGTTTGGCAGCGTATTCTGCTGCCCAACGAGCAACAAAAGAAGATAAGGAAAAAATTAAAGGGGCATTTGAACTATTGTCTGAATTGCATGCTTCAGGAAAAGACCCGAAGAAAGAGGCGCGAGCAGACGCATTGTTTCACTTATCTATTGTTGAGGCCTCTCATAATATTGTGTTATTACACATTATGAGAGGATTATTCAAGGTGCTATTAATAAGTATTGAAAGTAATTTAGATCAATTCTATGCAAATAATAAAATTGGAGATCCTTTGCATAGCCAGCATTATAAGCTAATGAAGGCTGTTATTGATGGTAGGGCCGATGACGCTAAAAATGCAGCAAATGAACATTTGAAATTTATTGATACATCTATTCATAATATAGATAGAGAAAATGAACGATTAAATAGACATAATTTACAATCAATACTTCTCAGCGATTAATAGATATTATGAAAAACAAGCAATCATCTGCAATAGAATTTTTTGATAGTAATTATCCTAGTGTTGATGCGCTTCGAATAAAAGCGCAACATCGAATGCCCAAGTTTGCATTTGAATATTTAGATGGCGGCTGTTTTTCTGGGATAAATTTACGTAGAAATATAGAAGAAATTCAAGATATTCAGTTGCAACCCTATTATCTTCGCGACTATAAAAATGCAGTTTTAGAAACCGAATTATTTGGTGAGACTTATAGCGCTCCATTTGGTATGGCCCCAATCGGCCTTCAGGGCTTGATGTGGCCTAATTCTTGTGAAATTCTTGCTCAAGCCTCTGTCAATCATAACATTCCATTTGTATTGTCAACAGTTGGTACCGCAAGTATTGAGACAATTGCAGAAATTACTGAAGGTAAATTTTGGTTTCAACTATACCATCCTATTGAAAATGAATTAAGAGATAAGTTGTTAAATCGAGCTTGGAATTCTGGCTGTAGAACTTTGGTAATTTTGGCAGATACGCCGACATTTGCTTATAGACCCAAAGAGATCAAAAATGGATTATCCATTCCACCAAAAATGTCAATGGATAATATATTGCAAATGTGCGCTCACCCCACATGGTCTTTATCTCAACTTGCTTTTGGATCTCCAAAGTTTAAAACCATGGAGGAGTATATTCCAAAAGGGCTAGATATGAAGCATTTAGCAATGTTTATGAATAAGACTTTTTCAGGGCGTTTAACACAAGATAAGATTAAATCATTGAGAGATGCATGGAAAGGAAATTTGGTTATTAAAGGGATTGTTAATCCTGAAGAGGTGAATTTTGCTGCAGATTTAGGGTTGGATGGATTGATTGTATCTAATCATGGCGGCCGTCAACTTGATAATGGACAGTCATCAATTGCTGCGCTTGAGACAGTAAAAGAACTTAAAGGAAAAATCAAAATAATGATGGATTCTGGTTTACGTTCAGGCCCAGATATTGCAGCAGCATTAGCCTCAGGTGCAGATTTTACTTTTGTTGGTAGGGCGCCAATGTATGGTGTGGGTGCGCTTGGATCAAAAGGAGGTAACCATACTTTTACAATGCTTAAGCGACAATTGAAACAGGTTATGGAGCAGATTTCTTGTGAAAATACGCAAGACCTCTCTAATCATTTAATTAGCAATCAGAGTTGTTATAATATTCGCTCATGAAAATTACTGACAAGCTACTTCTTGAACTACCTAAAGGCATTGTTCTTATTGGTGAAGAAAACACACGCCCATTTGAATGTGATGGCTTAAGTGTATATAGGCAAAAGCCCTTAGCAGTTGTATTGCCAGAGAGTATTGAGCAAATTAAACAAGTTCTAAAAATTTGCAAACTGCACAACACGCCAGTAGTTACTCGTGGAGCAGGAACAGGCTTATCTGGCGGCGCTATGCCTTTATCTGAATCAGTTGTGTTAGGCTTGTCAAAATTAAGTCAAATCAAGCATATTGATACAGATAAACGGCTAGCTATCGTTGAGCCAGGAGTTAGGAATATTGCTATTAGTGAGGCAGTTGCGGAATTTGGCTTATATTATGCACCTGATCCTTCTAGCCAAATTGCTTGCAGTATTGGCGGTAATGTAGCTGAAAATTCTGGCGGCGTACATTGTTTAAAATATGGCTTAACTGTGCACAATGTTGAGGCGATTAAGGTTCTCACGATTAATGGTGAAGAGCTTGTTTTGTCAAGAGATGATCAGGGCTTGGGCTTATTAGCACTAATGAATGGCTCAGAGGGTTTACTAGGTGTGATTGTTGAAATTACAGTCAGACTAACCAAAACACCAGATTTAGCGCGAGTAGTAATGGCCGGATTTGACTCGGTTCGTGATTGCGCTAATTCAGTGGCAGAGATTATTAAAGCAGGCGTTATTCCTGCGGGCTTAGAGATGATGGATGGTTTTGCTATTGAGGCGGCGGAAAAGTTTGCCAAGGTTGGTTATCCACTTGATGCGCAAGCATTGTTACTATGTGAGTTAGATGGTAGTGAGGCTGAGGTTCAAGCAGAATTGGATGTTGTGCTAAAGGTATTATCTGGTGCTTCAAGTATTAAGGTGTCGAATAATGAGCAAGAGCGACTAAATTTATGGAAAGGGCGTAAGTCAGCTTTCCCGGCAGTGGGTAGATTATCGCCAGACTATTACTGCATGGACGGCACCATTCCTAGAAGGTATTTAGCCGATATGCTGGAAAAAATTAACGAACTGTCTAAAAAATATCAGCTTAGAGTGGCTAATGTTTTCCATGCGGGCGATGGTAATTTACACCCATTAATTTTGTATGATGCAAATATTGATGGCGAGCTAGAAAGAACAGAAGAATTTGGCACCGAAATCTTAAAATTAAGTGTGGATATGGGCGGTAGCGTTACTGGTGAGCACGGCGTTGGTATTGAAAAATTGGATGCTATGTGCCATCAATTTAACAATAAAGAATTGGATGTTTTTCATAAAATTAAGGCGGTGTTTGATCCTGAGGCGCTACTTAATCCTGGAAAAGCTGTGCCGGAATTACATAGATGTGCAGAATTGGGCGCCATGCATGTTCATCATGGACAATTGCCACACCCAGAATTGGAGCGCTTTTAATGTCAACTAGACTCTCTCAGCTTCAGGGCGAAATTAAGCAAGCAAATAGTATTCACATTGATAGTCAGTGGTTGAACTATTCAGGCATTCAAGAATATTTTTCAGAAGAATTGGTAATCACAGTTAAAGCGGGCACCTTGATTGTTGATATTCAGAATATATTGGCAGAAAACGATCAGATTTTTCCGTTTTATATTGAAAACGACAAGCAAAGCATTGGCGCTGCTTATGCAATTGGCGCCCAAGATTTATCTGATAGTGTGCTTGGCGTGCAGATTATTGATGGAAATGGTGAGTTATTAAATTTTGGTGGACAGGTGATGAAAAATGTCGCTGGTTATGATGTGGCTAGAATGCTAGTTGGATCAGAGGGTCGATTGGCAGTTATTACTCAAATTAGTTTTAAGGTAATGCCAAAAAATTATATTAGCAACCTTAAGGCGAGTAATAAAACTACTGAACGTTCAGCATTACGAGAAGAAATTGAACATCGATTAAAAACCGTGTTTGACCCAAGGGGAATTTTTAAGTAATGCAGACACATCAAATTGGTAATTTTAAAGCCAATGAAATTATTCGAAAATGTGTACATTGTGGATTTTGCTTGGCAACTTGTCCTACGTATCAACTATTAGGCTCAGAGCTGGATTCTCCTCGTGGACGTATTTATCTAATCAAATCTTCTCTTGAGAAAAATAACTTTTCCAAAGAAAGTATTGAGCATTTAGACCGTTGTTTAACTTGCAGATCATGTGAAACGACCTGTCCATCTGGTGTTGAGTATGGGAAGTTGATTGATATTGGTCGAGAGTTTGTTGAGCAAAAGCGCCCAATTTGGCAAAAGGTAATGCGTTATTCTGTGCGTAAATTATTAACCACACCATTGTTGTTTAATCCCATTGGATTGATTGCGAAACATTCTGGCAAGCAAGGTAAGGCAATTAAGCCAAATTCTGGCAGTAAAAAAGTATTAGTATTGGGTGGCTGTGTGCAACCAGTCTTGGCGCCAAATATTAATCATAGTGTTAAAAATATTCTAGCAAAGTTAGGGTTTGAGGCTATTGAAACACCACAAAAACAATGTTGTGGTGCGGTTGATCAGCATCTCAGTGCTGAACAAGATGCTATGCTTAAAATCAAAGCAAATATAGATGCTTGGCTAGCATATGATGTTGAGGTGATTATCTCTAGTGCCAGTGGCTGTGGTTTAATGGTTAAAGATTACGCCTCTATGTTTGAAGAGGGTGATGACTACTATCAAAAAGCAAAGCTTATCTCTAGTAAAACTCAAGATATTGCTGAGTTTTTATCCAATAAGGATCTATCAAAACTTAAATTAGATAAAGTTGACATCGCTTATCATGAGCCTTGCACCTTGCAACATGGGCAAAAATTAGTGGGGCTGGTTAATTCTATTTTGGATTCGTTGGGTTATCATCCGGCCAAGATAAAAGATTCACACCTTTGTTGTGGATCGGCAGGAACTTATTCTATTTTTCAGCCAGATCTTGCAAAACAGCTGAAAACTAATAAGATGAAAAACCTCACGGATTCCAATCCAGAAATGATCGTAACTGCCAATATCGGTTGTTTAATGCATTTACAAAAAGGTAGTGAAATTCCGGTTAAGCATTGGGTAGAACTATTGGATAATCAAACTAATTAATTAGAACAAAATATCATGGGTCGAAGAAGAAAACCGAAGGCAAAAACATACGAATTAGAAATAGAATCTTTATCACACGAGGGGCGCGGCATTGCACATTTGGAGGAAAAGGTTATTTTTGTATCTGGCGCCTTGCCGGGTGAAACCGTTCTTGCTGATCGAACTTTTTCACGTGCCAAGTTTGAAGAAGCCGATGTGAAAGAAGTGCTTAAGCCTGCAGCTAATCGTATTAAACCAAAATGTGAAGTGTTTGGTATTTGTGGTGGCTGTTCTTTTCAGCACCTATCTAGTGAAGATCAAATTGATGCTAAAGGCAAATGGCTTAAAGATGCATTTTCAGGCCAAGCAAAAGTTGAGCCTAAGCATTGGTTAGAGCCATTACAAGTTCAGAGTTGGGGTTATCGTCGAAAAGCTAGACTTGGCGTTCGATATGTCGCTAAAAAAGAAAAAGTACTGGTGGGTTTTAGAGAGAAAAAATCTGGATTTATTACTAACATGAGTCGTTGTGAAGTATTGCACCCTTCTTTGGGTGATAATCTTGAAGTGCTGGCTAATGCAATAGAAAAACTCTCTATCAAATCTCAAGTGCCTCAATTAGAGGTTGCTATTGCTGAAAATAACACAGTATTAATTTTGAGACATTTAGAGCCTCTTACTGCTCAAGATGAGCAAATATTAATAGATTGTGCCAATGATTTGAATTTGACTTTTTACACTCAAAGTGGTGGTGCAGATACTGTTAAGCCATTAAATAAACCAGCGGTATTAACTTATTCTCACCCAGATCACGATATTGTGATGGAATTTTTACCGACTGATTTTACTCAGGTAAATTTTAAGCTTAATCAAAAAATGATTAACCTAGCATTAGACATGCTTGAACTGAATAATGAAGACGAAGTGATTGATTTATTCTGTGGATTGGGTAATTTCACTTTACCGATTGCGCGTCATGCCAAACATGTGGTTGGTGTTGAGGGTGACTTGGGTCTGATTGAGCGTGCTAAATATAATGCTGAGAAAAATGGCGTTAGTAATGTTGATTTTTACAAAGCGGATTTATTTAAAGAGGTTGAAGGTTTTGAGTGGTTTAGAGGAAAAACTTACAATAAGGCATTAATTGATCCTGCGCGTTCAGGTGCCATTGAAATTGTAGAGCTTCTACCAAAACTTGGTGTTGAGAGATTAGTCTATGTATCGTGTAATCCTTCAACATTAGCGCGCGATACTGAAAAACTGATTGAGTTGGGTTACACATTGGATACTGCTGGAGTGATGGACATGTTCCCACAAACTGCGCATGTCGAATCAATTGCTCTATTCACTAAATAATATAGTTACATGATTATCATTAATATTGCTAATCAGACGCTGACTTTTCAAAATAAAATTTATTCAATTAGTAGTGCTATTAATGGTGTTGGTGAGGAAGAGGGATCTTTTAAAACCCCGTTAGGAAGGTTTAAAATTGCCGAAAAATTTGGCCAAAAATTACCTTTAAATTCAGTATTTAAAGCCAGAGTTGCCACAGGCGAAATTTATACATCAGATTTGTCACAAAAGTATCCAGACCGAGATTGGATTTTGACACGTATTCTGTGGCTTGAAGGTGTTCAATCCCATAATGAGAACACTAAAGAGCGTTATATTTATATTCATGGATCACCTGATGATACGATCATGGGGGTGCCTGGGTCAAAGGGCTGTATTCGCATGAAAAATAGTGATATCATTAAATTGTTTGAGAAAGTTAAAATAAATGAAGAGGTAACTATCCAATGATTAAAAATTATTTACCAAAGAAGGCTGTCGCACTTGCACTAGAGGGCGCTATTTTGATTGATGTTCGCTGTGAAGCGGAGAACAAGTTTGTAGGCCGTGCACCAGATTCAATTTTAATCCCCTGGTTAGATGAGCCAGAATGGGAAGTAGATGAGGAGGAATTTATTAAAACTTTTTTGCGCCTTAATATTGATAAAGATGCGGAAATTATTCTAATTTGTCGTAGTGGCTATCGTTCTAACGATGCGGGAAAGTGTTTGTTAAACCATGGATTTACCAATATTGCTCATGTTGTTAGTGGTTTTGAAGGTGATTTGGATGAAAATGATCAGCGAGGTAATGTTAATGGCTGGCGTCATGACGGTATGCCTTGGGTTCAATGCTAGAAAATATTAAGCTTTTTATTCACCCTCGTGTGATGACCATGTTGTTTCTTGGGTTTTCGGCAGGTGTGCCAATTTTGCTGATCTTTTCAACCTTAGGTTTGTGGCTAAATGAGGCTGGCGTTGCTAAATCTAGCATTACTTTTTTTTCTTGGGCAGCACTTGGTTATTCGTTTAAATTTGTATGGGCGCCTTTGGTTGATTGCCTACCTTTGCCGATATTAACCAAATTATTAGGCCGTAGAAGGTCATGGATGCTTATTGCCCAATTGGCCATTATGGCAGCAATTTGGCTAATGTCTTCTGTTGATCCTCAAGCGAGTGTCGATAACTTAACGGTTATGGCCATAGGTGCGGTTCTATTGGGGTTCTCTTCAGCAACACAAGATATTGTGATCGACGCTTATCGTATCGAATCAGCAGATAAAGACATGCAATCAATGCTCAGTGCTACTTATATTGCTGGCTATCGTATTGGCATGTTGGCAGCGGGTGCAGGCGGTTTGTTCTTAGCCAGTTATTTTGGATCAACAAAAGAGCTATACAGTTTTGCAGCATGGTCTAATACTTACTTGGTGATGATATTGGTGATGATGGTGGGCGTGATAACCACGCTTGTGATCCAAGAGCCGAAATTGAATCAGCACAATAAAGAATATTCAACCAAAGATTACCTTAGATTTTTTGCGTTATTTTTAGCCATTGTTGCCGCGTTTATTGCTATATTTGTTGTCAGTGCCGATGTTGTTAAAACGTTTAAATCAAGCTTAACTGAAATGTTTTCTAACAAGCATTTGTCTGGATTTATTGTGGGTACGCTTAGAATGATGCTGGCAATTGCAGGCGCTATTATTGCGGCAAAAGTACTCATAGCATTAAACATTGTTAATCGCTCTATGGTTAACAACACCTATGTTGATCCGGTTAAAGATTTCTTTAGTCGTTACGGGTTAAGTGTGGCATTACTGCTACTTGCGGTGGTGGGTTTGTATCGAATTAGTGATATCGTTTTAGGTGTTGTGGCCAATATTTTTTATCAAGATATGGGTTTTACCAAGATTGAAATTGCCACTGTCTCTAAAACATTCGGCTTATTTATGACCATTGCTGGTGGGTTTTTAGGCGGGCTAATGGCCATTAAATATGGCGTCTTTAGAGTGTTGTTTTTAGGCGCTCTATTGTCAGCGTTAACCAATTTATTATTCATTATATTGGCCAATGTAGGTCATGATATGACTTGGCTTTATATTACTATTACTATGGATAATTTATCAGCAGGGCTTGCAGGTGCGGCATTTATTGCATTTTTATCTAGCTTAACCAACATTAAATTTACCGCTGTACAATATGCTGTTTTCTCATCTTTAATGACCTTACTGCCTAAGATTTTTGGCGGTTATTCTGGCACGATTGTTGAGGTGTTTGGTTATGGTGAATTCTTCATCATAACCACCTTGATTGGTCTGCCGATTTTATACTTGGTTTACAAGGTAAAACCCTACATTGATTAAACTATGAAACTAGGACCGATAATGATGGACGTGTCAGGATTGATACTCACATCAGATGAAAAAAAACAGCTAAACAAGCCAAGCATTGGCGGAGTTATTTTGTTTTCCAGAAATTATCAAGATATTGATCAAGTTAAAGAGTTGATCGCCTCCATTCGTTTAATTAATGTAGATTTATTGATTGCGGTTGATCATGAAGGTGGGCGTGTTCAGCGCTTTAAAACTGATTTTACGCACATCCCAAGTATGGCTACATTGGGGGAAGTTTACGATAGAAGTCCTGATTTAGCAGTAGATCAGGCTTTTTCTTGTGGCTTTGTTTTGGCATATGAACTGCTCAATATTGGTGTTGATTTTTCCTTTGCGCCGGTGCTTGATGTGGATTACGGCCAATCTAGTGTAATTGGTGACCGAGCTTTTCACTCTAATCCAAAAGCCATTGTTACTTTGGCAGCTAGTTTAATAGCTGGTATGCATGAAGCAGGCATGAAGAGCGTGGGCAAGCATTTTCCTGGGCACGGATTTGTAGCAGCTGATTCGCATTTAAAATTGCCAATTGATGACAGGTCAATGATTGATTTAACGCCTGATATGGCACCTTTTAAAGAGTTGGTTGATCAAGGTTTGGACGCTGTTATGCCGGCACATATTATCTATTCTCAGGTAGATGAAAATCCTGCTGGGTTTTCAGAAAAATGGATTAAACAAATTTTGCAAAAGCAGCTAGGTTTTGGTGGTGTTGTTTTTAGTGATGATCTTTCTATGCAAGGCGCTTTTTTTATTAAAGATATTAAAGATCGTGTGAGTGTGTCGCTACAGAGTGGCTGTGACATGGTGCTTATTTGTAATCATCCTGATATGGTTACCGAGGTAATTGATATGGACTGGGGCGCTAATAATAAACTTCAATCAATGCAAGGGTATAAAGACTTTAACTGCGATAAAATAACGCACTTAAACCATTTAGACAAAATACGGGACTTATTATGAGCGACAAAGACACAAACGATATTGAGATTAGAATGTTAAGTGCCATGAGAAAAACACTTATTTCAGTAGCAAAAGACACCATGACCAAGCCTGGCCTTCGCCATCCATTGACTGAAAATACGCAAAAGATGATTACTGATTGCTTAAATTTGGTTATTTCTCGTCAAACAGACATCGAAAAACAGGCTGGCACACACACCAAGATGAAGCCGGTTTATACCGATGAGCAAACGGTTCAAAGCTTTTCAGTAGACGATCTTAAAAAAACCTTAAATTAAGATCGATATTCAGCAGAATTTTATCTGTTGAATCAAACAAACTCCAAGTTAGTATAGCTAGTAATTAGCCTACTAGGCAATTCCTCGCGTTAAATGGTGGCTAGTGAAATTATAAAGCCATATTAATGCTCAGATATTAAGCTCGGGAGGTTTTGCCTCTGAAGAAATAAAAAAATTAAACAAACTCTAAGTTAGCGTAACTAGCTATTAGCCATTTTGTTCCAGCCTGTTTAAATTTAATCTGGATTCTGGCGCTATCACCATCGCCTTCAAAGTTAAGCACTGTGCCGTAGCCGAATTTACCGTGTTTTACCCCAACGCCAACAGCTAGCTGACCATTTGCCCGAGGTTCGATATCTTGGTTGTAAATATCATCATCGCTGTAGTTAGCTTGTGTTGCACCAAATTTTGCCTTAACTTTGTTAACGTATTCGCTAGGGATTTCATCCAAGAAGCGTGAAGGGTAGGCATATAGAGACTGGCCATGTAAAAAGCGTTTAATGGCAAATGATAAGGTGAGTTTATTCATAGCTCTGGTCATACCAACATAGCACAAACGCCTTTCTTCATCCATTAGGTGTGGCTCGTCTTTAGATTGTCTAGAGGGGAAAAGATCTTCTTCTAGCCCTCCTAAAAATACATTTGGAAACTCTAGTCCTTTGGCAGAGTGAATGGTCATTAATTGAACATTATCTACTGCTGGTGCATTGCCATCACCACTAGAATCAAGTGAAGCCAAAGAGATGAAACCAACCACTTCATTCATCTCACTATCTTCATCGTGCTCATATTGCTTGGCGGCTGAAATAAGCTCTTCTAGATTTTCTTTTTTACTGCCTGCTTTGTCAGTTTTATCATTGGCATAATGATTCATTAGCCCTGATGCACTTAATAGATGCGATACCTTTTCACTTAAATCTAGATTTTTAGCATCATCTGCCATTTGCTCGGTTAATTCAATAAAGCCATTTAAAGCGTTGGCAGCTCGTGTTGGCAGAGTGGAAGCAATTTGTTTAGCCGCTTGGAACAGATTAGTATGTTCGTCACGCGCAAATTCACGCACTTTTTCCAATGTTGCATTGCCAATGCCGCGTGTTGGAAAATTAACAATCCTCTCAAAAGCAACATTGTCAGCGGTGTTTTCCGTTAGGCGTAAATAACACAAAGCATCTTTAATTTCAGCGCGCTCAAAAAAGCGTAAACCACCATAAATAATATAAGGGATATTGTATTTAATTAAAGCCTCTTCAAAAACTCTTGACTGAGCATTGGATCGATACAAAATAGCGCAGTCACTAGCAGATGAGCCATCTTTGATTAATTTTTGAATAGCCCGAACTACATAGTCTGCTTCATCTTTTTCTGTACGAGCTTCAAATACATCGATTAACTCACCGTTGCCCGCATCGGTCCATAGGGATTTTCCCATGCGATTTGAATTGTTGGCAATTAATGCGTTAGAGGCGCCAAGAATATTGCCAGTTGAACGATAATTTTGCTCAAGTCGTATGGTTTGAATAGGGGTAAAGTCTGTTTCTAATTTGGTGATATTTTCAATTTTTGCACCACGCCAGCCGTAGATTGATTGATCATCATCACCCACACAAAATACATTGTTTTTCCCAGTGAATAATTGCTGAATCCATCTATACTGCACGGTATTAGTATCTTGAAACTCATCAACTAAAATATGAGAAAAACGCGTTTGATAGTGCTCTAATAATTCAATATTATTTTTTAATAATTCGTAGCTACGTACTAATAATTCAGCAAAATCAATTAAGTCGTTAGTTCGACAATGCGCTTCATATAGTACAAATACTTCCAGGCTTTTCTTGATAAAAAAGTTATAACCTGGATCAACATCCTGCGCCCGAATACCCTCATCTTTTTGGCTGTTAATAAACCACTGAACCTTTCTAACCGGAAATTTTGATTCATCAATATTGTTTTCTTTCATTAAGCGCTTAACAATGCGAAATTGATCTTGTGCATCAAGAATTTGAAAACCCGACGTAAGACCTGCTTTTTCATAATGTGTGCGCAGTAATCGATGCGCTAGGCCGTGAAATGTGCCAACCCACATACTTTGAATAGGTCGTCTTAATAATGCACCAAGTCTCTCACGCATTTCTTTAGCAGCCTTATTGGTAAAAGTGACAGCTAATATTGAATCAGTATGAATATTTTTTTGAGTGACTAAATATGCAATTCTATGGGTAAGTACTCGAGTCTTTCCACTGCCTGCACCCGCTAGTATGAGTGCATTTTTACTATCGTCTAGTGCAACTGATTGGTGCTGTTTATCGTTTAAGCCGTTGGTTATTTCTGATAAATTCATGGATTTTTTCTTGCCTTGTGAAATTTAATGGTTATAATATTACCTTTCTCTTATGTCAGTTGAAAAACGCTCTGATATAAGCACTAAAATTATAAACATTATTTAAGGAGTATCAGCAATGACTTACTACGAAGGCGTTAAAAAAATGGAAGAAATGGGCGTAAACGACAACTACATTCAAGGTTGGGTCGCAGGTTTCTTAAACAACCCTGAAATCGAAGAGCAAAGAAAAACTGATGAGTATGAAGCTGGCTACGAAGATGGTGGTGAGCATACTGATGCAAACTTCGCTAACTTTTGTTAAGACTTAAGTAAACGAATCAAAAGCCCCTTTTTTGGGGCTTTTTTTATGTCTATGAATCAGTGGAATCAGCAAGCGAGAAAAGCGCTTAAAGGGGCGGATCAAAGTAATCGGTATTTTAATACCCAATCTTTTAAAGATGAAAATTTTCCAATTAAAATTCCATTGGAATATGCTGAGTTAATTGATAAAAATAATTCGAATGATCCGCTGTTACTACAAGTTTTACCGAGTTCTAATGCACTAAAAAGTGGCTTCACTCAAGCGCCTTTAGGTGATGAAGACAACTCCTCTATAGCGGGGCTCATACACAAATACCCCAATCGAGTGCTTTTAATCGCCTCACAAGTATGTGCCATACATTGTCAGTATTGTTTTAGGAAGAATTTTAATTACACACAGCATGATGCTATAGCTAATTGGCCGGCCATTGAGCGCTATATTTCTAAAGATAAAAATATTAACGAGGTAATTTTAAGTGGTGGCGATCCATTAAGTTTGAGTGATGAAAAATTAGCCAAATTAATCAAAAATATTGAAAATATTAAAAATATCAAAACTTTACGCATCCACTCACGCTCTATTGTGGCAATACCAAGCAGGATAACCACTAAATTGGTTGAATTACTCACTAAAACGCCATTAAAGGTGGTTTTAGTGACTCATATCAACCACGTGAGTGAAATTTCAGAGGTGTTTATCAAAAATATTGGAAATTTTAAAAATGTAACCCTACTTAATCAATCTGTATTGCTAAAAGGGGTAAACGATGACTTAGACGTGTTAAAAAATCTAAGTTTAAAGTTGTTTGATGTTGGTATTTTGCCGTATTACTTACACATGCTTGATAAAGTGATTGGTGCTGAGCATTATTTTATTGAGGATAGTACAGCTCAACAAATCCATCAGCAGTTACAAGCGAGTTTAAGTGGATATCTGGTGCCGAAATTAGTTAGAGATGAGGGTAAATTATCAAAGAGTTGGCTACTTTAAAATAGCCTCTTCTAATGATTCGATATCCATTTCACCCATTTTAAAATCTACTAACATTCCTTCTGGGTTATAAACATAGGTTGTTGGCATGCCAAATACTTCGCCAAAATCTGCAAATTGAGGCCCGTTTTTTTCATCAAATAAAATGATGGGATAGCTCACCATAAAGGTATCGGTAAAATCTTGAATAGCTTTTTTATTAGCTTGCTCGTAGTCTAAGCCTAGAATTAGCACAGTGTCTATATTTTTTTCATAAAATTCAACAAAGGCAGGAATCTCTTTTAAGCAAGGTGGGCACCAAGTGGCCCAAAAATTCACCACTAGATATTTACCCTTGGTTGACTCATCAGTATGGATATTTCCATTGGTATCAGTTAAAGAAAAATTAGGTACACTAATCTTTCCCTCTTCTTTTTGCACCTCTTTTGCAGCCTTAACAATTTCATCAACTGTAATAGCATAAGCGCCATTAAAGCCAACGAGTAGCGAGAGTATAATGATAATTTTTTTCATAAGGTGCATTAAGATGTCAAACGTAATTTATTATAATCCAAAGTGCTCAAAATGTAACCTAACTTTAGATATTTTAAAAGAAAGTTCCGCAGACTTTGAAGTGGTTGAATATCTAGATACACCACCAAGTGTTGACGAATTAAAAGCATTATTAAAAGATCTAAATCTTGATGCAAGATCTCTAATGCGAACTTTTGAAGCGCCTTATAAAGATAACAATCTAGCTGATGAGTCTTTAAGCGAAGGTCAATTAATTCAGGCAATGATTGATAATCCGATTTTAATTGAGCGCCCTATAGTGCGTACAGACAAGGGTGTTGTTATCGGCCGACCGCCAGAAAATATTCTAGCGATTTTATAATTTAACTTATCGTTATTCTTCGTCAACTAAAAGGGTAGAAAGGTGACCTTCGCGTCCTTCAATATTGGAATAGTAAACATCATCTAGTCCGTCAACAACAGAAGTTTTAACAACTTCAACAGCTAGAATTGAATCACTCCAAGCGCTTAGATTTTTAAATTCTGAAATTGATAAGGCATTATCAGTAAATTCATTAATCCAGTCTAGGCGCATAAAGATAGGTGCAATGGCCGCATCAATCATATTAAAACTGTCACCATTGAAAAACACACTATTGTTTTTTGCTTTTTCAAGCTTAGATAGTTTGACAAATAAAGAATCTTTTGATGCGTCAAACTTATCCTTATCACCAGTAACCAATCCAAAAAGATCATCAAACATGGTTGAAGAAAAAGCAATCCAAGAACGATTATTAGCTTTTTTAATGACGTCTTCAGGGTGGATAGAAGCAACACTAATATCATTAATAAATTCAGTGATAACACTTGATTCAAAAACAATTTCATCATCCACTTTTAAAAGTGGCACTTGGCCAGTGGGAGAAATTTCTTTAAACCAATCAGGTGGATCCATTGGGTTAATATAGGTAATTTCAAAATCTATTTTTTGCGTATTTAACAAAATAATAGCACGTTGAGCAAATGGACAAAGCTTAAAGCTAATTAGTTCTAATTTCATGTTTTTCTCCTTAGGAGGAAGGCAAGGCCTTCCTCTGATTGTGATTTATTCTCGATGATATGGGTGGTTGATTAATAATGAGTGGGCGCGGTAAATTTGCTCAACTGCTAGCAGTCTAGCCATAGAATGAGGCAGTGTTAAGTTTGATAGCCCCCATAGCTGGTTTACGTGAGATTTAACACCATCACTAAGACCATCTGCGCCACCAATAATCAGTGAAACATTTTCACCATTTTGCTGCCAATCTCCCAAGTGCTGGGCAATTATTTTGGTTGTATGTTGTTTACCATGTTCGTCAAAAGCAATAACAAGGCTTGAGTCTTGTGTTGCTTTGATGATTAACTCACCCTCTAATTCTTTTATTTGGGTAATATTTTTACCTTTGCGTTTTTGTGCATCAAGCGTAATTAACTTAAAGTTAAGTTGGGCAGGTAATTGTTTTTGATAATGATTAATACCTGTTTGTATCCAATCTGGCATTTTTTTGCCAATAACAATCAGGTTAATCTTCATGGATTTTAATCGTGATCAGCGCCAGACCAAAGTCTTTCTAGTTTGTAGAATTCACGAGTTTTTTCAGTCATAACGTGTACCACAACCTCTGCTAAATCAACCAAGACCCAGTGGCCAGTTTCTGTACCTTCAATGCCAGAAACTTTCATACCTAAGCGTTTTGCTTCAATTTTAATGTTATTAGCAATACCTTTAACATGTTGAGATGAGCGGCCAGTGGCAATAACAATTGCCTCAATATCAGCGCTTTGGTCTAATACCTTAAGAGTGATGACGTCCTCACCTTTTAAATCATCAATAGTGTCGGTAACAACCTTTAGTTGTTCTTTTAAATTCAGGCTCATAATGCGTGTATGTAGTTAATAATATCAGCTGGCAATAGATCGTCCAAGCTTTGTTTAGCGGGTATTTTACCCTTTAAAGAAGTGTTAAATAGAGTGTCGCGAATTTCACTTGAAGAAATATCAAGTAAATCGGTATTGGCAAAATAAATCAATCCTGATTTGCGCTCTTGAAGATCGCTCACTTTATCGGTTAGGCTAAAGTTGCAATAATCTTCTCCATTTTGGCAATTTGGTCGCATCATGACAACAAGATGACAATAATGATAAAAATCTTGATATTCTTTCCAGTTAGCCAGCTGGTTAAAGCTATCCATACCTATAATTAAGCAAATGGTTTCATTTGGATGTTCAAGGGTGATTTCTTTAAGAGAGTCAATACTATAAGAATCAGATTCTCTATTAACCTCTCGATAGTCAAGACTTAAGCTTGGAAAATCTGTAAGGGCGATATTCAGCATGTCAAGACGCTGGTCAGTTGAAAATTTTAAGCTATCTTTATGTACAGGTTCGCGACAAGGCATTAAAAATAAGTCAGCCAAATTTAGTTCGCGTTTTAATTGTTGTGCATTTTTCAAATGACCAAAGTGCACAGGGTCAAATGATCCGCCAAAAAATCCAATCATAGCATCGCCTGAACTTCTTTTAATGTGAGCGCTTCAGTTGGGTAAG
>ERZ1048872.911-NODE-911-length-28054-cov-7.338976_pt1 | contig 28054 bp, 17 predicted proteins | sample MGYA00383100_ERZ1048872 | MGnify/ENA primary metagenome ERZ1048872 (study PRJEB29581, sample SAMEA5548370) | metagenome | biome: marine; feature: coastal; material: water | depth 50 m | study: Short-term variability in the microbial, nano- and picoplankton...
TGTACTCCGTACATTTTCTTAACACGCTGTCGCCTTGGGGAGGCAGTGGATATGACCCTGTTCCTAAGAAGGATGACAACTAAAAATATTCCCTCGTGCACCAGCTCGCCCATTCGCTAAAAATGTACTCCGTACATTTTCTTAACACGCTGTCGCCTTGGGGAGGCAGTGGATATGATCCTGTTCCACCGAAAGAAGATTAATTTTACGTTAATCTCATTTTCAATCGCAATCAAAATATTATATTTACCGCTCAAAAGAGATATTATATGCAATTACTATACATCGAATGGGATCCTTTAAAATTTATTGATTTAGGTTTTTTTCAACTTCATTTTTACAGTGTTATGTGGATTGTTGCCTTCATTTTGGGCTTCTATATTACAAAACGAATTTTTAGAAACGAAGGTCAGTCTGATGAAGCATTAGATTCTCTTTTCATCTATTCCGTATTAGGTATAATGCTAGGTGCCAGATTAGGACATGTTATTTTTTATCAGCCAGAACTAATTACCGAAGATTTCTTCAGTATTTTTTTACCTTTTAGATTTAAAGGTGGAATTGAGTTTACAGGTTTTCAAGGTTTAGCTAGTCATGGCGCTGCAATAGCCATGATTATTTCAATGTACCTCTACAATAAAAAGGTTTTAAAGAAAACTGTTCTTTGGATTTTAGACCGCGTGGTAATTGCTGTTGCTCTTGGCGCTGTATTTGTTAGAATAGGAAACTTTATTAATTCTGAAATAATAGGAAAATATACGAATAGCGATTTTGGTGTTGTATTTAAACAACTAGGTGAATCTCAGCCAAGACATCCTGCACAACTATATGAAGCTTTTAGTTACATCTTTGTGTTTTTAATTCTATTTTATTTCTACTGGAAAACTAAAAAATCGGAACAGAAAGGTTTCTTATTTGGTCTATTTTTAGTTCTGCTTTGGACAGTTAGATTTTTTGTAGAGTTTGTAAAAGAAGCACAGGTAGACGAGCGTGCAGATTGGGCGCTAAATACTGGTCAATGGTTAAGTATTCCTTTTGTTATTCTTGGGTTTTACTTTATGTTTTTCTATAAACCAAAAACTAAATTGACTTAATGCAATTAAACGTTTTTTCTAAATATTCGTTGTTATTTTTAGTGCTGGCATTAGTTTTTAATTGTAAAGAAGAAAAGCCTGCAAAACCTGAAGATAAAATTGTTGTTAGTTTTAAAAAAGAAGGTGTTCTGTCTATTAAAAAAGGAGATACGGATTCTATAATTAAAACTATAGATATTGAAATTGCCGATAATGAATATGAAACTCAAACCGGTTTAATGTATAGAGGTAAGCTGGAAACCAATCAAGGCATGTTGTTTATATTTCCAGATTCACAAATGCGAAGTTTCTATATGAAAAACACAAAGATTCCATTAGATATCCTATATATTAACGAATCTAAAGTAATCGTTAGTGTTCAAAAAAATGCCAAACCGTTTGATGAAACTTCGCTACCATCTGAAGCTCCTGCAAAATATGTACTAGAAATTTATGGAAGCTTGTTTGATGAGTGGCAACTTAATGAAGGAGATCGTATCGATTTTGAGGTATTATAAAAATTCCGCTTTTCATAGAAAGGTACTTTTTTATCTGTTTAATCGAAATTACTTAACTATTATTTTCTTAACTACAGAATGATTTTCGCTTACTACTTTTAACATATATAATCCAGAAGCCAAATCTAAATCCACATGGTTTTCAATTGACATAAAACTTTTTAATAGTTTTCCATCTAGAGAATATATTTGAGCAGCTGCTTCTGTTTTTAATCCAGAAATGTAAATCCTGCTATCTGTTGGGTTAGGATAAATAGCAATATTTAATTCTATGACATCCTCAATACTTAAAGGTTGCGTCCAAACATCACCAACATTAGTACCCCAAATGTACTCTACCATAAGCGGTTGATCTATAAACGGATTCCTATTTTTTTGCCAATTATAAACAACATTGTTTCTATTCATTTCAAAATCATCTGGCGGATCATTTCTATGCCAATCTAATAAAGTTGCCAAATCCCCTAACTGTCCTGTTGTGTCAGGAAATCCGTCAACTACCTCTAAACCGTTATACCTAATTGCCATATACAAAACACTTCTCGCTACATCACCTTTAAAGCTCCCTAAGGTTCCTGTTGGCCCATTATAATCACCGTAATGCTTATTCCCTCTTGAACTGTTCTCAGATGCATCTGCAGCCCTCAACGCATGTGCATCCGAATTACCATGACGCAATGAATCTGCTTTAGTTGTCCAAAACACATCTATGCCATCTGCAATCTCATCGTCCTCAATATCACCAAATCCACCTCTTGATCTAGGATACGTATGTTCTCTATTCCATTTACCTGTATTATTAGAACTTGTTTGCAAATCTAACTTTGGTCTTCCTTCTTCAGAATACACTAACCAAACCTGGTTGCTATTTTCAGGGTTTTGGTCAGCTTCTTTTAAAATATCAATTACATCTGCATAAGTTTGCGCTCTTACAGTTACTGGATCCGCAATAATATCTTGTAACGCTTGTCTTAATGCTACATCTGCCAGACCATTCGTACTATTATAATATCCTGCTGGTTGTGTACTAGGAACAATTCCTGTTGTAGGACTAACTGGAGTTCCCCAGGCAGCCATTGAAAAATCATTATCTACGATCCTAACTTCTACTCTATTGTTTGAAGCGATAATAGGCTCTACTAAATCTGTAAATCTAATTTGAATTACCTCATCACCTTCATCACTTAAATCATCTACTAAAGTTATGGTAGTACTTGTTGAGTTTTGCCCATTAAGAATAGTAAGACTTGTATTTCCTGTATAATCTGAAGTATTAAACCCGTAATTATTCAAACTTATATTAAAATTTAAATCTGAGGTCACATTCTCATCTGCAGTAAACGTAATGTCAAAAGCTTCATCTTCGTTATACATAGAAGACGCTACAGAAATTTCAACCGAATTAAAAATAATTCCAGTTCCATCATTTAATGCTCTAGGAGTTGGTGACGCAGTAAAATACGTGCCATCATTATTACGTTGAATGGAATTAGTATTACCACCAGAACCTTCGTTAATTTGCTGAATACTAGCAAAATTAGGATCATCGTCAAAAATATCTATAAGTGTTAAATCGTCGGAATCACTGGTATCATAAAGTAGTACATCTATCAAATTTGTGATTGTAGCAACTGTACCTTCTGGAAAATCAATCGGAGATGCTTGGTAAATAGCAACAGCATCCGCACCATTTTGAATTAGGTTTTGAGCTATTAATAATTGTGGATAAGGAGAAACCTGTGCACTACCCACTAGTAACAAGCCATTACTATCTGTTGTATATCCTGTTAAATCAATAGTTAAGTAACTTGAATCCCCACCATTTGTAGAGCCATTAAAAAACACTAATACGTATCCGTCAGTTGAAAAATAAGCTGTTTGGGATTTTATTTCAATAAATTCTTGAGTATCGATACTCGGATTATCACAATCAAGTTCGTTTATCACTAAAACCTGTGACCAACTAAATAATGAAATTAATAATAGTAAACTAGTAAAGCTTCTTTTCATCTTATTTTTTTTACAAAGATAACTTTAATATTAAGTCTCTAAGTTAAGGTTAATTTATTTAGAATAAATAGTCTAAATAGAGTGTGACGTTTATCCGTATTTAAATTTATAAAAAAGATGAAATTCTTAAAAACAGTAGTTTTCATGACGAAATGTCTCTACGATTTTAAAACTCAACCAAAAAAGACCCTTAAAATATATCATTTTAAAGTCATAAACAGCATTTATAGTTACATTTTATAACTATCTTTAAGAGTATATTCAATTTATTGTAATCGTTATCATTTTTTTACTTATAAATATAAATTCAAAATCATCGATTTATATAAAAACGTTTGGAGAATTATTAGTAGTCTATATATATTGAAAACTCAATCAAGAAAACGCAGTAAATTATTAATCTCTAAACCAAAAAAACATGATGACATTAGCAAAATTGATAATCGAAATAATATTTTGGATATTCTAAAATAAAATCTAACCGACCAACAAGTAAAAGAGTAAAACTTAGTTCTAGAATAAGTTTTACTATTTTTGTTTCTCAGCATCATGCCAGCAAAAGAACTATTTGTCTTTAGCTACTAAAACAAAATATGAGAACACTACTTTTTAAAACTTTAGCCAAACTAAACAAAGCCATATTACCTTCTTATAGCAAAAGACAATTAGATCTTAGTAAAGCATCTAAACTTCAGTTAGCTATTATTGGATGGCGTGTTTTTATCACAAAAAATGCACTTAATAAAAATTAAGCTTTTCACTGTAATACTGATTCATTCAAGATTATAAAACGAAGTATTACGTATTTTTCTAAAAATTCTGTTAAAAAGAGATAAATTTCTCTAAATTTAATGCGTTATTAAATTTGACAGATATGAAATCTCCGTACGTTGCATTATTGCTTTTAGCAATAAGCACCTCTATATTTTCTCAAGACACTTTACAAAAAACCATTGAATATGAATATCCATTTGCGGCTCCAGGCACCGAAGTCTCAAGAGGCGTATTTGGCGATGATGACAGAAAAGAAGTAAAAGATGCCGAAGGTTTTAAAGAATTTGCAAGAGCAACTGCTGTAATGATTGCTAAAGAGAGTATTTATGATAATGAGTTTTATTCGTGGTCGCTTAGAGAACGTTTGCAGAGACAATTTGGAACGAACAAATTTGATGAAAATGTAAAATTTTTAGACCAACCTGCTATTGGCTCTTGTACAGGATTTTTAATAGCGCCAAACATTTTAGTAACTGCTGGTCATTGCATCAACTCTATGGAAGATGCTAATAAATATGTTTGGGTTTTTGATTACACGAGTGAATCGGACTTTATTGATGGGAGACGTCTTAAATTTAATGCTCAAAATATTTATGAAGTAGAAAGTATTATTGCATCTAAATTAGATAATGAGACTGATGATGATTATGCTCTTTTAAGACTTTCTAACAAATCTAATAGAGCACCATACCGTTTTAGAACTAGTGGAACTGTTCTTGAAAATGGGGCTATAAATACTATTGGATCCCCAACTGGTCTTCCATTAAAATTTTCAACAAATGCCGTGGTCGTAAATAATTCGCCTGAAAAATGGTTCAAATCAGATATTGATGCGTTTCCTGGTAATTCTGGAGGTCCAGTTTTTGATCAAAATGGATTCATTGAAGGCATTTTAGTTAGAGGAGCCGTAGAATATAGTGATGGACAATACAGAGGAGATTACAAATATGACTCTTATTGTGATTGTGTAAAGACTATCCAATGGGACGACGTTGATTACACTGCTGGCTGTCAGGCTCATAAAATCACGGCGGTACCACCTCTTCCGATGATAATGGCAGTCTATGAGAATTTAGAATATGCCATATCGAATGGATTAGATGATCGCTTTAATTCGTGGCATATCTATAATTGGGTGTATACCTATAACTATACTAAACAAAGAGGACGTTTAGAAAATCTTGCTCTTAGTGGCAATAATTTATATGCGTTAAAATCCATATTAAATGTTACATCAGAAAGTCTATCGGATGAGAATGGAAGAAACCTTATTGACACTGCAATTGAGAACAACAATAACGCAGCCTTAGAACTATTATTAGACAATGGCATTTTAGCTGATGCTGGCATGGACGCTAAGTATTCAGCTCTTCAAAACGCCGTAATGAATGAAAAAAGTTCAATAGCAGAAACTTTAATTTATTATGGTGCTGACGCAAAAATTAAGACTTCAAACAAAGACAATTTATTGCACTTAGCTGCTCGAAATGGTAACCTTACCATAGTAAAACTACTTCTAAAAAATGGTCTAAATGCAGGTGCTAAAAACAAACAAAAAAAGCGACCAGAACAAATCGCTAAAAAGGTAAAGCACAAATCTTTAGCAAAGTATTTGAAGAAAGCTAGAAAAGGTAGACTGTAATCTTTAGGATATCTGATTTGAAAATTTAAATTAGCTGTTAATGTTTCGCATCAAAACATCTGTTCAAATAAAACCAGGGAAATATTATCACAACTTAATAATGTTGTGCATTATTCTGCTTACATCTTGTTTGTACAGCCAGAATACTAGTTATGTAAAATTGCGTGATGATAATCTATTAAGAGATTCTTGTTTAACCAACAGAAGTGATTACACTAAATTTAAATTAGTTAAAGAAAATCACGAATCTATTGTTTTAGATAGTTTAAAGATTCAAGTACAAGCAAATTACCAGAACTTAGAATTCCAAACTATTAACAGTTTTAATCAATTTGATTTTAAATTTTGGCTACTCTCTAATTCTGGTTTTAAAAACCAAGGAGATTTTAAAATAAGGCTTACCTACTTATCTAATAGCGTTGCTATTGAACAAAATTATTTGATATGCATTAGATATATCGATCCAAATCCAATAGACCGAGGAAGCGATAACAGTCCCGATTATGTAAAACTACCTGTTTATTTTGGTACAGACAGAAATCGAACAAAATCCAAAGATTTAAATGAAGTCTTTGGCTCTAAACGGTCTAAATTAAAATATGGTGTTGTAGAAGTAAGTATACCTCATGACCATAGAATTGGGGAAATAGAAAGTCCTTCAATATGGAAATTTGAATTTTCTGAAGTCCCTTCAAAACATGTGATGCTCCATGAAATCACACTTTTGGATAAGCAGATATTTTTTAATAAACTAGCTAAAGACATCCAAAGTTCTAAAAAGAAAAGCACATTCTTATTTGTACATGGTTACAATACATCTTTCAGTGAAGCCGCAAAACGAACTGCTCAGATATCTTACGACTTAAAATTTGATGGAAAAGCGGTATTCTATAGCTGGCCATCACAAGCATCAACATTTAGATATGGTAAGGATGAAGAAAATATTGAATGGTCTCAGAGTAATATTAAACGTTTTCTAGAAGATTATCTTTCTAAATCTAAAGCAGAAGAAATCTATTTAGTAGCACATAGTATGGGTAATAGAGGATTAACAAGAGCCATTGTGGATGTTATGGAAGACCAACCAGAATTAAGATCAAAAATCAAGGAGATTATTCTTGCAGCACCAGATATTGATGCAGATGTATTTAAAAACGATATTGCACCTAACATGGTCTCAAAGACAAAAAAACCTATAACATTATATGTCTCTTCAGATGATTTAGCCTTAAAAGCTTCAAAATTATTACATGGTAACGCAAGAGCTGGTGATGCTGGTGAGAAAATGGTGATATTAAATGGTATTGAAACCATAGATGCAACTGGTATTGACACAAGCTTTTTAAGTCATTCTTATTTTGCTGATACCAACTCAATTATTTCAGATATATTCGATATTATACAGTCCGGGCAGCGCGCCTTAAAACGAAAACGATTATCCACAATAAAATTAGAAGACGACATATACTGGAAAGTAAAACAGTAATGTATTAAAATCCAAATTAACTATTATGAAAACAAATTATAATAAAACAATTGCCTTACTAATATTAGGTTTCTTAATCTCTGGAATTTCAATTGCTCAAGAACGTTACAGGATTAGTTATGATTATAAGACTGAAAAAGTCAACTACTTATTGTTAGATAAAAACAGTAAAGTTATTGACACTTTAAATAACCCTAGGTTAAAACGAAACAGCTTAGTAGAACTTAAACTTAGAAACATAAATCCCTTTGCAGTGCAAGTTCAGACAGATGTCAAAGAGGAAGATCTAATTACAAATGGACAAGGTTTTAATTTCAGTTCATTACTTGGCGGTATAAACTCCTTCACTGGTGACAATATAGATTTAAACACTTCTAATCTACCAGATAGTAATGTATTTAAATCTGAAGCGGGTTCCAGAGGTAGTGCTCGAGCGACGAGTAGTTTTAAAGATTTAAATAACACTATTACAAATGTATCTGCTTTAAAAGCTACCTTATTATCTAATTTACTCAATCCTAACCTAAGTAAAACAGCAATTCTCGATAATCTTATTGCGACGGCAAATGCTGAACAGGATGTGCGTTTACCAAATGCTGGTCAAAATTTTTATGTGTACCTGGCTAAGGTGGAAAAATCTATTAAAGAGAGTCGCTCTGATTTAGAAAGTAATATTAACACCATGTCTAATGCTGTAGAACAAGAAATTGAAAGTGATACTGAACTCTCTCGAGGACAATTGGTCTCAAGAAATATTGCTTTAGGAGACTTACAACGCTTAATGTCTAATCTTAACCATTCTACAAATCAAAGTCTTCAAAGCTTAGAAGAGTTAAGATCGCTTTATACAGTACTAGAGGCCTCAAATTTTGAGCAAACTTATGATTACGAAATATCTGCTGATAAAGTAAATATTGAATTAAAGTTTGTACAAAGTGACTTCTCTAGTACTATAGAAAATGATGCTTCGCCTACAACATTAAAAACCAGAAATATAAAACTATTTTCTAAAGGTGGTTTTAAAATAAATACTAGTGTCGCCATGACCTTAAACAATTTTGGGTCAAAATCTAATGCGTATTTCATTGATGAAAACGGAGTTATTGGTGCGGATCAAAATGATTATTTCGTTCCTAACCTTAGTACCATGATTAATTTCTACCCTTTTATGGGAGAAAATTTTAATATTGGTGGTAGTTTTGGTTTATCCATACCAATTTCTGGTAATGACAACGTAAATGGTGTTAATTTTCTGTTTGGGCCATCATTATTTTTTGGCAGTAAGAGTCGCTTATCACTATCTGGAGGAGCCGCTTATGGACCAGTACAAAAATTGACTAACGGGCTCGAGGCTGGGGACACCACCTCTCTTACAAGTATAGATAATTTTACCAAAAATGTTTACGACTTTGGGTACTATTTTGGTATCTCTTTTAGTCTCTTTGATCTTAATTAAAATAATGATGAAAAAACAAGCACTATTCCTAATGGCCTTAATGTTTAGCTTAAATGTTATGGCGGACAAGTATGCATTAATTATTGCTGTAGGAGATTATCCCGCAAAAACAGGATGGTCCTCCATTAGTTCTGTCAATGATATACCATTAATAAATAACACCTTATTAAAGCAAGATTTTAAAGCTGAGAACATAACGATATTAAAAAATGAAGAAGCCACAAGAGCAGGAATTTTAAGAGCTATAGAAGATTTACAATCTCTAGTTAAACCAGGAGATATTGTTGTCATACACTATTCTGGTCATGGCCAACAAATATTCGATAATAATGGTGACGAAATTGATGGTAAAGATGAATCCATTGTCCCTTATGATGCCTTAGTGAGACACACGTCTAATTACAAAGGTGAAAACCACATAAGAGATGACGAATTAGGTAATATCATCGCTAATTTCAGGAATGCTTTAGGTAAAAATGGTCAATTATTAATGCTTTTAGATAGTTGTCATTCTGGTTCTGCCACAAGAGGTGGAAAAGCACGTGGCGGAGAAGCTACGTTTGCACCACCAAACTGGACACCAACTTCAGAAACAAACACACCCGGTAGTGGTTTGGTTGAAACAACAAAGGTAACAGCAGATGCCTCGCCATTTGTTATGCTTTCTGGTGCTTCTGCTGATGAATTAAACTACGAGTACGAAGGCTATGGTTCGTTGAGTTTTGCATTTTCAAAAGCTATGAATGAGCTTGGTAGCGATTTTACCTATAGAAAATTATTCTCTGCCATCTCCGCTAATATGAATGTCATTTCACCAAAACAAACACCTACTATAGAGGGTGATGCAGATTACAAACTATTTAAAGGAGATTACGTAAAGCAACAACCTTATTTTGAAGTTTCTAAAATAGCTAGACCAGATATTATTAAAATAAATGCTGGAAAATTACAACGGTTATTTGTTGGAACAACCGTAAATATTTTACCAGCTGGAACCACTAAAGTAGAAAACAACAAAATTATTACTACTGGAACTATTACACGAGCAACGTTTAATGAATCTATTATTAAATTAGATAATCCTTTAAGCTCAAAAAACGAAAAGACGTTTTGGGTATTTATTGACAAGCCATCTTATGGTGACTTAGCTTTAAATGTTTATTTCGATAAATCTTTAAAACCTAAAGGCACAAAAGAAAGCATTAGCAAATACTTAACAGAAAATAAATTAGGAGAAATTGTAAAAGATTCTACAAAAGCAGATCTTATAATTGAAGAACTTAAAAGAAACACAGAACTTTCAATAATAACCAGAAATGGTGGAAATAGCGTGTATTCACAAATTAGGATTGATGGGGATTACAATAGCAAACTCGTTAACGAAACACTTTTTAATTATGCACAAGGTAGTTATTTAAAAAAATTAAAACTAGATAACCTAGATTACGAATTTGAATTTAAACTACTGCCAGCGCAAAAAGATGAGTACACCGACGAATTAACCATGATAAAAGAAGATGCTTTTAATAATGCTTCAGGAAAATTTCAGGTAGACACAACTAATGATGCAGTAATTCTGCAGGTTACCAATAAAAGCGATAGACCATTATACTTCAGTATCATAGAGATTAATTCTAAGGGAGAAATTGCTCCGTTTATGCCAAATGACAGCTGCACATTAAATAACAATGAACGACTTATTGCTCCTGGTAAAACAATGACGTTTAAAGATTGTATTTACACATTCGGAGATCCTTATGAAACATTAATATTAAAAGGGTTTGCAACAACCTCACCTATTAATTTTAGACCAACAGTAAAATCACGAGGAGCTAGTGCTGGCACACGTGGCTCAAGTGACCCACTTGAAGGCTTTATTGGACAAACTTACACACAGTCTAGAGGTAGTAGTGGATCTAAATCTTCTGGGCCAATTGACGGTTACAGTACAGAATTTGTTTATGAGATTATAAGAAGTAAGGAGTAAAGAATAAGATTATGAAAAATCTACGACTTTTTCTTTGCTCTCTGGTTGTGATGCCTATTTATGGGCAAGACCTAACTCCGCCTTCATACAATTTTATTGGCCTTGGAGTCAGTTTTGACAAGACATTTGATAATTCAGGTTTACAGTCTAAAATACAGATGTTCTTGCAAGAGGAACAGATTGGTGCTGCAGAAAAGAATATAACCAATAGTCATTTGTCTTTAGCTTTTAAAGACTCAATATACACTATAACACAGATGCCAGACAATAGAGTTGTTTATAAAATTGATAATTCTAAGCCTAAAAAAACATTACAAATCCTAAAGGAAATACCAATAGAAAATTATTCAAAAACTGAGTTTAACAATGGTATTGATAATTTTATTCAAGAAATTGACGAAAACACGAGTAGAATACTGCTAGCATCTGGTACTCATGAAGTAACAGATTTTTGGAACAACTCTCTTGACCATTATCCATTTGCTAGCAAATTGATAAAAGCTTTAGAAGACGAAAAAGAATTTATCTCACCAGGTAAAATCTATTCATATGTCAGAGGCAATGCGACGAAACTAATTTTAAAGAAATTTAGAAAGTATGAAACCACAGATGATTTTTTATCGAAATTTTTAAATTAACTTGTGATGAAAATTGCACATCTTATTTTTAGCCTTATCATAAGCCTTATCTCTATTAATTTAATTTTTTCTCAATCTAAAGACTTACTTCAACAACAATTTGATCAACAAATAGCAGAAGTTAATCAATTGGCAAAAAGTGGTCAACTACAAGAGGCCATTGCAAAAGGTCAGCAAGCGAAAGAATTTGCTTTTGAGAATTTTAAAGACTCCAACCGAAATAAAATAAGCATTTTAAACAAGCTAAATTTTTATTACAGGTTCTTAAATGATTACGAAAATGAACTGGACACAAATATTGAACTCTTTAAAATAAGAAATGAAGATCTTAAACAAGAACAAGCCGTTTTTGCTAAATCATTTAAAAACCTTGTAGATTATTATAACACTATCGATAACCAAAAAGATATTATTCCAGTTTTTAAAGATGCTAACGAGCGGCTTATAAAACAGACAGAAGAAGCTTTTGAATTTCGATTTGAAGACGAACGTGCTGCTTTTCTCCAAAATAATATTCAACCCTATTTAGATTTGTTTCAGTCGTTTGCATACCAGACAAACTATAAATACCAATACCTCAACAATCAACTCACAAATAATGTCCTAATCACTAAAGGAGCATTACTAAATTCCTCAAAAGATATTTTAAAAGTACTCGAAACTTTAAATGATGACATAATCACAAAAAAAATAAATGAGTATAGAGGAGTAAAAGACTTTGTAAGCTATCAGTTAAGTCTTAAAGAAGCCGAAAGAGCTAAAGAACTTTTTTCAAAGCAGGCAAGACTTATTGGTCTAGAATCTGAACTCGTTTTATATTACAGAAGAAATTCTCAAGAAAAATTCTCCCTAGAAAAAAACTGGAGACGGACTCAACTCAAAGAAAATGAAATTGCTATAGAATTTACGCGTTTTAATTATCATAATACTAAATGGACCGATAGCATTATATATGTGGCTCATATTTTTAAGAAAACCTCGAGAACACCGAAATTAATCCCTCTTTTTGAGGAAACACAATTACAGCATATTTTAGATAACACCTCACCAAATGAAGTCTATAATTCGAGAGGATCTAAAAGTAAACGTTTAAATAAAAACGCTGTTGAAGATTTATATAGTCTTATCATTGAGCCCTTAACGACGGAGTTAAATGGAAATACAACTATTTATTTTTCACCAGATGGTTTATTACATCAGATTGCCTTTGCTGCTCTCAAAGATTCTAATGGACGATTATTAATTGAAGATTATAATTTAATACAAGTAAACAGTTCAGCTGTAATTAAACGCATGCCTAAGCAGCCTAAATCGGAAACAGCGCTATTTATAGGTGGTATTGATTACAATTATAAAACAGAAGGTAAAACTAAGGTAGATAACGCGTTCATTGCAAATGTTCGCGGCTTTAAAAGTAACAGAGGTAAAGACGAGTTATGGCCATATCTAAAAGGTACCAAGGCAGAAGCTGATACTTTAAAAACACTATTTGATTCTAAAGGAAAAAATTCTCGTTTTTTAAGTGCTAAAGCAGCAGATGAAAATGCACTTAAGCAATTAAGTGGAAAGAGCCCCAACATTTTACACATTGCTACTCATGGATTTTTCTATGAAAATTCATCAAAATCACTAAATAATCAGGACATAAATAATGAATATAAAACCTCAGACAACCCTCTACTCCGCTCGGGTTTGTTGCTAGCAGGTGCAAATTATGCTTGGAAAAACGGAAATAATCCGTACGAAGAAGAAGATGGTATTTTAACCGCCTTAGAAATATCTAATCTAGATCTATCCGATACAGATTTAGTTGCCCTAAGTGCTTGCGAAACAGGCTTAGGTGATATAATAGGTAATGAAGGCGTTTATGGGTTGCAACGTGCTTTTAAAATGGCTGGTGTAAATATGATAATGATGAGTCTCTGGGAAGTACCAGATATAGAAACAGCAGAGTTTATGACTAATTTTTATGAGATATGGCTTGAAAATAACTCTATTCGGCAAGCATTTGTTGAAACACAGAGAAAAATGCATAACTTATATCCTAATAATCCTGAAAAATGGGCCGCTTTTGTCTTGTTTGAATAAAAACTATGAAACACTACTTAACTTTTCTCTCAGTCCTTTCCCTTTTTATTGGGACAAGTCAAAATACAGAAGACCACAACAACTGGTCTCAAAATTTTGAAAATGGTGCATCGTATTATAGCATGGAATCTTTTAGTCAAGCAGAAGATGCATTTTCTGATGCTTACATTCTTGCTAAAACATTATTTAAAGTAAACTCTGAAGAGTTTATAAATACAGCATATTACTATGCAATTACCCTTTTTCAAATTGAAAAATATAAGAGCGCAAGACAACCCATGGAAAAAGCCATTATAGGAATTAAAAGTTTTTACGGCGAAACAAGTGAGTCATATGCTACAGGATTAACAATTTTGGCTAATATTTATATCAACATTCAAGAATATAAATTAGCAGAACAAACATATATAGAATCTAATAACCTTATTAAAAGCACTTATGGTGAGCATCATTATATGTATGGTGTAGCTTTAACAAACCTCGCTGGTTTCTACAGAGAAATTGAAAATTTCAAAAAAGCACTTGACATTCTCAATCAAGGCTTAATTATTTTAAAAGATAATCCAGAGTTCGATCAACAGTACTATAATAACTTAAGATATAACAATCTTCCAGGAATTTATCAAGGATTAGGCAGATTAGAAGATGCTCTTACATTAGCAGAAGAAAGTTTAAATTTCATAAAAACAAATTATGGGAAATACACTTCTAATTACGCAAATATTCTCACAAGTATTGGTGGCATACATGCTAACTTAGGCAATTTTAACAAAGCTGAAAAAGCTTTAGAAGAAGCCGCTTCAATTTTTGAGTATTTAGATAATTATGAAGACGAAGAAGCCTTAGGTAATGTATACATGTTTCTAGTAGCCTGTTATATGGAAACATCAGATTATAAAAAAGCATTCTACTATGCAAGTGAAGGCATCCGCTTAACCAAATTAGAATCATCCAACCCACCTTTAAATGCTTTAAATTATTACGAAATTTTAGGGAGTTTAGCACGGCATCTGGGAAGTTATGAAATAGCCAGAGATTATATGCTAAAAGTAATTGATGGGACTATAACATCTATTGGTGAAAATGCTCCGCAATTACCTGTTTTAAAGTCTCAGCTTGGAATATGCTATATGGAGTTGAATGAAGATGCTAAGGCAGAACAATTGATTATTGAAGCCTTTAACTCAGTAAAAAAAATGAATTATTCTATAAAAGACAAAGAATATCGTCAATGTTTAGATAATCTCAGTGCGATATTAATTAATCAAAATAAATATAAGGAGGCTATCAAGAACTTATCCTTAACTCTGAAACAAGAAGATAAATCTTATCCTAACTATTGGATAAAAGTTGCTGATTTAGCAGATGTGTATTTAATGAATAATCAATGTAATGAAGCATCAAAATTACTTGAAGAGGCTTTAATAGGGATTAAACAATTTTACGGTAAAAAAGACCCAACCTACATTAGTGCCTTAAATAGTTATATTTCTGCCAAGGCTTGTCAAAAAAAGTATGGTACAATAGTAGATGCTATTAATGAAGCAGATCAATTAACTAAAAATCAAATTCAAAAAAGATTCAGTTTTAGTAATAAAGATTTAAAGCGAGTTTTTTTATTTGAATTAGAACATTCATTTGATATTTATGAATCGGTAAATATAGATTTTAAAAACACTGAATTAACAATCTTAAATTTAGAAAATCAGTATTTGTTAAAAGGGCTTCTTTTAAATCAATCAAAAATTATTACAAGTAAATTAAAAGAATTAAACGATGATGTCGTTAATTCACAAATTGATGAATATATCAATAACAAGCAATTACTAAATAGATTGGAGGATAAAAAAGAATTTTCTAGTGATAAAGACTTAGATGAATTGAAATCCGATATAAGTACTGCGGAGATAGAATTAGTTCAACGCTATAACGATAGTTTCAAAAAACCTATAGATTTTAATAAAAATTGGAAAAAAGTTCAAAAAAAATTAAATGATAACGACGTTGCTTTAGAATTTTCAAGATTTAATTACATCAATAATAATACTTCAGACAGTATATATTATATGGCATATATCGTAAAGAAAAACTACAATAATCCAATTGTTATTAAACTTTTCGAAGAAAAACAATTGTCTAAAATATTAAAATCCTCAATGGAACCAAACCAGTTATATTTATCAAGAGGGTCTAAAGCTTCAAATGTTGGTAATAAATTAGATTCTAAAGCCCTTTACAACTTAATCTGGAAACCTATTGAGCAATATTTAGAAGGCATTAATACAATTTACTTTTCTCCTGCCGGGCTTCTGCATAATATTTCTTTTGCATCCATAAATAACGAAGGCCGTTTTCTTGTTAATAGATATAATTTAAATCAGTTGAGTAGTACTTACGAAATAGTAGATGATTTCGAACAACCTTCATTAGATAACATTCTGCTTATGGGAGGAATTGAATATGACTACGAAGAGAATCTAAACCAAGAAAAAGAGAATTCTAATTACTCAGCAGATTTAATGAGTTTAGAAACAAAGCGCGGTGAGGGTGATAAATGGGGTTATTTACCAGGAACATTAGAAGAAATTAATAACCTAAACAAGTTATTCTCCGATAATAATAAAACCACAAATATTTTAAAAGGTGTCGAGGCAAAGGAATCTGCATTTAAAAAATTAAGTGCCAGTAGTCCAAATATATTGCATATTGCAACCCATGGTTTTTTCTTTGAAAAGAAAAAAGAAAATAAAGAATTAATTAATTTTTCGAGCAAAGAAAGTAAGTTTAGAATAGCTGATAATCCTTTAAAACGCTCAGGTATTTTATTAAGTGGCGCAAATTATGCTTGGCTTAATGGCAATAATCCTTATGAAATAGATAATGGTATTTTAACGGCTGAAGAGATTTCAAATTTAGATTTATCCAATACAGATATGGTTGTGTTATCTGCTTGCGAAACTGGACTTGGAGATATCGATGGTAGTGAAGGAGTCTATGGTTTACAACGTGCTTTTAAAATGGCCGGAGTCGATCTAATAGTTATGAGTCTTTGGGAAGTGCCAGATAAAGAAACAGCTGAATTTATGTACTCTTTTTACACCAATTGGCTTGAAGGTATGAAAGTGCGTGAAGCCTTTAATTCAACACAACGTGCCATGTCAAATAAATACAAAGACAATCCTGAAAAATGGGCGGCTTTTGTGTTGTTTGAGTAAACTTAAAAAGGTAAAACCTAGAAAATTCGTAATTTGCTAATATCTATTTGAGATATTTAGTATGATACCAAATCCTATTATGAAACAGATATTACTAACGTTCTACTTAATACTATCATGTATTTCTTTTGCACAAAACGGATCACGTGGTTCTATAGCCAAAGCTACCGAGACTCCTGTTGATGGCACAAAACGAGCACTCATTATAGGTGTTTCTGATTATAACGAAAAAGAACTACAATTAAATTACGCTGATAATGATGCTATTCTTTTTAAAAACTATCTGAGTATAGTAGAAGGTCTATCAGATGAAGACATTTCTTTATTAATAAACCAGGATGCGGTTTCTCTTAATATTTTAAAAGCGTTTAAATCTTTACTTAAAAAGACAAATTCTGGAGATATCATTTACATCTATTTTGCTGGACATGGCGATGTTATTGATGACTTCGGTGAAAAAGAAGGCTTTCTTTTAGCTACAGACGCTAATGCCAACCAGGAGTATTATTCTGGTGGTACTATTCCGTTTTCTCTGTTAGAAAAAATCTTAACTAGTTTTATATCAAAAGAATCTAAAGTTATTCTCATTTTAGATGCTTGTCAATCTGGATTTCCATTTAAAGGAACCTCACAAAAAAACATGGGAACCATACAAGCCATGTTTCTGAATTCTACTCGGTTTTTAAGTTGTGGATCACAAGAGCTTTCTTATGAAAGTAGCGAGCTAAAACATGGGTATTTTACATACTATTTGGTTAAAGGCCTTACAGGTAAAGCAGATAAAGATGCTAACGCTTCATTAACTTACAGTGAAATTGATGATTATTTGTATGACAATGTCACTGATGTCGTTTTAAAAGAGCACAAAGGGAAACAATCACCTGTGATGCACACCGAAAACAAGCGCGCTGTCTTAAAAGCTATTACGTCAAAATCTAATGCCATCGTTTTTGAAGACATCAATGCAACTATTGAAAGTGACAAGCGCATTGCTGCGAGAGGTATTAGTAACACTGAATTAAAAGATAAAACAGGTGGTTCTGAGATAAAGAAATTTAATGAAGCCATAGATAGAAAGTCTTATTACGGAAAATCTTCGAGCGCATACGAAGTCTATAAATCTTTAAATAATAATCCAAATATTGATGAGGGTCTAAAAGATAAAATGAACAGTACACTTTTAAAGATTTTATCTAACAGTGCACAACAACTCATAAATGCTTATATCGATGGAAATAAAATTTTACCGTCAAGTAGAGCGTTTAAAATACAAGCTAAACATTTAGAAATTTGTATCGAGCTTATGGGTGAAGATGGATTTCTCAAGGACAGAGTTGAAGCTAGTAAACTTCTTTTAGAATCTTACTCCATTATTAGAAATAGAAATTACGCAAAATATAAAGCTGCTAAACTAAAGCTCAAAAATGCTTTAAAACTAGAGCCAAGAGCTGCTTATATTCATAATGCTTTGGGTGAGGTCTATAATCACGAAGAGCAATACGATAGTGCGCATTACCATTATAATGAGGCCAAAAAGCTAATCTATTCTTGGTCTAAACCGGTTACAAATATTGGTGATAATTTAATGGACCAATACAAGTATGACGATGCCAAAACATATATGAACACGACTCTTGGTAATAAAGGTGCTAATGCCAACCTTAAGTTAGGAGAGATTAGTGAAAAAGAAGGCAAGTATAGTGAAGCGGAATCTTTTTACATGGCAGTTTTAAAAACTGAACCTGAACATGCTAAGGCACTTCAAAAAATGAGTCACCTTCAAAAATTAAAAGGGAATTCTAAAGCTTCCGTAGATTGGTACAAAAAAGCAGTAAAAGCAGATTCTATAAATTCTGTTTTTGGGTATGGCTTAATTAATTACATAACCGATAATAAAATCGCTGATGCTGATGCTGAAAAACTTTTGCTTAATGCCATTGATTATGCGCCAGAATCATCAGTAGTATATGCTGAATATGCGGACTTTTTAAGGCTCAATAAATCGAGGTTATCTCGACTACGCTTGGCAGACTCATTATACGGTAAGGCTATTAAAAATAATCCGTTTAACACTTGGGCTTATGCTGGTCGTGGTATCTTACAAGGTAAGTTAAGAAAACCACTAAAGGCAAAACAGTCTTTTGAATCTGGAATTGCTAAAAACAGTACGAAACCAGAACCTTATTTTTATTACGCTAACTACAACAATAATCAATTAAAAAAGGCCGGTGAAGCTGAAATATTATATCTAGAGGCTATAGAAAAGAACGGCTACTTTATTCCGGCTTATACCGAATTAGTAAACCTTTATAATAGTCAGAATCTTCAGGAAAAATCTATTAGTTTACTTCATGCAGTAATCGCTAAACATCCAAACACACCTGACTTTCATCATTTATTAGGTCAAACTTACTTTTCAAAAAAGAATTTCACAGAAGCTGTTAAAGCCTATAAAAAAGCTACTAATATTGATGCTTCTTATTTAAAAAGCTCAAAAAATCTCGGATACAGTCTAATAGAAACTAATGACATTGAATCAGCTAAACAAAATTTAAAAGTTGCCTCAGAAAGTGATGCTTTCGGTGATCGGCAGAAAGAAATCTCAGAGTATGTGCTTACTATGGCAAAAAACAAAATAAAGTTTGGTACACCAGCAGAAGCAAAAGCATTATACAAATTAGCGTTTGACATTTCTGGTACAGCTAAAAATGCGCATACCTACTCAGACTTTTTATATTTAAATTCTAATTCGGAAGATGCGGTGAAAATCGCTTTACCAGCTATAAGCAGAAACAACACCAAAGCCTTAAACATAAAGCTACTAGAAGTTTTAGTAAAAGCAAGCATAGATAATAACGATGCTGAAAATGCTGATTATTATTATAAAAACTTAGCTGGCATTGATAAGAGCCCTGATTTACTTTTAGCATCTGTTTATATGAGGTTTAGAGGACAATTACAGGCAAGTAATGATTACAGACGAAGAGTTGATCAGAATTTATTGCGTTCTAATAAGTTAAAGAGCTTGTTTAGTGCTAAAACTATTAAGAATTACATTTTAAATTAAGCCTTATTCCAACATCCAATCCCATTCTAAGTTTTCTGCTCTGGAGGTTGGACGTTGTTTATTATTCGTCAGCTCTATTACTTTTTTATAGATATATGACTTCATTTTAGAAATTGGTATACCTTGTTCACCACGCCAAGTATCGCTACTTAAATCATAAAGTGCATTTATAAAACTGTATGTAAAAACGCCGTTTTCCCATTCGTCATTTTCATATGCAAACTCAGATCCACCAGCAGCAGAGATGACATAAGCACCGTTACCCCTATTTATATCAAAAAACAAGGTCTGCATAAGTTTAAAAGTATCTTCATTTTTTGAAATCTTACTTTTCGCCTTACTCCCTTTTGCACCCTCAGGAATGCGGCTAACGACTTTCGCTTCAAACCCCTGATCACTGTTAGTTGTATCCAGCTCGCCACTATGGCATGCATCTATTAGTAACAATTTTCTACGTGCAGGAATATCTGTTAATAAATTCTGTATTTCTGTATAAGAAATTCCATTCTCCTCAGGATTATTAAAATCAATATCGTGTGCAGCAAAGTAGAAATCTTTATCTTTTCCTATAAGACCATGACCTGAGAAAGAAACAATAACCGTATCATCGATATCTGTATTTTGTAAAATTGATTTTAACTCATTAACAGATGTTTTATTTACATTTTCATTTAGTAGCATCTTTATATAAGATCTGTTCTCATACTTAGAAGCTAAAACTTCACTAATTCTTTCTACATCTTTATCTGCATACTTAAGATTCATTATACTATCCTGATATTTAGACACGCCTATGCCTAAGTAATACAATTTGGCTTTAGTGCGCTCTGCTGTGCTTGTAATCTCAAAAGAAATAGGTTCTGATTCTACATTCGAATCATTTTTTGAAAGTATAGAAACACGGTTAATACCGCTATTAAGGTCAATTGTTGTGTTGAATTTTGATTGACCTCTTATATCTTCCCGACTAACAGGAACACCATTAATATAGATTATTAACTCTTCGGCATTTGATGTGTTTTCAATATTTAAATAAAGGTCCTTCTCTTTAGATAGAATAGGTATTTTAGATCTATTCACTAATTTAAGTATTGGTCTATCAAGGTTAAAGATATCCGTGTTTTCGTCGTAACCATTTCTAGCAAGACGTTTTAAATAAGCGTCTTTATATATGTTGTATAATTTTGGTGAAGCAAAACCTAGTTTTTGCATAATAAAATCTGGTCTATTTAGTACCATTTCATAATCTACAAGTGGTAATGCTTTTCCTTCTCTTACAAAATGAAAATTTCTGATATCAGATTTACTAGCTTTAAAGTAACCATTTGGTGTCATCCAAACCAAACTAATATCTTTTCCTTTTTCAAAGATTTTACAAGAAACTTCTAATTTTAAGTTATCTAGATTTACAATACTTATACCTGAATCTTTACTTAATACATATAATAAGTTCTTTACTTGAGAGACTCGTATAATTTTAGAATCTGAAATTTTCTCTACATGTATTGGCGAACTATTATCTAGTTCCCAAAATACTAGAGACCCATTATCTGTACCAGCTACAATTAAATTTTTAGGTTTTAAATACTTTGAAGTCGTTAAAGATTGTCTGGCATAATACGTTTTTTGCTTTTCAACCACATCACCGTTAATTTTATTATGAATTAAAAACTCATAGTCGGTATAGATATAGTTATTCAGGTCTATTTCATCATCATATTTAGTATTGATTTCTTTAATAAAATTTAGACCAGAAAGACCATATAGTATACTTCTATCATCTTTTTGAAAAGAATTAGAGTGCGGTATTAGGACAATTTTATTTGATTCTACTGCGAATATGGCTTTCTTTATTTTTTGATTTATCTTTTTTGAGATTAGCCTCTTATTCTTTAAATCTACTAAGTAAATATTTTGCTTCTCTGTGAGCTGTGAGTTATTATAGAATAAAATGTAGTGCTTATCCTTGCTCCAAATTCTAGCATTAGGTTTTTCATTATAAGACATTTTTACGGTCTTACTTTCCCAATAAACTGAATCTATATTATTGGCACTTACAATCTTAAATTTATGATCTTTAGAGTCGAATTCGTCACCAATATTATCTAGCATAAGGATTCGATTATTATCTAAAAGCACATTATCTGTGAAACTCAAAAGTTTATCTTCAATCTCTAAAGTCTCTAAATCTATAAGCCATTCACCTCGATAAAGAAGTTTTCCCTGCTCGTTAATACCCATATCATGCGATTGCGTATACTTAGGCTTATGATTATTCCATCTTACTTTTGCATTTAGATCTTTATTAAAAGTATAAAAAGCATCATTGTATTTAAAATAATTTAACCCTTCATGTGTTTTAAATAAGCCATATGATGAAGGAATTTTGTAGTTGTTTATTACTGATGCGTTTTTTAAATTGTAACTCACAATAGAAAGGCTATCTGCATAACTATCAGTCTTATCAAAACTAATATCTACTATATTATCTAATTGAAGAACCTGAGAAATCTGAGTATTACCCTCTATTTCTGTAATAGCACTCACATTGCCGGAACCCTTATTGTATAACTTTAAATTATTTTTATCTTTTAAAATAAAAGTATCTTCCTTTAGTGGAAAAACATCCATTTTATCTTTAAAGAAGGAGATGCTTTCTGAATAACCACTCGATGCATCTAAAATTTTATAACCTTCAAAATACGATTCTGTGACACTATGATTCGGTGCGACATTAACACTTCTTAATGCTATTAAAACCTTATCGCTATCCGGAATACCTCTAAAGGTTTCAATATCTGTTCTGTAATACTTAATATTTGACAAATCGGTTAATAGATTCACGGATAAATCATTAGTATCTATTATCCAAAATTTTGAAAATCCATCACTACATATCCATTGATTATTCTTGGTTTTAAGATTATGACATTTTGCATTTAATCCCTTAAAATCGTTGCCGACAAACAGGTTTACTTTGGCAATTCCTGTTTCAATATCTAAAATCTTTAATTTAAAGTCACCAAAATTCTTTCCTTGATACTCCTCAAAAATGAGACAAGATTTACCTTCATTATCTAAAAAAGGGTTAATCTTTTCTGAAAACTCAAGGTCGTAAAGTTTTTTCTTGTCTAAGGACGACCATAATTGAAATCCATTTACCTCAAATTCTGGACTATCTTCAATTAACAGTAAGTTACTTTTCGCACTGTATTGCAAAGCATTAACAGAGACTTTATTATCCATAATCCTTGCATCTAAGGGATTATAAAGTGAATCTATTTCACTAACGGTTTTCACCTCAGAAAATATAGCTTCGTTTTTTAATTGATACTTAAAGATGCCACTTTTCTCGCCGCTAAAACCATTACCTTTATTACCGTATAATAAGACTTGACCATCACCAATATTAACAAAACCGTCTATTATAGAAAAAGGTGTGAGGTTAGACCATATTTGCTGTATTTTTTGTTTTGTATTATAATTTTCATTAATAATTTCACTTTTAATTTGTTTCCAAATATTCCCTTTACCAACAACCCCTTTTACAGTTAAGTCATTGGGGATTTTTGCCAAATCATCAAGATTGGATAGATCATAAACTTTAATATATTCTTCTTTAGATAAAGAAAAATCTGAAATTGACGGGTTAGCATCTTTTTTTAAAACTAAAAAATCGTCTTTCTCTGTAAAAAATATAGTTGTAGTTCTGTCTTTGATTTTTTTTGAATTAACCAAGTCAAAATCGGGTAAATTCCTTATTTCTAATATATGATCGTATGTATCTTCTTCGTCAAAATATTTATAATATATAATGGCAACTTTTTTACCATCATTACTCACTTTAACATTCCTGACGACATCATTAGAAGGCACAATTTTACGATCTGGTAAAGACTGTAACTCACCAGCCAAAGATGACGTATTTACATTACCATAATCATCTGTATAATTGAAATACTTATTATAACCTATTACCGCGATTGAAGGGTTTTTATGGTTAAATGAAACATAATAATTACCTGCTAATTTATTAACTATTTTTTTTTGGACACTATTGTAAAAGTATGTTGAGTCCTCTGGGTACTCGAAATAATCTGTATAAAATTTTTGCTTTGTTTTGGTTTTTATAATTATAATTGGCTGCGGTGTATCTAAATATTTAAGACTACTTATATATTTATTTTCGTTAGCTATTAGCTTAACTGAATCTTTAACTTTTAAGGTCTTAAAATCGGCTAAATAAAGGGATACATCATTAGCATATACAATCTCTTTATTGGTTGAATTATACAATAAATGATTTATTGTGTACGGGGTTTCTAAAAAAGTCTCTTGTGCATTAGCACTTATACAGAACCCTAAAAGAATAAAAAAGACGAACTTATTTTTTAACATGACCACTACATTTTACATATTCCATAAGTCTCACAAAGTGAATTCTCAATCTCAGAATCAGATAATCCTATAGTTTTTAAATCACTTATTAATACCTTGTAATTGGCTTTAAGAGCTTCATAAGCTGCTCTATCAATCAATGAAAATGTATAATACGGCATATTCTTGAGATTAGGATATTCAGAAGTACTCACTGTCCATTCAAAATCATCACCTTCAGAAAAAATTGAATGGTCTTTATATAGAGATAATTCACTTCCATTTGTAGCAAATTTAATAAGCTCATCCGTTTCTATATTTTTAATAAAAAAGTAGTATTGCGAAGTCTCTTCGTCAATTTTCCATTTAAAAGTTAATTTAGAACTGGCTACACTAGCACTATCAATAGGGAATTCCATTAAAATATCACCTCTAAAAACACCACCTATTATGGTTTTTCCTGAATTTTTTTTAAGTAATTCATTCCAAATAAGTTTCAGGTATTTTGAGGTTAAACCTTTCGCATTTTTTAAGGTATTATGTTCTAAAATTTTACTGTATTTATATTCGCCAGCATTGCTAATTTGATAAGCTTCACCTTTTGAATTAATAGTAGTTATTTCTGAGGATTCATTAACCAATAATGTGGACTTTTCTGTAATAAACATGCCTTTAGAAATCGGCTGAAACGAGCTTTTTATTTTGCTGTAAGCACTACCCTTAAGATTAAAAACACAAAGACTATCTTGAGCACTCAATGAGAATGCAAAACAACAGCATACTATTATAACAAATGACTTTCCCATTTAAACTTTTTATTAAGATATTTAACTAAGTGCTCGTAATAATCTATCATTTCTATTCCTAAAAGACACAATAGTATGATAGGCACGACACTAACATATATATTAGCCTGTAACGATAATAAAGCCAAATATAAAAACACCACAGAAAGAACCAGCTGCATCATCTTTTCTGTAATATCAAACACAAAACTGTTGTGTTTATATAATTTCATAGCAAAACATACTGTAAAAAAGCAAAGTACAAATGCAATTAAATATGTTGTAAATACCGACACTCTATAGATTAAGTTTTGCTTAGAAAGCATGTTTAAAATATTGGCGTGGATTACAACACCATAAGTGTCTGGTTTTGCCCTACCAACCCATTCTTCATTTAACGGAGTAAAATGTTTATCTTCTATATCGAACTGTTCATTTTCATCACTGAGATAACCAAGTATAACTACCGCATCATTTAATGCTGGTATTTTCTCTAATTCTAAAATTTCTTCTAAATCAAAATTCAAAAACACATCTTTATTTCCTATATAGTTTATGGGAATTGGTTTTTTTAATTCTTTTAAAGCATTTTCCTTAGTAATATATCCTGCATGCAATGCCAATTGCGTTGCGAAAGCAAACTCTTTATTATCTTTTCCCTTAACACCAACAAAATCTCTTATAACCGTATTTTGACCTTTTAGATTTAAATTAATAAAGCCCTTTTTTTCATTCTTAATATCGAAAAATCTATTGTTATTAACTATCGAATCCTTATTATGAAAATAAGCAGTAACTATATTTTTGTTTGTACTCAGCGCATCTAATAAAACAGAATCCATAAACTCTAACTTTCGCTCTTTAAAAATAATGTCCAGGCCAATTACCTTTGGATTTTGGTCCGCAATTTTATTTATAGTTTGGGCCAATTGAAAGCGATCTGCATGCTTTATGTTTACAATAACAATCTTATCATTTCGTTGCTCTTTATTAAAACGCTCAGAGTAAAATATATCTGTAAATTTAAAATCCTTGAATGCTTTTTCAAATGGATCTAAAATAGAAAGGTTTATAAAAGCAACGTATAAAATTCCTGCAACAATAAACGTCATTACAGTGCACAACAATGCATCTCTATACAATATTTTATTTGTGAATATTTTCTTCAACTAGTTTGAAATTTTTTCTATTGCAGAAGCGCCATCCGAAATTATCGCATCTTTATTATCGCTGAGCATACTTGGCAATTTATTAATATACTTGCTCTTATTGCCTTCATATTCTTCTAGCCTCACATTTATTTTTACCACACCATAATTTTCGTTGTTGTCTATTTGAGTAGTAATAGGGATATCATAATACCAAGGAGATAATATAGGTTGATCAATTAAATTATCAGATCCATATTTAAGATCCTTAAAATCGTATTCCTGCTCTATTAATGTCGCACTTAAAGGTGTACCATCATCTCCTCTCCATTGGCCCTCAATTGAAATTGAAACTTTTGCATTTAAATCCTCATCTGTATATACTTTGGTCTTAGAAAAGAAGACTCTTAGCTCATTAAAACTTAATCTCGTTATACCTGGATTTTGAGGATCACTAATTAATTCGATTACTGCAAAGAAATTCAACAAATCGTCTTCTTCTAGTCTTATAATATCATCTAAACCTAAGGAAGCTGTGTTACCTCTAGTATTGGGCATCGCATTAAACTCATTCTCAACAAGAGATGTAATTTCTGCCTTTTTCTCAGCATTATCTGGTTTAGAGAATTTTTTAATATGAATTTCCTTATAGGTTTTTTCCACATCTCCTACATCTGTATTATAATAATTATTAATTGACAGGGATTGAGAATATGTGTTTGATAATGATTTGGAAGTTTTTTCCGCTAAATAAGAAGCTCCAAAAAATATACCTTCTAAAGCAGTTTCTACTAATCCGCCTCTAGTTTGCGGTCGTTTTAATTCTACAACAAATTCTTCGTTAGATTGTATGTTAGAACGTTGGTGTACTTTACATGAGCACAGGAGTAAAATAAATAAGATTGAGACTATTTTTTTCATTTATATTAATTTGTGATTCCTAAGTTATTAATTAATCTTTGACAAAGTAATAAATTTTGACTCTTTTGGATATATACAAAAAAAAGAATGCCAAATGGCAGTCTTTTCAAAACCCAATTTAATCTATCGCGTTTGTGATAAATTTCTTGTTTTAACATAAATTTCAAAATTCTTAACCAACAATAATTTGCCTTTTGTGTCTGATGCAAGTGTATTTTCTATTTTTTCACTATGATATTTTATAATGTCTAATAGTGATTTTGTGTTTTCATCTTCTCCATTATAATTAGCCTTTATCAATTGAGCAGTGATAAGTTCTCCTTTGTATTTTAAATCTTGATAAACTTGAAAGAGCTTCGTGTAAGTTTGGTCCAAGTAATTATTAATCTGTTTTGCTGAGGTAGTGTGCCCTTTTACACGTTTTTTGGACACATCCCATAGGTTAACATTGACCTTGCGTTTCAAGCTAATATTGACACGTTTACGGTCAACGGTTATTCTTGCATAGATTTCAGCTTGATTATTTTTTGCACGCGATGCATTTATCCAGAATAGGATAGAGAATGTTTTTGAAGTCTTCATAGTTAGACGTCTTTAAAGATTAAACTTGTTTAAGACGAAAGTCAAATCAACTATGCTTTATGTTTTCGGTTGCGGTCAACATTGTTGACCGCAGTATATTTGTGTTAACCGAATAGGTGTCATTTTATATCAAATTAGTTGATTTCCTATGACTGCCTAAAAACTACAAAAGCTTGCAAAATCATAGATTTTACAAGCTTTTTATACTCTTTATGAGTATTTAATGTGACCTCGACAGGATTCAAACCTGTAACCTCTTGAGCCGTAATCAAGTGCGCTATTCAGTT
>ERZ1048872.912-NODE-912-length-28049-cov-9.999500_pt1 | contig 28049 bp, 25 predicted proteins | sample MGYA00383100_ERZ1048872 | MGnify/ENA primary metagenome ERZ1048872 (study PRJEB29581, sample SAMEA5548370) | metagenome | biome: marine; feature: coastal; material: water | depth 50 m | study: Short-term variability in the microbial, nano- and picoplankton...
TTGTGCTCGAAGCCGCAGTGTTGTTTGAAGCCGGTTGGGAAGATATAGGTGAAGAAGTCTGGGTGCTGGTTGTTGATAGAGAGATTGCGATCGTGCGTTCGATGGCACGAGACAATGCAGAACGCGCAGCGGTTGAAAGTCGACTCGATGCTCAGCTGAGTAACGATGAAAGGATCTCGCGAGCGACAAGCGTTATTTATAATAACGGTGACCAGTCATCGATGATCGAGCAACTGGAAGCAGAATGGCGTCGGATATCCGGCGCGTGAGTTTCTGGTCAGGCACAGCGCGTTCGTTTACAATGCGCCGTCTTATTCAGGCGTAAGATACACCGTCCTGTTCAATCTATTGCAGTGAGTTTTCGCCCGTGGAAATAAATCCTCTTGTTTTGCGCATCAAAGACCTCGAAGAGAGAACAGAAGTTCTCAGGGGGTACCTTTGACTATGAGAATCGCAAGGAAAAGCTCGCAGAAGTAGAACTAGAACTTGCCGATGCCGGTGTCTGGGAAAAGCCAGAGTACGCTCAAAAGCTCGGCCAGGAGCGATCATCGCTAGAAGCAGTGGTTCATACAATAAATCGACTCGATGAAGGTATCGCAGATGCAACCGATCTGCTAGATCTCGCAAAAGAAGAAGACGACGATTCGCTGGTTGCTGAAATAGAATCAGACCTCGAGGGTCTCGACCAGCATCTTGAGAAACTGGAATTCAGGCGTATGTTTTCCGGCGAGATGGATCCCAATAATGCCTTTGTCGATATTCAATCAGGTTCCGGAGGCACGGAGGCTCAGGACTGGGCTGATATGCTCTTGCGCATGTACCTGCGTTGGGGTGAAGCAAAAGGTTTCAAAACCGAGGTTGTAGAGATTTCTGACGGGGATGTTGCGGGTATAAAAGGCGCAACGGTTCATTTTCAGGGCGAATACGCCTTTGGATGGTTGCGTACGGAAACGGGTGTTCATCGCCTGGTTAGAAAGTCCCCCTTTGACTCAGGCAGTCGTAGACACACTTCTTTTGCCTCAGTTTTCGCCTCACCGGAGCTTGATGATGATATTGAGATAGACCTTGATATGTCCGAAGTTCGGGTCGACACTTATCGCGCTAGCGGAGCGGGCGGACAACACGTGAACAAAACTGATTCGGCGATTCGGTTGACGCATATTCCCACTGGCGTTGTCGTTCAATGCCAAAACCAGCGGTCTCAGCACAAAAATAAAGATCAGGCGCTCAAGCAGCTGAAAGCGAAGCTCTACGAGCTAGAAGATCAGAAGCGACGATCGGAGATGGATGAGGTAGAGGCAAACAAGTCTGACATCAGCTGGGGCAGCCAAATTCGCTCTTACGTGCTGGATTCTGCGAGAATCAAAGACCTGAGAACAAATGTAGAAACATCCAATACGCAGGCCGTGCTAGACGGGGATCTCGATCAATTTATCGAGGCAAGTTTAAAGCAAGGGCTCTAGGCGTAATGCGATCACTAACAACTGGTAACTGAAGAGAAGCAAATGACCGACGAAAATCAGGTTCTGGAAGAGGGCGACATTGTTGCTCAGCGTAAAGCAAAACTGGCCACCCTCAGGCAGCAGGGTAATGCCTTTCCGAATGATTTTCGACGCAAACACACCGCTATCGAGTTGCACGATCAGCACGGAGAAAATACCAAAGAAGGATTGGCTGAAGAAAAGTTTGAAACTGTCATCGCGGGTCGAATCATGCTGCGAAGGGCAATGGGTAAAGCCAGCTTTGTGACGTTGCAAGATAGAACAGGCAAAATTCAAGCCTACATTCGTCAAAACGATGTAGGTGATGAAGTTTATGCAGACTTTAATAGCTGGGACATCGGCGATATTGTTGGAATATCCGGCTACATGATGAAAACCAATAAAGGCGAGCTGTCGGTGCATGCGACGGCGCTGAGACTCTTGACAAAATCGTTGCGCCCGCTGCCTGAAAAGCATGCTGGTCTCACTGATACGGAAACGCGGTATCGTCAACGCTACCTTGACCTGATGGTGAACGACGAGACGCGCGAGGTCTTTCAAAAGCGGACAAAGATCGTTAGCACAATTCGTGACTATTTTAACGCGCACGAGTTCATGGAAGTCGAAACGCCAATGATGCAATCGACACCGGGCGGCGCGACCGCGGCGCCTTTCATCACGCATTACAACGCGCTTGATACCGATATGTTTTTGCGTGTAGCGCCCGAGTTGAATTTAAAACGGCTCGTGGTAGGTGGTTTCGAGCGGGTTTTTGAGATTAACAGAAACTTTCGAAATGAAGGTATGTCGACCAAACATAGTCCTGAATTTACCATGCTGGAGTTTTATTGGGCCTACGCTGACTTTAATGATTTGATGGATTTGACTGAAGAGCTGTTTCGAAAAACAGCGATCGCTGCTAACGGCTCAGCGTCTTTTAAATACCAAAATACTGAAATAGATTTCGGGGCAGCGTTTGGCAGAATGACGATGGCAGAAGCTGTGCTGGCATACAATCCGTCTATCTCGCCGGAACAATTAACGGACATGGCCTCGGCAAAAGCGCTTGCCAAAAAAGTGGGGGTTGAAGCAGATGAGAATTGGGGACTGGGTAAGCTAGTAATGGAAATATTCGAGGCGACTGTCGAAGATAAAATAACTCAGCCGCTGTTTATCACCCAACACCCAACGGAGGTTTCACCTCTGGCCCGACGTAATGACGACGATCCGGACATTACCGACCGGTTTGAGTTGTTTTGCATGGGGCAGGAAATAGCTAACGGCTTTTCTGAGTTGAATGACGCAGAAGATCAGGCCGAGCGTTTTCGAATGCAGGTGGCAGCGAAAGATGCGGGAGATGATGAAGCGATGCACTATGACGCTGATTATGTGACTGCACTGGAATATGGTTTGCCGCCAACTGCTGGAGAAGGCATTGGCATTGATCGACTGGTGATGCTTTTGACGGACTCGGCATCGATTCGTGACGTTGTGTTATTCCCTCATATGCGCCCAAGGCAATAGGAAGTAGCGCGCGCAAACAGGCGCCGATAAATCTATGTGAAAAGTGTGTAAAGCTTGTAGCCGCCAAGCGACAGGGTGACCAAAACAGCAAGTATTGCGGTTATATTTTCTAGCGGCCTGTTTTTGTGCTGACCCATGATAGCCTCATTGTTCATTACCCAAAGAAGCGAGATCGCGATAAAAGGCAGTATTAGGCCGTTTGCAGCTTGGGCGAAGAGTATTGCAGCCAACGGCTTTGCGCCGGAGTAAGCGACCAAAGTCCCGGCTAATAATACAACGAGCCAACAGAGGCGAAACTTGAGCGAGTCAAGTCTGGTACTCCATCCCATTGCTCCCGTGACGGCATAGGCGGCAGCCAGAGGCGCTGTGATAGCACTGGTGAGTCCCGCCGCCATAAGCCCGCAGGCAAAAAAGTATTTTGCATTTGCGCCAAGCAAGGGTTCAAGTTGTTCTCCGATGGTTGCCGGGTTGATCGCAACCTGGGTGTTAAAAAAAGCCGACATGGCTGTGCTCATGATAGCAAGCGTCACGAGGCCACCAAGGCCGATTGATAAACCCGTATCCCATTTTGCTTCGCGCATGGCCCGGTCAATATCCGCATCTGACCATTTCTCCGCCGCTGACTTTGCGTGCAGGAAAAGATTATAGGGCACAACGGTGGTACCAATGAGGGCGATGGCCATGAGTGAACTCGAGGAGGAAAGGTCAGAGGGCAGCAATCCACTGATCAGTGTTTGAATATTTGGCGGATACACGATGATCGAGGCGATAAAAACTGCACTCATCGCCAAAACAAGCGTAATCAGTGCTTTTTCAATCAGTTGGTATTGCGCCGATATCAATAGAAAGAATGCAACCAGCGCGATGAAAAGTGCAAGCGTAGTCGTTGGGAAATCGAGCACCATCGAGGCTGCAACCGCAGCACCCAGAATATTGCCCCCTTGATAGGCAGCGTTGCCGATGCCGATGGCCGACACAATGAGCGTAATGGCGATAAATTTGGCCGCAGGATTCGAGATGCTGGCACGAATGGCCTCTGCAATCCCTGACTTTGACGCGATCCCCAGTTTGGCAGACATGTTTTGCAATAAAATAGTGGTGAGCACAGAAAAAACCAGCGCCCAGAGAAGTGCGAAACCAAAATTTGCCCCCGCTAGGCTGGCTGTAGTTACCGTGCCCGGACCGACGAAAGCCGCGGTAACGATCAACCCAGGTCCAAATTTGTTGCCGTTAGATTTCAATGGTGGCGTACCGTATCATTTCGGTGACCTGATCCGAGATGATTTTTAGTCTTTCCGCATCATGCCGCTCAATTCGCGGTGTGTGAATGTGTCCTATCGGTATGAGGGGTTCGTACTGATGTGCGAGGCGAACGCTGCGGTATGAAATCTCGTTTGAAAGATAACCGCCACCGCTGCCCTGAACGGCAGTGGCGTTTTTTAGCTCATCCAGCGTGCGTGCCTCGATTTTCCCATCAAGAGTGGTGACTGTGCGATTGTCGTTGATGAGATAGGGGTACGGCATCTTGCCCTGTCGTTCGCCAATACCTTGTTTCGCGTCGATCATTACTTGCTGCATGGCGCGGTAGGGCAGGCTGAATTCGATAAACTCCGGCCCCTCTATGGCCGCGCCGTTCAATAGAGGTATCTTAGGTTCTGTGTCGTTGCCGCCTGAGTCGACGTTAAGATTGTCCGGCGAACGACTACTTCTCCTCCTGCCTGGAAAATGCTCAAGGTCAAAATCGGTGCGCCCCATTGAGACGGTCACAATCATGTCGACTTGACCGGTTTTCAGCAGTGGCTCGATAAGTTTTTCGACTTCGCCTGCATCAAAGTCTTCAAATCTGACGGGAAAAACGACGGTTTGTATCTCTGCGCTTGTTTGCTTGCGGGTTAAGATCTGACCGTCAAGTTTTAATGCAACAATCCCGGACGGGTTACTTTGATCAATGTGCTTGTCGAGTAGAAATGGGTCAAAACCTGTGACCAGAATTTTTTTTGCCGGGCCATCGGTGAATGCGATACTTTCTCTTCCTCGAGAGCTGTTTTCCAGCGTTTCAATTAAACTGATTCTTTGAGAAGAGTTTAATGTTACTGCAAATTGATTTGCGCGCAGGTAGGCGGTGAGTGACAGCCTTGACCAATATAGACTTCTGTCGTCGAAGATTTCTTCCTCTGCAACGGTGCGCTTGGCAGCCTCCCAAAGATTTTTCCCCGCTAGGTTGGTTATTTGACGCATGGCGTCGTAATTGCCGGCCTGATCAATAGCAGATTTTGTGTGTTTCACAATGTCCGAGTAACGATTAATCACCTCGGGGTGAAGTTCTCGTAGCTTGCTGATCCGGGCTTCTTCGACGGTCAGCGGCAGACTATTAAAACTGGTTTCTGGCATCGCAAGGGCAGTCGCTGAAGTGCCAATCATGAGAGCGAGATAAAACAGTTGGGTAACAACGAATGGATACCTGGGCATCGGTGCTGCCTCGAAAAATTGATTGCTGGTTCATTGTCGGTGTGGTGTTGGTGCAAAGCAGCAGATTATACTGTGGTCTCGGTTCAGACTCATCATAAACAGGTTGTGCAGACACGATGAATGGTCAAGATACATTAAATACAAAAGAAGGCCAACTTGCGGCAAGCTGGCAGCGACGTCTGTCCGCAGAGTTCGATAAACCTTACATGCAGTCGTTGAAAGCATTTCTGTTGTCTGAAAAGCGCAAGGGCAAGGTGATTTTCCCAAAGGGTCACCAATATTTTAATGCGCTGAACGCGACAGCCTTTGAAGCAGTGAAGGTGGTGATATTGGGTCAGGATCCTTACCACGGTGATGGCCAGGCGCACGGCCTTTGTTTTTCTGTCAATGCTGACGTCAGAATTCCACCATCGCTGCAAAATATTTACAAGGAAATCCAGTCGGATCTTGGCTTACCCGCAGACAAATTTGCAATCGGTTGCCTTGATCATTGGGCGAGCCAAGGCGTGTTGTTACTTAACAGTGTGTTAACGGTTGAAAGATCGAACGCTGCATCTCATCAGGGCCAAGGTTGGGAAATCTTCACAGACAAGATAATCGAAGTGCTTTCTGCCGAGACAGAGCATTGTGTTTTTATGTTGTGGGGAAGCTATGCGCAGAAAAAGGGTGCGGTGATCGATCGCTCGAAACATCTTGTACTGACTGCTCCTCATCCCTCCCCGTTGTCTGCTCATCGGGGGTTCATGGGGTGTGAACATTTTTCTCAATGCAATCAGTACTTAGAACAAAAGGGCGAAGCAGCGATCGATTGGTCGGTGAGTAATTGATGACTAATATTAATCAGTAGGCGGATAGCGCAAGGCAGAGAACGTGACTGCGAGGTTTCTATGGTCGGCAAATAATCACCCAAGCGCTATTGGGGTACACGCCAGCATTGAAGTCTTTTATTAAAGTGAGCGACAGCCTCAATGCCGAAGCTGTTTGACTTTGACACGATCGCCGTTTGTTAGCTGTAAATTAGCTTCCAACGGCGAGTGATCCTCATCCGGTTGATCTTCACCCTCTGGTTGGTTAGTCATCTGGATCTGAACGACGGCCAAAAAGCCGGTCGATGACGATGCCACAATCATGCCCGTGTTGCGGCCCTGTGCATCAAGGAGAGGCGAACCCGTCGCTTGTCGAGAAGTTGTGCTTCCGGAATGTAGCCTTCGTTTAACCGCGCCGCGGTACTGCATCCGCGCGACGATTTCTTGGCCAAGGTAACAACCTTTTTCAAAGTTGATCGCGCCGATCTTATCGTAGTCAAACATCTGGGGGATGAATTCCTCGGATGTTTCAGTGGTCACCCAAGCGAGCCCCTGTTTGATTTCAGCTTGATGCCATAGGTCTGTATCGGCATTTGGAATTGGTGAGTTTTGCTCTGACCTGGCATCGAGCCAGAGCTCGCAACGCTGAATTTGTGCGTCGGCTTCCACGCTGCCATTGGCACTTTTGCTTGGGGACTCAACGCAGACGATCGGTCCCAACGTTGTCGTTAACCACTGATTTTCATCAGTGGGGCAGGGGCTTATCGTGTTAATTGACTCAGCTGCGTCGCTTTGTTCGGTAATTTGCCCGTAGCAACTGTAGACATCTGACAGGTCAGAAAGTGAGGCCTTCGAGAATACAATATATTTTTTCAAAAACTCAATCATTGGCGCTACCAGGGATCGATCCATTCGCATCAACAAACCATCATCGGTCGAGATAACGCGATAGCTGGCGAGCATTCTGCCTTTTAAATTACAGGTTGCGCCGATAGCAGAGTGAGTGCTGCTCAAATTATTGAGCTCACAGGTGGTGTAGCCCTGAAAAAACTTTTGGGCATCTTTACCTGAGATGCCTAAAAATCCGTATTCAGGCAGATGTATTACATGATTCATTGAAAACGCCTACATTCAGTGAGGGCAATATCACTTAGTCTTTAGTTGTTGGATAAGTTTACTATTTGTTTTGGTGAAGCGTTATATTTTTACGTTCCGAACGTATAATAGATGAAATTAGCGGTATCGCGAAGACAACGCAATAATCAGGTTTAAAAATAAGGGCCAAAAGCATGGACAAGACTGGAGAATTAAACAGATTGAGATGGCGCAGTCGACGTGGCCTGTTGGAGCTTGATTTGCTTCTGCTGCCTTTTTTCGATGAGATGTTTCATGAACTGGAGCCGGATCAGCAGCAAACCTTTGTTGATATGTTGGAAGAAGATGATCCCGATCTTTTAATGTGGTTCAGCAGAAAAGCGGTACCCGAAAATAAGCAAATGGCCGCGCTGGTTGAGTTCATCCTTAAACGCGTGCAGCCCTAAGAGGCCCGAATCTAAGAGAAAACTTGAAAGGAATGCAGAGCCCACTAAACACCGGTAGATTGTCTATCCAGCTGCATGGCTCTCGGTTTTACTGCGCGCTTTTGGCGACGCTATATCTGATCGTCGCCTACATCGTGTTTTGGTTAAAGCTCGAATTCTGGTTAACGCTCTTTGTTATCCTGGCCTTTTCAATCAGTTTGTTCGATGAAATACGCACGCACGGGCTCCGAGTCTCAAAAAACGCGATCGCGGCTTTTGAGTGTCAGCACGGTATGTGGTCGGTAAGGTATCAGAACAAAACCGTCCGTCGTTTTGCGCGCGTTGAAAGTGCGGTTGTACTGAGTTGGCTGGTTGTTCTGAATTTCCGCACTGGCATGACGGATAAGATCTCTATACCGGTATTCGCCGGCAGCTTGCCATCAAAGGATTTTCGTCACCTACGCGCTTATCTGAACTTGAAGATGGACTACTTGGATAAGGTTTAACCGAAAGTCGGAGGCACCAATATTGTATCAACTGGGTCTGCTAACGCCTCTGGATAATCAAGTGTGTAGTGCAGGCCACGGCTTTCTTTACGTCGAATCGCTGACTGAATAATCAGGTCGGCGATCGTGATCAGATTTCTAAGTTCCAGTAAGTCGTTTGAAACTTTGTAGTTGCTGTAGTACTCGGCAACCTCCTGATGTAGCAGGCGAACGCGTCTCCGTGCTCGCTGCAATCGCTTGTCTGTTCTTACGATGCCTACGTAGTCCCACATGAAGCGTCTCAATTCATCCCAGTTGTGCGAGATGATGACGTCTTCATCGGAATTGGTGACTTGAGATTCGTCCCAAGTGGGGACTAAAAGGTCATCCTGTATTCGGGGGCGGGCTTGATTAATCTGCTCTGCGGCTGCCATAGCGAAAACCATGCACTCCAGCAGCGAGTTGCTAGCCATACGATTAGCGCCGTGAAGACCGGTGAAACTGGATTCTCCGATAGCATAGAGGTTTGGAATATCTGTCTGCCCCGAGATGCTTGTCACGATGCCGCCGCAGGAGTAGTGAGCAGCGGGCACGATGGGTATGGGCTCTCGTGTGATGTCGATACCTAGCTCGAGGCAGCGGGTATAAATTGTCGGAAAGTGCTCTTTAATAAATAATTCGCCCTTGTGGCGAATATCCAAATAAATGCAGTCACAACCAAGGCGTTTCATTTCATGATCGATGGCGCGCGCAACAATATCCCTCGGCGCAAGTTCCTTCCGGCTGTCAAATTTATGCATGAACTCGGAGCCGTCAGGGAGAATGAGTTTTGCCCCTTCGCCTCTTAGTGCCTCGGATATTAAAAAAGACCGTGCCTCGGGGTGATAAAGGCAAGTTGGGTGAAATTGGTTGAATTCCATATTTCCGATACGGCAACCTGCTCGCCACGCCATTGCGATGCCATCGCCCGAGGCTGTATCTGGGTTACTCGTGTATAGATACACTTTACTCGCGCCGCCTGTTGCAATAACCACAATGCTCGCCCTGAACAGCTCAACTTCTTGTGTTTTAGTATTCAGCACGTAGGCACCAACGGTATCGGTACCTGGATGACCTAACCTGTCGCGAGTAATCAGATCGACGGCTGCAAAACCCTCAAAGACATCAATATTGCCTCTTTCGGAGACCTGTTCTTGCAGGGTTGTCGCTATTTCCTTACCTGTGGCGTCTGCAGCATGGATGACTCGACGATGACTGTGGCCACCCTCTCGGGTCAAGTGAAATTCCTCATGACCGTCTGCATCGGTCTGAGTGTCAAATTTAACACCCAGGTCAACTAGCCAGGATATGACTCTAGCGCTGTTTTCGACGGTGTATCTCACCACATCAGGATGACAGAGCCCGCCGCCGGCGTTCAGCGTATCCTCGATATGCGATTCGACGCTGTCGTATTCGTCCAACACCGCAGCAACACCGCCCTGAGCGTAGTACGTAGATCCCTCTGTGATGTGATCCTTGGATAACATCGCGATGCTGAGGCTAGGGTTTAGATGAAGCGCGAGGGTCATACCAGCCGCGCCGCTGCCGATAATCAGTACGTCATGTTGATGGGATTTACTACTCAAAGTCCAAGTCTCAGGGGCTGTGGTGATGTTGGATACGCGATGTTGTGACCAAATTTAGATGCAGAGGCTAGCATACCGGAAGGTTGGATACTGGTATGATTCGGCAACTTGTATGAAAAATAACAAAAATGTTTCTATATCCTTACTGCAAAACCGAACTTATCAAAATAATCGCTGTCTATTTAGGCATGAAGCAGTCCGGCAAACGTCCAATGCCACAATCTACGCATTGTTCGTTGCAGCGTATTGTGCGTTATTCCTTCTTCCGTTTTAAACGATAACGGGAGTGGAAGTGGGTCCGCAGAAAGAAACAGATAGGCAGCTAGTTGAACGTGTTCAGCGTGGAGATAAGACAGCCTTTGATATTTTAGTGTTGAAGTACCAGCACAAAATAGTCGGGTTGGTCAGTCGATACCTGCGAAATCAGGATGAGGTGCAGGATGTCACCCAAGAGGCATTCATCAAAGCATACCGGGCGTTACCCAGGTTTCGCGGCGACAGCGCCTTTTATACTTGGCTTTACAGAATAGCGATCAATACCGCCAAGAATCACCTGGTTTCACGGTCCAGACGGCCGCCAGATACGGACATAGATATAGACGAGGGCGAATTTCAGGACAGCTCTGGCATTTTGAGTGATATTCAAACTCCTGAAAACCAAATGGTGAGTGATCAGCTGGAAGCGGTGGTTTACAAGGCGATAGATGATTTACCAGAAGAATTGAAAGTTGCTGTAACTTTGAGGGAGTTTGAAGGTCTTAGTTACGAAGAGATTGCTGATATTATGGAATGTCCGGTTGGTACCGTAAGGTCACGGATATTCAGAGCTAGAGAATCGATAGAAAAGAAAATAGATGCCATTGGCGGGTCGAGATAAAGCTAGCCTTACAGCATCCAACAGACGGCGATACGAAAGGGTGTCCTTCGAGCCGGAAAAATTTGCGTAAATTGAGAAATTAATTTTGACAGACAACAAAAAAGAGTCACTTTCAGCATTGATTGATGGCGAAGCGAGTGAAATTGAAGTTCACAAGTTACTCCGCCATGTTAAGTCAATACAGGGGGAGGCGGGAGCCGTGTCACCCGAGGCTGAAGATTTGCATCAGAGCTGGGCGAGATATCAAGAAATTCGCACGGTAATTGGACCTGTAGGTTCAAAGACGGGTGAAAACACTCAAATGGTTGCGAGCGAACATTTGGCGCTCAGGTTGCGAATCAGTGAGGCGATAGAAGCTGAAGATACACACCAACTAGAAGGTGTTTCGTCCTTGGCAGGGAGCGGGTCAAACTCCCGAGCGGTGATGGCTAAATACAAGACACCCGCAGCTGGTTTGGCAATCGCGGCCTCTCTGGTCGTCGCGATATTCGTCGGTCTCTCACCACTAAAGCAAGCAACAGAAGGCCAAGATGCGATTGCAACGATAGATGCACCTGCGGACCAGACGCCTGTTTCAGTGCAAACTGTGTCAACTAACAGAGCAATCGTAGAAGCTGAAAAAAATGCAATTTCAAGAGGGCCCGCTGAGTTGAACGCGCTGGAACAACAATTATTGTCCAGCGGAGAAGACGGAATGCTGGTTGATGATTCAGAACTTAAAGAACTTAACGAAGAGCAAAGACGACAAATGCGGGCATATTTGCAATTGCATGATCGTATGACAAGAACAAATCCTAATCGCCGCACCGTCAACTTTAAGGGTACCAAAGAATAGATGGTTGAATGTTGATGTTCAGATTTTTTCAACAACTTGGTTTTACAGCCGTACTCGTTGCCAGTGCTTCAGCAGCCTATGCAGACGCTGCGTTAAAACTTAAAGCCGATGATCCTGCATCCTGGCTAAGGAAAATGGATCGGGCGTTATCAGAAGAGAATTACGAGGGTACCTTTACTTATTCTCGAGATGCACAGTTCAGTACAGTAGAAATCGTTCATCGCTACAGTGAGGGACAGGAATTAAGTCGCCTTTATTATCTTAATGGCGAACAGAAAGAGATTCTGACGGTTGATGACGAGTCGACCTGCCAGCACATTGATTCTGAGCATGTGCTTTTTGATCATGAATTCACGCCTAAACCTTTTAGCAAAGCTTTCAGTCGTAGTTTGGCGAGTTCGCCCCAGTTTTATCGATTTAAAATGCTCGGTCGGGAACGATTTGTCGGCAGACCAACGGTGGTGATCGGCGTTAGCCCCACATACAACGACCGGGTGGGCTACAAGCTTTGGCTTGACGAGGCGACCGGGTTATTGCTGCAGTCCCATCTCGTTCACAGAGGGCGTCCACTTGAAGTGTTTCGTTTTGCCCGGGTGACAATCGGCGAGCAAATTGCTGACGCGAAACTGGCGAGTACGATGCAGGGCGAAATCGTCACCCATCCTTTAGCGCAGCCAACGCTCGAGGTCGCAAAAGAGGAGAGGTTTACAAAACCGGCGTGGAAAGCATCCTGGCTGCCAAGCGGTTTCCAACAGGTGATTCGACCGGCTCGGGACAGAGTTTCTTACTCAGACGGTGTGGCGGCAATTTCAATTATTGTCGAACGTGCTGCGATGTCTGCAGATGGTCAAATGGTTGTGGCGCGTCAAGGCGGAACTGTATTGATCTCAAGGCGATTGAAAGGGTCTAACAAGCAGGTCACCGTAGTAGGTGAAGTGCCTGTAGAAACCGCGAAAAAGATAGCGGAATCTGTCGAACCCGTTATATATTGAGCTGTAGTATTTTGCATGATTTACCGCGTGTTTTGAGTTTCCCATGAGTCTGACCTACCCCGCTATCGTCACTGAGACTTCTTCCCGAACGTTAAGTTTGAGCGTCGAGCGATCTGCCTGCGGTGCTTGCAGTTCAGGCTGTAAGGCGTCGATGAAACTTAACTTACCTCCCGATATTGTTGAATCATCGTCTGAGCTTATCGCTGGAGCCGCGATGGAAGTAAGGATGTCTTTGCGGGAGCAGCTTAATTTGTTGCTAAATTCATTGATGTTGCCGATGGCTGGATTTGTACTGGGCAGTTGTTTGGCAGCATGGATAGATCCCTCTGACCCAGTCGTTGTGATTGGCGCTGTGGTTGGATTTTTTGCCGGTGTATTTGCCTGCAAACGTGCCAGCTACAGTGCACTAAGTGTTAAACCCGTTTAAGCGTTTCCCTGAGAAGGTTTTTTAAGATGATGAAGAGAATGTTCAATAAGTGGCTAGTAGTATTTTGTGGCCTGATTTTAAACGGCAGCGTGCAGGCGAAACTGCCGGAGTTTGTTGATCTAGTAAAAGAGGCATCGCCAGCTGTTGTCAATATTACCGTGACAAAGTCTGCCCCCGACAATCAGTTCCACCAGTACGGCGATGAGCAGATGCCTGAGTTTTTCCGCCGATATTTTGGTGATCAGCCTCGCAGGTTTAATCAACCTCGGCGTAATACGCCGACACCTGCGGCAGGGTCGGGGTTTATCATTTCTCAGGATGGATACATTCTCACCAATAATCATGTGGTTGAAAATGCAGATGAAATTATTGTCGCGCTCAGCGATCGACGGGAGCGTGAGGCAACCCTTGTCGGCGCTGACAAATTTTCGGATCTTGCGCTGTTAAAAATCGAAGCATCCGATCTGCCCACAGTCGAATTTGGCAATTCCGATGAACTCGAGGTCGGTGAATGGGTCGTCGCGATTGGCTCTCCTTTTGGGTTCGAGCACTCAGTGACAGCTGGGATCGTCAGCGCAAAAGGCAGAAGCCTGCCAGGAGACACCGGCTCAAATTATGTACCTTTCATCCAGACCGACGTTGCCATTAATCCTGGAAATTCCGGTGGACCGCTGTTTAACCTGAGCGGAAAGGTGGTTGGCATCAACTCCCAGATATTCACGCGTTCCGGTGGATTCATGGGGTTGTCTTTCTCTATTCCGGTTAGCGTGGCCATGAATGTTGTAAAACAGATCAGAGAAAAGGGCACAGTGTCCCGCGGATGGTTGGGTGTTCAGATACAGAGAGTTGATAGGGACCTGGCCGAGTCATTCAAACTCGATAGAGCTGCAGGTGCACTTATCACCCAAGTTTTCGATGGGAGTCCTGCGGAAAAAGGTGGGCTAAAGGAAGGTGACATCATCTTGGAATTCGCGGGTAAGGCGATCGACCTTTCCTCTGAATTGCCGCACGTGGTGGGAATGACTGATGTTGATGCGCTCGCGGACGTCGTTATCGTTAGAGATGGTGATCAACAGACGTTGAGCATCAAGATTGGTGAGCTCGAACAAAGTGCTGTGTTTCAGAGTGCGCCGACGCCGCGTGGAAACAAAATAGGTGTAGAAGTTCAGAACCTAGATGAAGCGATGGCGGAAAAGCTCGGCGCATCCAAAGGCGTTGTGGTATCTCAGGTTTTTGATGGTGCGGGCCAAGAGGCAGGCCTGAAGGCCGGTGACGTGATTACCACATGGGACAGTAACTGGATAAATTCGGTTGAACAATTTGAGACTTTTGTCGCAAATATGCGGCCTAACGTGGCGATACCTATCCGTGTGGTCAGAGGTGGCTCGCCGCAGTTTATGGTCGTTAAAGTCACGGAATAGCACTGACTAGCTCCGTGGCTAGTAAATCATTGCGAATGGCGCGCGAAGCGCTATTCCTATAGACTTCACCGCTTTGCAAAATAGGGCGGCCCTCAGGGCGCGCAGTGTACATTGTCTGACTCGCAGCACATTCGAAATTTTTCAATTATTGCCCATATTGACCATGGCAAATCGACGCTGGCCGATCGATTCATCCAGTTATGTGGTGGTCTTTCTCAGCGTGAAATGGAGAACCAAGTCCTCGACTCGATGGATATTGAGCGTGAGCGCGGCATTACCATTAAGGCCCAAAGTGTCACGCTGAACTACGATGCCGCGGATGGCCAGAGGTACCAGTTAAACTTTATTGACACGCCGGGTCATGTTGACTTTAGTTATGAGGTGTCTCGATCTCTAGCTGCCTGCGAAGGCGCGTTACTTGTTGTTGATGCTGCTCAAGGTGTGGAAGCACAATCCGTTGCCAATTGTTACACAGCGGTAGAACAGGGATTGGAAGTTTTACCTGTCTTGAACAAGATCGACTTGCCCCAAGCTGATCCGGATACCGTGTGTCAGGAAATCGAAGAGATCATTGGTATTGACGCGACCGGCGCTGTTGAAGTCAGTGCGAAGACCGGCCTTGGCGTCAACGACGTACTTGAAGCCATTATTGAGGTTATTCCACCACCGGAAGACACCCGAGCAAAAGAACCTCAAGCACTCATTATCGATTCGTGGTTTGACAATTATCTTGGCGTTGTGTCGCTGATCAGAGTGACGCAGGGTCAGTTCGAAAAGAAAGATCGAATCGTGCTTAAATCGATTGGTAAGATTCACCAAGTTGATTCCATCGGTATTTTCACACCAAGGCGAACTGAAACCGGGCTGTTGCAGGCAGGAGAAGTTGGCTTTCTCGTTGCAGGAATCAAGGATGTCAAAGGTGCGCCGGTAGGCGACACGATCACGTTAGCGAGCACGCCCGAAGTGCCAGCGCTGCCGGGTTTTGAAAAGGTGAAACCTCAGGTGTTCGCCGGTATGTTCACAGTGAGCGCTGATGACTTTGAGAGTTTTCGGGACGCGCTGGAAAAGTTAACGCTCAACGACGCCTCTCTAGTCTATGAGCCGGAAAGTTCTGACGCACTCGGAAACGGTTTCCGTTGCGGTTTTCTTGGCATGCTGCACATGGAGATCATTCAAGAGCGCTTGGAGCGTGAATATGATCTTGACCTGATTACCTCGGCGCCTACGGTGGTCTACGAGGTGATGACACGCAACGGCGATGTTTTTCAAGTCGATAACCCCTCGCAGCTCCCCGACCCCTCGATTGTGCAAGAGATGCGCGAACCGATTGTTACCGCTAATATTCTTGTACCCTCGGAGCACCTAGGCAGTGTCATTACACTCTGTGTTGAGCGCAGGGGCGTTCAAAAAGACATGCAGTTCGTTGGTAAGCAGGTGTCTGTTACGTATGATCTGCCGATGAATGAGGTGGTGCTGGATTTCTTTGATAAACTCAAATCCGTGACAAGGGGCTACGCTTCTCTCGATTATAGTTTTGACAGATTTGAAGGATCAGATCTTGTGAAGCTAGATGTTTTGATAAACGGCGATAAGGTCGATGCGCTTGCTGTTATCGTTCACCGAGACGATTCAAGAGGCAAGGGTTTTGCCTTGACCAAGAAGATGAAAGAGTTGATTCCTCGACAGATGTTTGACGTGGCGATACAGGCGGCGATAGGCGGTCAGATTATTGCCAGGCAAACCGTCAAGGCGCTGAGAAAAAATGTGACGGCAAAATGTTATGGTGGCGATATTACTCGTAAGAAAAAGCTGCTGGAGAAACAAAAAGCCGGTAAGAAAAGAATGAAGCAGGTAGGCAGTGTTGAAATTCCCCAAGAAGCTTTTCTCGCTGTGCTTAAGGTGGATAGATGAGTTTTAACTTTCCTCTTATTTTATCGTTAGCAACCATCATCACGGGTGTGATTTGGCTGCTCGATAGAATATTTTTACGTCCCAAAAGGCTTGTGGCCATAGAGGCTGTGCGGCTTGAGCTCGGTGATGACCATCCAGAATTAGAGGCAACTGCCGAGCCACTTGGAAGGGAGCCGCTTGTTGTCGAATATTCAATATCGTTTTTTCCTGTTCTGGCTATTGTGCTCGTCCTTAGATCATTTTTGTTCGAGCCGTTTCAAATTCCTACGGGGTCAATGATACCAACCCTACTAGTCGGTGATTTTATTGTCGTAAATAAATATGCATACGGGCTGCGACTGCCGGTGTTGGGAACCAAAATATTAGACGTAGATTCGCCTAAGAATGGCGAGGTGATGGTTTTCATACCACCACACAAGGATGACTACTATATCAAGCGGGTGATTGGCATTCCCGGGGATAAGATTCGCTATGCTGATAAAACGCTTTACATTAATGACGTGGCGCAAGCTCAGAAGTTTATTGCACAAATACCACCTAATCGCCCGCAGTATCTCGTGTTCGAAGAGGCAATGGGCGACGGGAAACACCTGATCCACAAAAATATACACCGCGGCGCAGCACCTGAAGAGTGGGTCGTGCCAGAAGGAAAATATTTTATGATGGGCGATAACCGCGATTTAAGTAGTGACAGTCGGTATTGGGGCTACGCAGCTGAGGAGGATATCGTCGGAAAGGCGGTAGGGGTGTGGATGCATAAGGATCCAGGATTGTCCTTGCCGACGTTCTCCAACAATCGTTGGATAAAATAAATCCGGGCCGTCCAAATGAGGATCAAACGATGACTTTATCAAAGCAATTTGACCCCCAGCGACAACGACTCAAGCCATTGCCAGCGCGGCAGAAGGGGTTGAGCTTTTTAGGATGGCTGCTAACGATAATGGTGCTTGGCTCAGTCATCACAGTGAGTATGCAACTGATTCCTCTCTATCTCGACCACGACAAGATGTCTGGTGTACTCGATAGCATGGCGGAGGAGAGTGGTATGGCCAATAAGCGTCAATATGAACTAGAAGACACGATCAAAAAGCGCTTTAAGGTGAACAACATCCGCGATTTCAATCACAAAGACAACCTCAAGATAAAAAGAGACAAGTCTGGTGTCAAAATCATTCTTGATTACGAAGTACGGGTTCCGCTTGTCAAAAATATCGACTTGATCGCCCGTTTCGATAAGTCAGTTTCACTTAAAAACTAGTGAATCCACTCAAGCATCTTGAGCGCCGCCTGGGATATAGCTTTGATGATCAAAGTCTGCTGACTCGTGCATTAACCCATCGAAGCCAAGGTGCACGTAACTACGAGCGCTTGGAGTTCCTCGGTGATGCACTGCTCGGCGTCGTTATCGCCGAAATACTATTCAAAAAGTTTGAGACAGCAAACGAAGGTCAGCTGAGTCGGCTTCGATCGAAAATTGTGCGGAAGGAAACGCTTGCCACCGTTGCGCGCACGTTGAATCTTGGTGATCATTTAATATTGGGTCAAGGGGAACTGAAGAGCGGTGGCTTTAATCGAGATTCAATCCTCTCTGACGTGCTTGAGGCGATTATCGGTGGCATGTATCTTGAGGTCGGACACGACGTTGTAGCTGAGCGGATAACGCATTGGTTTGCTGATGAACTAGCAGCGTTGTCCCTATCTCAGACTCAAAAAGATCCGAAAACAAGATTGCAGGAATATCTTCAGGCTAAGGCGCTGGCGCCGCCTGAGTACAAGGTGATCAACGTCGAAGGCAAGTCTCACGATCAGATATTCACTGTGCAATGTTGTGGCTCTGAACTGGCGGCTGATTTGATCGGCAAAGGTACAAGTAGGAAAATAGCGGAACAAAATGCGGCAACTGCAGCCCTGAAAATGCTGCAACAAGACTGACATAACATTGCACTCGATAGAACGAGCATGGTGAACGGGCATGACCATCAACAAAGATTCCTCTAAAACGCGCTGTGGCTATGTCGCAATTGTCGGTCGACCGAATGTAGGTAAGTCCACATTGCTCAATCACATACTCACGCAGAAAGTAAGTATCACTTCCAGTAAGCCTCAGACGACGCGCCATCAGTTGCTCGGAATCAAGACAGAGCCCAACGTGCAAATACTTTACGTTGACACGCCGGGCATACACACCGAAGAAAAGAAGGCGATAAACCGGTACATGAACCGAAATGCGAAGAGCGTGTTGCGTGATGTTGATGTGGTTGTCTTTGTTACTGATAGAACCGAATGGAGTAAAGACGATAAGTTGGTTGCGGAGCTTGTAAAAGCAAGTCCGGGGCGGTTGATCATCGCGATTAACAAGGTTGACTTGCTAAAGGATAAAACGCGGTTGTTGCCGCATTTGCAGAAGCTACAGGAAATTTTTCCAAGCACAGACTTGGTGCCTATTTCAGCAGAATCAGGCGACAACACCGAGCGATTAGAACAGCTGATTGCTGATTACTTACCCGAAAGCCCTTTCTATTTTGATGAAGATCAGGTGACTGATCGAACTGAACGTTTCATGGTTTCGGAAATAATCCGTGAAAAGATGATGCGGCAGCTGGGAGAGGAATTGCCGTACGCGTTAACCATACAAATTGAACAATTTAAAGACGAGGGAAAGCTTGTTCGCATCGAGGCTGTCGTATTTGTTGAAAGGGAAGGCCAGAAAATCATTCTGATTGGCAAGGGTGGAAGCCGATTAAAACGCATCGGCACCGATGCCCGGAAAGACATTGAGAAGTTGTTGGAACGTAAAGTCATGCTAAATATCTGGGCGAAGGTGAAGTCTGGCTGGTCTGACAGTGACAGAGCAATAAAAAGTTTGGGATACGATGATGTCTAGTGAGGCTAGTGGCGCCGACAGCAAGGAGTTGTCTGCCGCTTATGTGCTTCATACTCGAAAATATCGCGATACAAGCCTTATTGCTGAGCTCTATACGCAGGCGCAAGGACGAGTCGCAGTTGTTGCAAAAGGCGCCAGGAGCAAGCGTGGCGCTAAGCAGGCTAATTGGCAGCCCTTTACGCCCCTACTTATCTCCTATACTGGTAAGGGGGATCTTAAGACCGTGACGGGCATTGAGTTTTCGAGCAGTGGTTTTAGGTTAGCTGGCGAAAACTTGATCATGGGGCTCTATGTCAATGAGCTAATGGTCCGATTGCTAGCGAAAAACGATCCGCTTGAAAATCTGTTTGCTGCTTACCAAGGCATTTTGAAAGATCTCATGGCCGACGTGGCTGCGCAGGCTTCATTGAGAAAGTTCGAGCTGTTTTTGTTAGACGCGATGGGTTATGGCCTTAATTTTACTGAAACCTCCATGGGCGTGTTGATAGAGCCCGACATGCGTTATGAGTTTCGTGCCGGCGACGGGTTTAGCCCAGTGGTCGAAATTTGGCGCAACCAGCAATCAGAAGAGCACACCAAAGCGGCTGAATATGATGATGTCGTAAGTTTTCGCGGCGAAACACTTCTTGCTATACACGAGCGGGACTTCGCTGAATCTGAAGCCTTACGTTGTGCTAAAGTGATTCTACGAACGACCTTCAACTATTTGTTAGGCGGCAAGCCGCTGAAAAGCAGGGAGTTATTTGTTAGATGATTTCTATCAATTGGGCACCAAATGATTAAAGGCGTTGGTACTGATCTCGTTAGAACGACACGTATCGCGAGTAGTCTAGAGAAATTCGGTGAACGTTTTGCGGAAAAAATTCTGGCTACGGGGGAGATGGCGGACTTTAAATCCTCAAAAGACAAGGCGAAGTTTCTTTCTAAACGATTTGCCGCTAAAGAGGCCGTGGCCAAAGCGCTAGGCACGGGCATGGGAGCAGGGGTTCACTTCAAATTAATTGAAGTGACTCACAAGGCATCTGGTGCGCCGGCGGTTTTGCTGCACGGTGCTGCTCAGCAGAGAGCCACGAAGCTGGGCGTGACGCATACCCATCTTTCAATTTCCGACGAAGAGGGTTTGGCTCAGGCATTCTCCGTGCTCGAGGGAGAGTCAATCGCGTAGCTAACATTTTTCGTTCCGTCAACCCGGTTGAAGAAAGGGTTGCGGTGACTCAGATGCCATTCAATGAGCCTCCGTGCATCGCGATTGACGACTAACATCATGCCGTTAATATCTTTATCTTGTTCTATTTTGTTACCTTCCTCCGCCTCGCGTACAACCTTATTTTTAAGCAATATGTGCATTTTTCTAATCGAATCTTCGAATTTAGGTGCGCCACAATAGCAACACGCCCCTTTAATTCGGTGCGCTACCAAGCCCATCGCTGGATAGTCCTGATCCTCAAAGTGATTGTTTAACTGTTTAAGGTCAACCGGAAGTGACTCGATCATCATTGCAAGCATCTCTGTCGCTAGCGCTGGTCGGTGGTCTGCCCTGATCAATGATAATTCGATGTCTACGATACTAAGTGCGTCGGCCTGAGGGTTGCTTAGCGCAGGTTTTTTAGCGTCGTTCGTCCCAGTCAGTTTCGGTTTATAACCAACGTACTGAATTAATAACTGCTCGATAATTGCCCGATTTATGGGTTTTTTATGCAGATCGTTAATGCCGCATCGTAGCGACTCTGATGTATCGTTAGGGGAAAGGTCTGCGGAAAACGCAATGATCGGCACGTTGGGGTGTGTTGAATTTCTAAGAGCGATAGATGCCTCAAACCCATTCATATCTGGCATGTGTAGATCCATGAATACCAGATCAATATGTTCTCCGAACAGCGTAATTGCTTCGACGCCATGAGTCGCTGATGTCGTACGAATACCAAGCGACTCGAGATGAGTCACAACCAGTCGAAGATTTTGTGGGTTGTCGTCGACAACCATGACATTGACGGTTTTTGCCTCAACACGCGTGGAATGTTGTCTCGCGAGGTCTAGTTCAAAAAGTAATTCGTCGTGTTTTATTGGATATTGCAGCGGTTTGCCGTTCATGTTTCCCGAAGGTTGGCTGTAGTTGAACAAAAAGACGATGCCGGACGCTGACCATTGGTCTATTTGTCTTTGTGAAGGCACTTGATGTTCTGCGTCGATAAAAAAGCAGTCTGCATTTTCTTCCTCATCCTCTATCTTTATACCTAGATCCTCGAGCCTGCCAGCAATTGCGGTTTGTCTAGTGCTATTGCGACTGATGACTTTGGCACGCAGATTTGATAACTCGATATGCTTCAGACGACCTGATAAGCGAAGTGGAATCTCTAGGGTGGACTGATTTATCTGGGCTCCGGTGATTTTAAGCAGTGTCGTTAGTTGGTCGCTTATCTCGAGACCGTTTTGCATTGCTGGGGCTGTTGTCGAATCGCTTTTGATTTCAAAACTGGGACACTGTCTTATCGAAATACCGTTTGACGTGTTGTTGATATCAAAGGTCAGCAGACGCGTAGCGGAATTAAACGATTCGTCATCCAGCGCCATATGCGCAACCCGATGAAGGATAAAGTTATATAGGAGTGATTTAACGGCCGCCTTGTTAGCTGATCTATAGTGTTTTTTTGTGTCCTTGTATCGATATAAGATATCCACGCTGGGCCGGATCAATGCCCTGGTTGCAAAACAGATAGCTTGGTCGACAAGCGCCCGAATTTCGAACGGTTCATCGGGAACGGAATGCCTCTTTGATTGATAGACATTACTGGATTCAAGGTGAAAAAAAGCAAGCTCGTTGTTAGCATCTTGCAACTCTCTCAAGGCTTTGTTGACCGCGATTTCCTGAAAAGTAAGCAAGTTGGTATAACCGCGAATTGCCCTAAGCGGCCCATGCGTGAGTTGCTGAAAACTCTGAAGGACAAGTATAGGGGCGCCCGTATCAGTCTCTAGACTGGGCTTGCCATAAATTGGTGCAAACTGCTTCAGGTCACCGCCGTGATTTTCAATCATGTGCAAGTGGCCAGCTGGGGAGCGAATAAACGGGTGATCTAAACTGACGTAGCGGATTACGTAAGCATGATCTTGCGGTTGCTATTCCTGCCATCGCCCTAGTTTCCGAATAATGTTATGACAAGGGGGAATTAACTTAGACTATCCTGATATTATATGAATCCCGCATGATCTCCTATTATTGACGAATCACATGCATTTGCGAAGTTTGAACCCTATGAATGACACAAATTATCCGACTATTGACGCTTTTGTTGGAAACACGCCCTTGGTGAGATTGCAGCGCATGGGCGGCGACACGACAAACACAATTTTGTTAAAGCTTGAGGGTAATAATCCCGCAGGCTCAGTTAAAGATAGACCAGCACTCAGCATGATTACCCGAGCAGAACTTAAAGGCGAAATATCGCCAGGGGATACGCTGATTGAGGCTACCAGCGGTAACACGGGTATTGCGCTCGCGATGGTTGCAGCGATCAAGGGGTATAAAATGGTGCTTATTATGCCTTCTCATATGAGTAGTGAAAGAAAATCAGCAATGACGGCGTATGGCGCCAGATTGATTGAGGTGACTCAGGAAGACGGCATGGAAGGTGCGCGTGATCTCGCCGTGAAAATGGAGCGGGAAGGCAAAGGAAAGGTACTTGACCAGTTTTCTAACCCGGATAATCCGATTGCGCATTACGAAGGCACAGGGCCGGAACTGATGAAGCAGACTCATGGCAACATTACGCACTTTGTCAGTTCAATGGGGACCACCGGCACAATTATGGGGGTGTCGCGTTACTTTCGAGAAGCAAAACCGGAGGTCGAAATTGTCGGCTTGCAGCCGGTAGAGGGTTCGGCAATTCCGGGTATTAGAAGATGGCCTGAGGCATACTTGCCGAGTATTTTCGATAAAACGATTGTTGATCGAGTTATTGAAATGGAACAGACCGTTGCGGAAGCGACGATGCGAAGATTAGCTGCCGAAGAGGGTGTTTTTTGCGGTGTGTCGTCCGGAGGGTCAGTGGCCGGTGCGCTTCAGCTAAGCAAAGAGGTTGAAAACGCCACCATCGTCGCGATTATTTGCGACCGTGGTGATCGCTATCTTTCAACGGGTGTATTTACGCCATCTGAATGATTGCCAGAAACGTCAGGCGTCGTACTTGATGATTTTGCGCCCCGACCAATATAGAAAATGCTTGTTGAGTATCCGATGGCGAAAAGAATTAAAAATTTTGATCCGATAGAAATTGAAACCTTGGGGTTACACACCGAAGGCTACGGCACGACCTTGGACGAAAAAGTGGTAGTGCTGGGCGCTCTCTCGGAAGAAACCGTTATTGCTGAGCCCTATGCAAAGAAACGTCGTAAGCACATCTATAAGACGATTAACGTAGTCAGATCAAACGCGGATAGAGTCGAGCCAGAATGTGCGGCGGCGGATAAATGTGGTGGTTGTAGTTTGCAACATTTTGATCCGGTTGCGCAGATCGGCTTTAAGCATAAACATCTCGTTAGTTTGCTGGATGAAACGATGCCCAATGGTTGGTTGCAACCGCTGGAGGGCCCGGTTAGCGCTTATCGAAGCAAGGCGAGGCTGGGCGTCAAGTTCGTAGAAAAAAAAGGTAAAGTACTGGTCGGGTTTAGGGAAAAAATGAAACCCTATATTGCTGAAATAACGTCATGTGGTGTGCTTAGAGCTTCTGTTGGTGAAAGAATTGATGCTTTAGCAAAACTCGTTGAACAACTCTCTGTATGTCGTTCGCTGCCTCAAATTGAGGTGGCGGTTGGCGATACTGAAACTGCGTTGGTGTTCCGTCATTTAGAAGCGTTAGTCGATGATGACCTAGCGCTTTTTAAGCGTTTTGGCGCTGAGCATTCTGTTTCTATTTATCTTCAGCCCGGCAATGAGCAGTCAGTACACAAAGTATTTCCCGCCGATGGTCATGAAAGATTGAGTTATTCGTTACCTGAGTTTGACCTCGTGTTTGATTTTCATCCGATGGATTTCATTCAGATAAACCAGACCATCAATCGTCGAATGATCGGACTTGCCATAGAGCTACTTGCGCTTCAACCTGAAGATAACGTGTTCGATGCATTCTGTGGAATCGGTAATTTCAGTTTGCCTTTGGCCACGATTGCGCGGTCAGTGATCGGTATTGAAGCTTCGGTGTCCAGCGTTCAACGCGCGGGAGAAAATGCAGACCGAAATGGCATAAAGAATACGACTTTTATAGCCGCCGACCTGTTCGCTGAAAGCCCTGATATACCTGGCTTACAGAGCGTCAATAAAGTGCTGCTAGACCCGCCTAGGAGTGGCGCAGAAGAGGTATGTAAAAAGCTTGCAAGCCACAAGGTTGAAAGGTTAGTGTACGTTTCCTGCAACCCGGTGACCCTTGCGAGGGATGCGAAAATACTGATTGAAAGTGGGTACTGCCTTGAGAAAGCAGGCGTTATTGATATGTTTCCTCACACTAATCACGTGGAATCTATTGCATGTTTTTCTTACGATGGTCAGGCAGTTAACCCCAGCGAGTGAGGCGTACAAGCAAATTAGAAAGCTATGCCAGGAGCAATGCGCGAAATTAAGTGCATTTCATTTACGATGACAAGTCTTAGCTAACTCGAGTGAGTCCGGAAAAGCAAAAAAGCAATTATGGTAAAAGTTCGAGAAGAACAGCCACTCGATATTGATGGTCGTATCGATATTGAACTTTGGTTGTGTAAGCTAAATGAAAGTTATCCATCACTGAATCTTGCTAGGGTGCGAGAAGTCTGTGACTTGTCCGAGCAGGCGGAAGCTAAAGCAATATCCACTAACACCGTCTGGAAAGCAGGTCGAAGCAGTTATCGCACTGGACTTGAAATGGCGGATATCCTCACAGATCTTCGAGTCGATGAAGACGGAATTGTTGCCGCGATTATCTACCGCGCAGTGCGTGAAAATCAGATCACGCTTAATCACGTAAAAAAACAGTTCGGAGAAGGTGTCGGCACACTTGTCGAAGGTGTGCTGAGAATGGCTGCGATCAGCAACATACAGTTTTCTAAATCCGAGGTCTTGGGTGAACAGAAAGACCAGCTTGAACAGGCTAAACGCCTTCTGATTTCTATTGTTGATGACGTTAGAGTCGCGCTGATTAAATTAGCTGAACGAACCTGTGCGATCAGATCGATTGGAAGTGCTGAGCCGGGGAAGAGAATTAAATTGGCGCGAGAGGTTTTTGAAATCTACTCACCGCTTGCGCATCGATTGGGGATTGGCCACCTGAAATGGGAACTGGAAGATATGTCCTTCCGGTACCTTGAGCCACTTGCATACAAAAGAATTGCTACCCTTTTGGACGAAAAACGCAGGGATAGACAAGACTACATTGAGCAAGTGATCGAGACGCTGAAAACGAAGCTGAAAGAAGTGCATGTCGAAGCACAGATAGAAGGTCGTGCTAAACACATCTACAGTATCTGGCGAAAAATGCACAACAAAGGTATTTCTTTTTCACAGGTATACGACGTTCGCGCTGTGCGTGTGCTCGTGCCGGACATCAACGACTGTTATCGCGCACTCGGAATTGTTCACGGGCGTTGGCGTAATTTACCCTATGAATTCGACGACTATATCGCCACACCAAAAGAAAACGGCTACCGCAGCCTACACACTGCAGTAATAGGACCGGAAGGAAATGCACTCGAGGTGCAGATTCGAACGTTTGAGATGCATGAAGAAGCCGAATATGGCGTTTGTTCTCATTGGCAGTACAAATCAAAAGAAAGCGATCCTGAACCTGAGGCTTATCAGCAGAAAATTGATTGGCTGCGAACTTTGCTCGATTGGGAAGAAGAGTTTGGTGAAGCGGCGGATATTTCGCCGGATCTACTCTCGGAAGTTAGCCTTGACCGCATTTATTTATTTACGAGAGAAGGTCATGTTATCGACATGATGCCAAAGGCGACGCCCGTTGATTTTGCCTATCGCGTTCATACAGAAGTCGGCCACAAATGTCGTGGTGCGAAGGTTAACGGTAAGGTTGTGCCACTTAATACAAGGTTGAAATCTGGTGACCAGGTTGAAGTGATTGTTGGTGACAAACCCGAACCTCGAAGAGAGTGGCTGCATGAACATCTAGGCTATGTCGCTACTAGTCGTGCGAGAGCGAAAATTCAATCGTGGTTCGGTCAAAGGACAAAGCGAAAGAACGCCTCTGAAGGTAAAAAGCTGCTGGTTGATGAACTCCGACATCTAGGTTTCGAAAATGCCGACTTGAATGCGCTCGTCAAATCGTTAGGGTACAAGAAGCCAAATGATCTGTATGCGGAAATCGGTGTCGGTGACGTAAGCGTGCTTAATATTGTCGAGAAAGCGGTTACGTTGGTCGAGCTTGATCAGAGAGATAAACAACTCAGCCTCTTGCCAGGGGAAGCCAAACCGCTCGATGAGACTCGATCGTTGATCACGGGTCTTGGTGATCTGGATCACGAAATTTCAAAATGTTGTAAAGCGGTGCCCGGTGATTCAATCGTTGGAGTGATCAACGATGCCAATAAGGTCTATGTTCACCGCCAAGACTGTCTAAAAGCGTTGCAAGAAAATTTGTCGGGCAGAATTATCAGGCTTGATTGGCGGCACGACACTGCTGTAACTTTTCCTGTGAATATAGAAATCAATTCCTACGATCGACCCGGCTTGTTGCATGATGTTACCGGCGTGTTGATGTTGGAGCGGACAAACGTGTCCTCAATGAGCAGTGAAAAGCGAGATAAGCGAGTGGTGGTTGCGATGGAAATCGAGGTAACCAGTATCAATGGTTTACTTCAGACGCTGGAAAAAATTGAGCGACTATCGAACGTGATTTCTGCTCAGAGAGTGCACTCTGAATAAATGTGTTGGTTTATATTCACGGATTTATCGGTTTCTACTAGTGCCGAAATATCGCGGGTTGTTCTGTGGTGTTGATTCGCCGGTGACTGTTTGCCAATTGTAGATTTTTATTTTTCTAAACTTACTAAAGTCGGGAGATTCTGACGTGAAGATGATTCTATTGGGCGCACCGGGTGTGGGCAAAGGTACACAAGCAAAATTGTTGATGGATAGATACGGGATACCCCAGATATCTACAGGCGATATGCTGAGGGAAGCGATAAAAGCAGGTTCACCCCTAGGCGAGAAGGTAAAAGCTGTACTTGAATCAGGCGCGTTGGTCACTGATGAAATCATTATCGATCTAGTGAAGGATCGTATTACGCAACCGGATTGTGAAAAGGGTTTCCTGTTTGATGGTTTTCCGCGAACGATTCCACAAGCGCAGGCGTTAGTAGATGAAAACATTGCTATCGACAGCGTTATTGAAATTAAAGTCCCAGAAGAAGAGATTGTTAAACGCTTGAGCGGACGCAGAGTTCATCCAGGTTCGGGGCGAATTTATCACGTGTTGTTTGATCCGCCCAAAGTTGAAGGTAAAGATGATGAAACTGGAGAAGCACTCATTCAACGCGACGACGATACGGAAGAAACGATTAACGAACGCCTGAAAGTCTATGTGGAACAAACAGAACCACTAGTGCTGTTTTATCAGCAGTTATCCGACGAGAAAGGTTCGTCGCTTACTTACGACGCAATCGATGGCTTAGGTTCAAGTGAAGAAATTTCTGACAAAATTTTTGCGATTTTAAACAGTCAAACGAACGCGTAAAGTTGCGTTTTCGGCTAGATAGAGCGGATTTGTTAGTTTTTTTTTAAGATAATCAGGTAAAACGTTGAAAAAGATACGTTT
>ERZ1048872.919-NODE-919-length-27901-cov-19.151081_pt1 | contig 27901 bp, 29 predicted proteins | sample MGYA00383100_ERZ1048872 | MGnify/ENA primary metagenome ERZ1048872 (study PRJEB29581, sample SAMEA5548370) | metagenome | biome: marine; feature: coastal; material: water | depth 50 m | study: Short-term variability in the microbial, nano- and picoplankton...
TTATGCAAAAAATGCGCTCAAGTCAAGGATTTAACAGTATCGAGCAAAACAACATGCATAGAAAAGCTGATGCACGTAACGTGGTTAATTCAATGTCAACGATGGAGCGTTCAGGCTTTATTGATATGATGCGCAGCAACATGAGCAACATGTCAGATGTTGAAAAACATGCATTTTTTGACTACATGGGTTTTGACAAGAAAGAAAGACATGAGTTTTTTGAACGCTTAGGTATTAAGCACCAAAAAAACGGCCATAAAACAAAGCCTGGTTGTAACGATGAGCACCAAGGCAAGCACGGATTTGATAGTCATTAAAACTAATTAAAGCGAGAGGTAGAAATGAAAAAACTAACAACAGTATTAACAATATCGACCTTATTGTTTAGTATGCAAGCGGCACAAGCGCACATCGTCGATGGTGTTGAGCATACTCACGAAGCACGCAGTCAATTTCAAACAATGTCTGCTACTGATAGGTTGAATTTTAGAGATGAAAATAAGGCCAACATGGAGCTTATGTCAGTGGAAGAAAGAGAAGCGTTTATGACTGACATGAACAACGGCGCAAACTTAAACAGGTCAAATCAAAATGCTATGCGCGCTCAAATGCAGTCCATGTCAACAGAAGACAGGCAAGTTTTTAAAGATAATATGCAATCTATGTCAACTGAAGATAGACAAGTCTTTAGAGATAGTATGGGCGGTGGACAAGGCAGTGGTATGGGCGACATGGGCCAAGGTATGCATGGCGGCTCACAAGGTGGCGGTTATGGCCGTGGCTATGGAAAACGATAGGAGTTACTTATGAATAAGTGGATCGCAACAGGACTAATTCTCGTATCAACTTCGTCTTTGGCATTTACTGATGAAGCACGAGTGTTGAGTGTAGAGGAAGTCTTTAAGACAAAAATTTACCAAACGCCTTATGAGGAATGCTGGTCCGAAGATATTCCGGTTTATTCTCAGCAGACAAACAACTCATATACCGATGAAATAGTTGGTGGAATTTTGGGTGGTGTTATTGGCAATCAGCTGGGCGGTGGACGTGGCAATAAAGCCATGACCGTTGCAGGAACCTTGTTGGGCGCCTCGATTGCCAATGATGGCAAGAGTCCAAGCAGTGGAAAAGTAGTGAGCTATAAACAAGTGCAGCACTGTGAGACTCGATACAAGCAAGAGCGCAGAGAAAGTATTGACTATTATGTGATTAAGGCTAAATATAACGATAGAGAGTTCACCTTTAAATCCAGCAGTCGACCAGGTGCTACAGTTGATGTCAGTATTTCACCTGTTAACAGGAGTTTGTAATGAAACGCTACCATCCCTTTTTAGTTACTCTTCATTGGATCTTGGCCATTGCGATTGCTGCTTGGTTATTGATGGGTAGTAATATTTTGAGTGAAATGCCAAACAGCGACCCTGAGAAAATTAATTCCTTGAAAGTTCATATGGCAGTTGGTATTGGCATATTGGTCTTCATGTTAGTGCGTTTGGTTGTGCGTCTGCGCAGTCAGAAATTAGCACCCATTAATACCAATACGGTTGCTATCAATAAGGCTAGCACATTTGGGCATTATGCGCTATATACAGTGGCCATCATGATGTCAGTTAGTGGCATTGTGACTGCACAAATTGCAGGCTTGGGCGACATTGTATTTTTTGGCTCAGGTGCGCCTTTGCCAGAAACTTTCGAAGGCATTGTGCCTTTGGTGGCACATGAAGTGCTTAGCGTGATTTTAATGTTGTTGGTGGCAGGGCATGTTTTAGCAGCACTATATCATCAATTTGCTTTAAAAGAAAAGCTGTTTGCCAGAGTATGGTTCGGCAATAGACAATAGATTAGTTAACTGTCGCACAAGTACGCTATAGACTCTTAATTCTCCCTCTTTTTTTTGATCTGTAGCACCTAATAAGTGCGGGATTCGCTACCCTAAGTAGCCCCTATATTTTGTAATCCAAGTAAAAACACAGGTTAATTTGGATTACAATTGCTACATTTTTGTGAATTGGAAGTATCTATTATGAACTGGCGTCATCGAACCGAAAGAAAGTTTGAAAGTTTTTCAGATTTAATTTTTACCCATAGTAAAAAAACCATTCTAGCCATTTTATTATTAGTGGCGGCCTTTGGCACGCAATTGCCAAATTTAACCATGGACACCTCCACAGAAGGGTTTTTGCATAAAACTGATTCTATGCGTGTGGCCTATGATGAGTTTAGAGATCAGTTTGGTCGGGACGAAAAACTCCTGGTTGCCATCAAAACAGAGAATGTTTTTGATCTGAATTTCCTTAAAAAACTAGAAAAACTGCACAAAAAACTTGAGGCAGAACTGCCTTATATTACCGATGTAAACTCCCTAATTAATGCGAGAAATACCTATGGTGATGAAGAAAGCCTGATTGTTGAAGATTTGTTCGAAGTCTTGCCGGACTCACAACAACAGATTGAGCCGCAAAAACAAAGAGCACTTAACAACCCTTTGTTAGAAAACTTATTATTTAGTGAGGACCAAACCTTTACCACCATTGTGATTGATACTCAAACCTACTCTTCTTTTGATGCAGATGGCAAGTTAATAGTCGAGCAGGAAGAAGACGAGTTTGCAGATGAGCCGATTAATATTGCACCCGCAGCAAAACTCTATTTGTCAGACGCTGAAAATACCGTTATTGTCCAAAAAACTCAGGCGATTGTCAAAGAGTTTGAGGCTGATAATTTTGAGATTTATCTAACTGGTTCTGCTGTGATTGCAGGCACGCTTAAGCAAAGCATGATGGCTGACACCAAGAGCTTTATTACAAAAATGATTGTGATGATTGTGATTGTTTTGGCCTTGTTGTTCAAACGAGTCCCAGGTGTATTGTTGCCGCTGATCTCTGTTGCTTTTACCATTGCAGTTACCTTGTCAATGATGGCCATAACAAATACGCCATTTACCATTGTGACCCAAATAATGCCTTCCTTTTTATTGGCTGTTATTACCGGCGCCGCCATTCATTTATTGGCGATTTTTTATAAAGACCTCTCCAAAACCCAAGATAGAAAAGCTTCTTTGCGTTACGCCATGGGCCACTCTGGACTGGCGATTGTGATGACATCGCTCACCACAGCAGCAGGCTTGTGGTCTTTCTCATTTTCAGACCTATCACCTGTGGCGGATCTCGGTGTGTTTGCCAGTAGCGGCGTACTGATTGGCCTATTGTTTAATTTGGTTTTATTGCCGGCGTTGATTGCCAGTATGAAAATCAAGCCACATACAGCTAAAGAAGATGCGCAGGAACATACGCAGATGGACAAAATGTTGTTGAGTATTAGCCGCATTTCAACCGGCTATCCGAAAGCCATTATTGCCATTAGTGGGCTGATGATTGTGGTGGCGATTGTCTTTGCCTCGCAGCTTAGATTTTCGCATTATCCACTGGTTTGGTTTCCAGAGGATCACGTCTCAAGGGTGGCAACTGAGGTGGTGGATGATAAACTCAAGGGCTCGATCACACTAGAGATTGTGATTGATACAGGCAAAGAAAATGGCTTGTATGATCCAGCTATGCTCAATAAAATTCAAAATGCTACGGATTATTTGAACACTATTCAAACTGATACTTATTTTGTCGGTAAGACGTTGAGTTTGGTTGATGTGCTTAAAGAGACTAATCGAGCGCTCAACGAAAACCAAGCAGAATTCTACAGCATCCCTCAAGATAAAGATTTGATTGCTCAAGAACTGTTTTTATTTGAAAACAGTGGCAGTGATGATCTGGAAGATTTTGTTGATGCCAGTTTCTCAAAGGCACGCGTTACAGTTAAGGCGCCGTATATTGATGCGCTCGAATATAACGGCTTTATTACGCAAGTTCAACAGCAACTCGATCAAGAGTTCAAGGGTGTGGCTACAGTACAACTTACTGGTATCACCACCTTATTATCGGTGATTATGGAGAAATCTATTCATTCGAGTGCGGTTAGCTATGTGATTGCTTTTGGCTTAGTCACCATCATGATGGTGCTGCTCATTGGTAATATCAAAATTGGCCTGATTAGCATGATTCCAAACATTTTACCAATCCTGTTCTTATCAACCATTATGGTGGTGTTCGATATGCCGCTCGACATGTTTACCATGTTGATTGGTGCTATTGCCCTAGGCTTGGCAGTGGACGATACCGTGCATTTTATGCATAACTTTAGACGCTATGAGCTTGAGCATAATGATGTTGATAAAGCGGTAAGACTGACGCTTATGGGTACTGGTAGGGCAATTACAGTGACATCAATTGTGCTTTCAGTTGGATTCCTGGTGTTGTTGTTTGCTTCAATGAGCTCAATGTTTAATTTTGGTATATTGACCGCCAGCGCAATCTTTATCGCGCTACTGGCTGACTTCTTCTTGGTGCCCGCCATCATGAAGCTGATGATTCACAACAAAGGAGATTTATAATGAAAAAATTACTATTAGTAACGTTTAGCGCCCTGCTAGGTGCATCTAGTGTGTTTGCTGCCGATCAGGCTCGCAGCATTATGGATAAAGCAGACGCTAGAGACGATGGTGCGAGTATGGTGTCCACCATGCAAATGACGCTGATCGATAAAAATAATAAGCAGCGCATTCGTCAAATGCGTACGTTTTCAAAAGATATTGATGCCAATACTGAGCATAAAACCATTTTCTTTTTATCGCCTAGTGACGTTAAAAACACTTCATTCTTAACCTATGACTATAGCGGTGATGATAAAGACGATGATCAATGGATGTATTTGCCAGCCTTGAAAAAAACCAAGCGTATTCCAGCTAGTGATAAAGATGCGGCCTTTATGGGTAGTGATTTCTCTTATTCAGACATGACTGATAAAGAGCTAGATGACTACAACTACAAGTTGTTAGGAGAAAGCACCATTAAGCGCGCCCAGGGCGAGGAGCAAGTTTGGAAGATTGAGGCCTTGCCTGTTAATCAAGATGTGATTGATGAAACAGGTTATACCAAGAGTGTTTTGTATGTGCGTAAGGATAATTACGTACTAACCCGTGCAAAGTTTTATTTGAAAAAAGCCAGTCGTATTAAGTATATGGACGTGCGTAAAATGGAAGAAATTGACGGTATTTGGGTGTCTATGCAAACCACCATGACCACTAAACAAGGCTCGCAAACCCTACACAAAACTATTTTGACAAATTCTGCTGTCACCGTGAATACAGCTATTGACGATGATATGTTCACCATTCGTGCTATTGAGAAAGGTTTGTAATCAATGAAAGGTTTGATCGCTGGCCTCATATTGGCCACCTCATTAATGGTTAGCGCTGAAGACGGCTTTGACGACGACGGCTTTGACACTGATATTGTCACGATTGCTATTGATAATACCCCAACAGCTAAAGGCGTGCTATATGGCTCAATTGATCTAGAGGCACATTACAATATAGATAATGATCAGGATTTGTCGCTACTCAAGTCATGGGTGGACGTGATTGGCGAATACAAGCTGGACAATGGTAACAAAATTAAGGGTAACCTCAAAGGCGCGCATGATTTCATCTATGATCTTGACGGTAGTAATTACACCGCCATTCCTAGTGGCTATGAAAATGAGATTAATCTAAACGAGCTAACACTGGAAGGCAGTCTAAACTCGAAGCTTGATTTTAAAGTGGGCAGACAGATTGTGGTTTGGGGTAAGTCAGATTCTATCCGTATTACCGATGTTTTAAATCCCTTGGATAATCGCATACCTGGCTTGGTAGATATTAAAAATCTACGCCTAGGTAGAACCATGAGCAAGCTGGATTATTATGTCGATGAGTATAATTTTTCAGCCATCGTCTTGCATGAAAATCGATTTACAGAAAATCCTGCCCAATACTCAGACTTTAAGTCAGCGATTGATAAGCCGACCAACACGCCAGACGATCAGCTAGACAATGCCGGCGTGGCATTAAGCCTAACTGGCGCCTTCGAAGGCTACGACATGGGTCTGTACTTTGCCGATACTTATATTGATAAAGCCTATTTAAAAGGCGATACCCTTTATTATGATAATAAGTCAAAAATGGTGGGCGCCGCTTACAACCAGGTTGTTGATAGTTTTTTGCTCAAGGCTGAGGCCGCACATTTTGACCAAATTAAATACAATACCGATGCAAACACCACAGTTGATAGTGCCAGAACCGATGTGTTGTTGGGCGTAGAATATAACGGCATTACTGATGGCTCAATTGGTTATGAAATCGCACTGAGAAAAATCCACGATTATGCATCTACGATTAATAGTGCGCTCAATGGCTATAAGCGCGAAGAAGAATATCAGCAAGTCATTCGTTTTAATCAGGCGTATTTTAATCAAACCCTAGATTTAAGCGTTGTACTCAGTGCAATGGGCGACTCAGCGCAAGATGGAGGTTCGGCCAGAGTCACACTTGATTATGCTATTGATGATCAAATATCTGTCAGTGGCGGTGTGATCGATTATATCGGTGGTGATAATCCAATGATCGATAGTTACCAAGAAAACGATCGAATTTTCACCAAGCTGAGTTACGCCTTCTAGAGAGAATTTGGTATTTATTCTATATTATGGTATAATAATATACTTTAATCAATTCTTTAGAAGATAATGAGAAAGATAAGCCTTATATTGAGCATCCTTAGTGCCACCTCGCTTAATGCTGTTGCATTTTTCGATACCAATAGTTTTTCACCGTTTGGAAATGGTGCCGGCTATACCAGCACCACCCCTTGGAGCAATGGCTCGAACTGGAATCCTATGTCAACAGGTGTGCAATACTCTCCGGCTAACGATGCTAGAAACATGAGTCGCTATGGCGCGCGTCCAAACTCGCTTAGAAGCTATCGTCAAAACCCTGAATTTCAGACTAATAATGCCATGAGAGTTATGCCTAATCAGGTTCAGCCGAGCAACTGGCTACAAGAAACTGACTTTAGTAGAACCCTAGAGCAGATTAAAGGGTCGGGCAGTAAAACATTTTTTGTGAATGAAATGCCGGTCAACTTTAACGAGGGTTATCAGCGTATACAAACACAGTCTGAAGGCATTGAAAAAGCAGTCAGAGAACAGCTGAATCGTTATGGTGACGGATCTGGCTTAGCGAATGGTATTTACAATGGCCTGTCACCTGCCGCCGCTTCGACGCCGCGAGTTGGTGTCGATCAATAAATAATAATAACAGCATGGCTTTTTCTTAAAACCGCTATTATTAGCGGTTTTTTTGTTTCTACGACAAAAAATACCATACTAAAAGCCGCATTAGCAAAATTTGCTATATTTTATTAATTGAGCCATATTTGCCTGATAAAAACCCAAATTTTTAAGAAAAAACCCCTTTTTTTAGGGTTTTTATAAAGGTTTTTGGCGCTTATTTGGTGTTGATTTTCATTTTTTCTAATATTTTTTTTCGAATAAAACCCTGTTATATCAAGGAATTATAGGGTTTTTTAAAAAAAGTATAAGAATATCATTGACTTCTAATATAAATGTTATATAATACTCCCCATGCAGAACACGAGTTCAGCACTTTAAAACATCATCAATAATGAAGATGTTATAACTACATAATAATCTAGGAGATTAACATGAAAAAAATTATCGCAATTACTACTTTAGTAGCAGCTACTTCAGCTTCAGCTTTTTTTGGTAACAACAACAACAACGGTTGGACTAACGGTAACGGCATGTCAAACTGGGGTCCTTTCGACGGTGGTTCTAACTTCGGTCCTATGAACTCAGGTTCTAACATGGGTCCATTTACTGGCGGCCAGAACATGGGTCCTTTCAACGGTGGTTCTAACATGGGTCCTTTCAATGGCGCTCAAAACTTCGGTCCATTTGCTAACAGCAACGACATGAACAACGATTCTGATTGGGGTTTCCATTACAACAACAAGAACAAGACTGCTAACAAATCTAACGCTACTACAGACGGTAAGTTTGCTGGTGTTGCTGACGCTAACGCTAAAGGTGTTGCTGATGCATACGCTAAAGGTCAAGCTGACGCTTTTGCTAAGGCTCAAGCTGATGCATACGCTAAAGGTTACGCAGATGCTAAAGGTAACGCTGCTGCAGACTCACGTGAAACAGCTGCTAAGTAATTAGCACTCACGTTAAGCGCCTGAGCTAGCTCTCGCGCTTTTAGTTAAAAAGCCACTCTTTTGAGTGGTTTTTTTTCGTCTAATAAAAAGTCAGATAGTTGATTTACGTCAATCCATCAAACGTCATTCACTTTTACAATACAAGCTTTGGTTATTGCGAGGGCTAGGTTGCTGTCTGATTATGTAAACACTTTAGGGCAATCCTTGCTAAGAACTCACCAAGAGCGTGTGCATAAGGTGGCCATTGATGCAGGGCTTAGTTGTCCTAATCGGGATGGCTCTATCGGTATAGGCGGTTGCACGTTTTGTAATAATGCAACCTTTAGCCCGAATGGACGGCAGCCAGATCCAATCTTGGTGCAAATTCAAAATGGCCGTGAGGTGCTGCTTAAGCGTACCGGCGCTAAGAAATATATTGCGTATTTTCAGGCTTATACTAATACCTTCGCAGACCTAAAAACCTTAACCAATCTGTATGATCGTGCATTATCTGAACAAGATGTGATCGGCTTGTCTATTGGTACTCGACCTGATTGCGTCTCCGATGAAGTGATTGATTTATTAGTTGATTATCAAAACCAGGGTTATGATATTTGGCTTGAGCTAGGTTTGCAGTCAGCCTTTGATGAAACCTTGGCACGTATTAATCGAGGCCATGGGTTTGAGGCATATAAAAAAACTTTGCTGGCAGCCAGGGCCAAAGGTATTCGAGTTTGTACGCACCTAATTCTGGGATTGCCTGGTGAAGATGAAAGTCATTTCAAAACCACACTAGAGCGTGTGTTGGCATTGGGGGTTGATGGGCTAAAATTCCATCCACTGCACGTGGTTAAAGGCACACAACTGGCCAATGAGTGGCGCAGAGGCGAGTATCAGCCTATGACGATGAGGTACTATGTAAAAGCTGTTGTAGCATTGATACGCATGGCGCCAAAGTCGATTGTATATCACCGACTCACGGGCACAGCCAACAAGCAACAATTATTAGCACCCGCATGGTGTCATAAAAAATGGGCAGTTTTAAATGCTATTGAGGCAGAGCTTAAGGTACAAAATCAGGAGAAAATCAGATGGAATTAGTTTGTCCCGCGGGTAACCTACCGGCACTTAAAGTGGCCATTGATCAAGGTGCTGACACGGTTTATATCGGCTTTGCAGACGATACCAATGCGCGTCATTTTGCAGGCCTCAATTTTAATGAACAGCGTGCTGCACAAGGGGTAGATTATGCCCATGCACGCGGTAAAAAAGTATACGTGGCAATCAACACTTATCCACAGCCAAATATTTGGCAACGTTGGATAGACGCCATTGATCGTGCTGCTAGAATAGGTGCAGACGCTATTATTTTGGCCGATATTGGATTGATGGAATATGCCGCTCGAGTGTATCCAGATTTAAACCTACATTTATCCGTACAAGGTTCGGCTACTAGCTATGAAGCGTTGGATTTTTATTATCAAAATTTTAATATTAAGCGTGCTGTTCTGCCTCGAGTCTTGTCTGTGGCGCAAGTCAAGAAAGTCATTGATTTTTCGCCTGTAGACATAGAAGTTTTTGGATTTGGCTCTTTGTGTGTCATGGTGGAAGGTCGGTGCATTCTTTCTTCTTATGCAACCGGGCGCTCGCCTAATACCTACGGGGCTTGTTCGCCAGCCTCCCATGTTGAATATATTGAGAACGACATTAAGCTAGAAACCAGACTGGGTGGTGTGTTGATAGATGCCTATGAAAAGCACGAGCCTGCAGGTTACCCGACTTTGTGCAAAGGTCGATTTGAATCTATGGACAACACCTATTATGCACTTGAAGAGCCAACCAGTTTAAATACGCTGGAGATTCTGCCCACGCTGCAAGAGATTGGCGTTAAAGCCATTAAGATTGAGGGTCGACAGCGATCTAGCGCTTATATTAAAACCGTTGCCCAGACATGGTCGGCGGCAATTCGGCAGTTAGAAACGGGCAACTACCAAACTAAATCTGAGTGGAATCAGGCGCTTAGTGATGTATCTGAAGGTTTTCAAACCACGTTGGGCGCCTATCACCGGAGTTGGCAATGAAGATTTCACTAGGACCTATTTATTATTATTGGGATAGACAAAAAGTTTTTGATTTTTACGAAGTGATTGCTAAAACTTCGGTCGATATTGTTTATTTGGGAGAGGTGGTTTGTTCTAAGCGCAGACAACTCAAAATAGATGACTGGCTGATGATTGCTAGCCAACTGCGTGATGCAGGCAAAGAGGTGGTATTTTCAACACTCACCTTATTAGAAGCTGACTCCGAGCTCAAACAATTGGGGCGTATTTGCCAGCAAGAAGATTATTTGATAGAAGCGAATGACTATGCCGCTATTGGCTTAAGAAGTAAACAAAACAAGCCGTTTGTGACGGGTCCTAGTGTTAATTTATATAATGCACCGAGCCTTAATCTGTTGGCAAAAAAAGGCCTTGTGCGTTGGTGCTTTCCGCTTGAGCTGTCTCAAGAGGCCTTGCAACAAATGATGGCAGGGATAAACTCAGAGCTGCAAACCGAGGTGTTTGTTTTTGGCCAAATGCCGCTGGCATTTTCGGCGCGGTGCTTCACCGCTAGAGCTTATGATCTTGATAAGGACGATTGTCAGTATAAGTGTTTGATGCATGAAGATGGGCTATTATTGACCACTCAAGAGCAGCAGTCTTTTCTAATGATGAACGGCATTCAGACGCTATCTGCCAATACTTTTAATCTTATTTCACAGATGGATCAAATGCAAAATATGGGTGTAGATGTTGTGAGAATTAGCCCTCAGTTTGCCCATACAGCAGAAATTATCCAAGTTTTTAAGGATAGAATTGCCCAAAATATTAGCGTTCATCAGGCATTAGGATTGCTGCAGCCCTTTAGCGAACATCAGCAGTGTGATGGCTACTGGTTTGATAAAGCGGGCATGAGTGGTGTTGAATTACAACAGCCAATTTTTAAAGGTTAATGGCTACAGGCTAAAGTCAGTGTTTGCTAGGCGGTCAAAATATCGAGCCCGATAGTAGTGGCGCTGGTGTTGGGCGTCTTCTGTAAAGGCCGCTCTATCGTGTAATACATTGTTACTGATTAAACCCATGCCCGGCTCTAGCAAGCCTTTAAAGACATAGGACGAGTGTTGACGATTTAGAATTTGTTGCAGGAAGTCAATCGCTTCTTTAACAAGGGGCGCACTAGACCAGCGTATATTTTTACTTCTAGCGGTATAGCGCATGTGTAGATTTCCCCGATTACTGATACTAAATACAGGTCCGGAGCGATCAGGTCTGGCACTACCGTCTGCATTGGTGCCTGCCGGAATGGTCATAACATCGTTTGCCATTAATGCCTGAATATAATCAGGGTTTTTTTCGCGCAATAATAAATAAGCAATTTCATGGTCCATCAACTGGTTTTCACCACCGCTGGCAGCTTGCTGAACCACGTGTAAATTCAACGCATGAATTTGTTGGTCGGAGGCGTTGTAATAGCCGTCTGTATGCCAATGAATAAGTTTGTTGGTATAAGGGATGTATTTTTTTCTAACATCATCATTAGCCACTTTGAGAGAAGTGAGACCTGTGTCGTCAGCTAGCCAATTTTTGTTAATCTGCTTGAGGCCAAATTGGCTGGCCATTGCGATTGGAATTTCAGCAGAAGGGTTGTTGCCAGTATTGCCAATATAAATCGCCATATTGGTTTTTTGAGTTAAAGCCAGAATGGCGGCGTGTTCGCCCTTGCTAAGTTGTTTTGGATTGCTGATCTCAACAAATAGCTCGGAGATTCTATTGGGATAAGCAAAGGATTTTTTGTCTCTCCAGCGTTGGTAAAGATCTTCATTGTCTAGGGCAAAAGGAGAAGTTACTGAAATAGTTTGTTTGGCAAGTTGCATGGTATTTATTGTGAAAAAAAATGTCAGTGTAAGCGGGTCAACAGCCGATGTCATTGACTAAAATCAAGCTAAATAAGGTGGTTTTTTAATAATACTGCTTGAATTTTTTTAGCCATTTTTGCCAATTGATTTAAATCAGAAAAATTGGGAACAGCGCCTTGATTAAGCCGAAATTGCCAATGCTCAATTTCAGCCGACAGAAAGGTGATGAGTTTGAGTGAGCAGCCCGAGCAAGTATCAGAGCAAAAGTCTGCTTTGATCTTATCCATAGGTAGCGTCTTTTGTATTTCTTTGATTAAGTCGTGCATTGCATCGACGGTGTTTGGCTTCATGCTCGAGGGCGATACTTAAGATTTATGGCATAAAAGCTTGCTGAGTATTGGATAAGTGTTTTGCAATATTTTGTCGACACCAGCACTAGCCCAATGTGCTTCTACATCGAAAGCATCGAGAAAGTTTTTTACATAAAGCCCCAGCTCAGTTGAGCCTTGCATATTGATTTTTCGTTGAAAAAACAAGGTATCTGGATCTTTATTTTTACTCATAAGGTCTAGGAAGTCACAACTACGGGCGCTAATAGTTAAATCAAACGCTTGATTTTGTTGAGTCTGCGTTAGTCGCTGATTATTAAGCCCTAGGTTGAATGTTAGACCCATATCCAGAATCTCAATTAGAACCCAGCGACCTTCCAAGAAATCCAAATCCCCTGCTTTAATGGCTTGTGAAAATATTTGGTTAAACAGGCTGACGATTATTTTGTTGTTGATCGTTTTGCTGACTTGCGTGAGCGTTGCTATAGGTAAAAAGATAGGCGGATGAATAAAGCTCATAAGGCGATTTAATGGGTTTGATTGTTTTTTTATTATAGGGCGAAGTGGCTAGATTTTGATTGACCAAAATCAAACATTAAAAATAATTTTGGTTTATTGATTTGCGTCAATATAACACTATATGTAGTTGTTTTATAATATTAAAACACTAGATGTAGTTAATATCTTAAAAAATAATTTTTTATTAATATGAATCGGGGGAGTAATATGGACACAACACATATCAATATGCCACAGGGCGTTATCAAAAGAAACGGCAGCAGCGCTTTGTTTGATGCCAGGAAAATTTATTTAGCCATTGTTAGGTCGGGTCAGGTTAGTGAAGAGTTGGGCGACGCTCAGGCAGAATTATTAACCGAGCAGGTGCTACAGGTTTTAGGCCACCAGAATAATAACAACCCAAGTATTGAGCGTATTCAAGACATTGTAGAGCAAGCATTAATCGCTTCAAATTTTATTAAGACGGCTAGAATTTACATTGCTTATCGCCAACAACATAAAACCCTTAGAGACGATAAAAAGACCCTAGTAGATGTTGCGTCATCCATTAATGAGTATTTAGATAGAGCGGATTGGCGTGTTAATGCCAACGCCAATCAGGGGTATTCTCTCGGTGGGTTAATATTGAATGTATCGGGCAAGGTTATTGCAAATTACTGGTTAAGTCATGTTTATGCGCCTGAAGTTGGCCATGCACATCGTCAAGGAGATTTACATATTCATGATCTAGATATGCTGGCAGGTTATTGTGCAGGTTGGTCGTTGCGAACTTTATTGAGAGAGGGATTGAATGGGGTCGAGGGTCGTATTGAGGCGGGCCCGCCAAAACACTTAGGTAGTGCGGTAGGACAAATGGTTAACTTTTTGGGCACGCTACAAAACGAATGGGCCGGTGCTCAAGCGTTTAGCTCGTTCGACACGTACTTGGCGCCGTATATTCGTTTGGATGATTTAGGATATAGCGAGGTTAAACAGAGTATTCAGGAACTGATTTATAATCTAAATGTTCCCTCTCGCTGGGGGACGCAAACGCCTTTTACCAACCTGACCTTTGACTGGGTTTGTCCTGAGGACCTGCGCGACCAAGTGCCGATGATGGGCGATGAAGAAATGCCTTTTACTTATGGTGATCTGCAAGTAGAAATGGATATGATTAATCGAGCCTATATTGAGGTGATGACGGAAGGCGACGCCAAAGGCCGTGTTTTTACTTTCCCGATACCTACTTATAACATGACTCCAGATTTCCCTTGGGAAAGTGAAAATGCCAAGCGACTGTTTGATATGACTGCTAAATATGGCCTGCCTTATTTTCAGAATTTTTTAAACTCTGATCTCAAGCCCAATATGGTGAGGTCGATGTGTTGTCGCTTGCAACTTGATTTGAATGAGTTGTTAAAACGCGGTAACGGCCTATTTGGATCGGCAGAACAAACAGGATCTTTGGGCGTGGTGACCATTAATTGCGCACGCTTAGGCTATCTTTATAAGAACAATACAAAAGGTTTATATGAGCAGCTAGATAAGTTGTTGTTGATGGCTAAAGACTCTTTGGAGGTTAAACGAAAAGTGGTGCAGAAATTGATGGATAACGGCCTGTTTCCTTATACCAAAAGATATCTAGGAACTCTAAGAAATCATTTTTCAACCATCGGCGTTAATGGTATTAATGAGATGATCCGTAATTTTAGCAACGACCAAGAGGATATTACTTCTGCTGGAGGCTATCCAATGGCCGTTGAATTTTTAGACCATATTCGCATGCGTATGGTGGAGTTTCAAGAGCAAACAGGACACATGTTTAACTTAGAAGCGACACCAGCAGAAGGCACAACATATCGTTTTGCTAAAGAAGATCAGAAGCGTTATCCAGATATTCTACAGGCGGGTGAGGCCGATAAACCTTATTACACCAACTCATCCCAGCTGCCAGTTGGCTATACATCAGACCCTTTTGAAGCATTAGAAAAACAAGACGAGTTGCAGGGGAAATATACCGGGGGCACCGTGTTGCACTTATATATGGGTGAAAGAATTAGTAGTGGTGAGGCTTGTATGAAAATGGTGAAGCGCTCATTAATGAATTTTCGACTTCCTTATATTACCATTACCCCAACTTTTTCGATTTGCCCTAAACATGGCTATCTGAGCGGCGAACACGAATACTGTCCAAAGTGTGACGAAACACTATTGGCCGATAAAAAATTAAAAAACCAAGGAGAAAACCATGAAAGAGCAAGAAGTGTTGTTAACCAATAGTGAAAGACAAGAGTGTGAAGTGTGGACGCGGGTTATGGGCTATCACCGACCGGTGACTAGTTTTAATCCGGGTAAGCAATCTGAGCATGCGGAGCGTGTCAATTTTAAAGAATCAGTGGTCAGATAGTATGACTATTCATGTTGGTGGCTTTGAGCCGTTAACAACGATTGATTATCCAGATCATTTGTCTTGTGTTGTGTTTACACAGGGCTGTCCTTGGCGATGCGGGTATTGCCATAATCATGATTTAATTGCTGCCAACAAACCCACAGCATTTGATTGGGGCGATATTCTTAAATTTATCAAATCGAGGCAAGGGCTATTGGATGCGGTTGTATTTAGTGGTGGAGAGCCTTGTTTGCAAAGCGATTTATTTCAGGCGATAACGCAAGTTAAGGCATTAGGATTTAAGGTGGGGTTACATACAGGAGGCGCCTATCCACAACGCCTTAAACGCTGCCTGCCGTTGGTTGATTGGGTGGGTTTTGATATCAAGCACTTGCCTTTGCATTATGACCTGGTAACACAAACGCCACACTCAGCGCAGAAGGCCTGGCAATCTTTGGAGTTATTATTAGACTCGGGCGTCGAGCAGCAATTGCGTATTACCAGACATCCGAGTTTAATGAGTGATGAAGAGCTGGTGCAATTACAAAGACTGATTAGGCGCCAGTACCATCAAGAGCTCATTGTGCAAACGTGTAATACCAGCCAATGTTTGGATGAAAAATTGCGCCTTATTTGAGGCAATAAAAAAGGCGCCAAAGGCGCCTTTTAATCACTAAATGTTGGGTGTTAGCCTTTCATTTGAGCAGCTACTTCATCTGCAAAGTTTTCTTCTTTCTTCTCAATGCCTTCGCCAACTTCATAGCGAATAAATGAGATGACTTTGGCGTTGTTTGCTTTTGTAAGTGCACCAACTGTTGTGTCCGGGTCTTTAACGAACGCTTGTCCATAAAGAGTTACTTCGTTAACAAACTTCTTCATACGACCACCAATCATCTTTTCAATGATGTTGTCTGGCTTGCCAGACTCGCGTGCTTGTTCAACAAAGATAGCTTTTTCTCTTTCCAGTAACTCAGGGTCAAGTTGCTCTTCTGACACACACTCAGGTCGTGTTGCTGCTACATGCATAGCAACGTCTTTCGCCAGTGCTTCATCACCACCTTCTAAGACAGATAAGACTGCAATACGCTCGCCATGCTTGTACGCGCCAATCACACCTGAATCAGTTGTGATGGTTTCAACACGTCTGATCGAAACATTTTCACCAACTTTTGCAACAATATCTTCACGAGCCTTTTCAAGAGAATCGCCATTTTCTAATGTCTGAGTCATAAACTCTTCAATATTAGCAGGCGTTGTTTTAAGTGCCAATGCACCTAATGTATCAACAAAACCGATGAAATCGTCACCTTTGGTAACAAAGTCAGTTTCTGAGTTTACTTCTAAAATAGTCGCCGTTTTTTTGTCGTCGCTGATGTTGACTTTAACAAGGCCTTCGGCAGCAACACGTCCTGATTTTTTGGCAGCTTTTGCTGCACCAGATGTACGCATTAAGTCGATTGCAGCCTCCATGTCGCCATTAGTTTCATTCAAGGCTTTTTTGCAGTCCATCATGCCTGCGCCAGTTCTTTCTCTTAGATCTTTAACTAAGGCAGCTGTAATTGCCATAATTATCTCCTGTATATCATGCCCTTTCACCGTTGGTGAAGGGGCAATAGTTTATGAATTAACCAAGCTTTGCAATAATGTCTGCTTTGGTATCCTTGCTAGCGATTTCAACACCTTTTTCTTTAGCAAGTGCTACTAGTTCTGCTTTTAGCATGCCATTCAAATTAGTTTTAGCTACTTCAACTTTTGGCGCCTCTACTTTAGCTTCTACTTTTTTCTCTACCTTGGTCTCTACTTTAGCTTTTGCTTTAGTTTCGACTGGCGCTTCTGCTTTCTTAGCTGGTGCTTTCTTTTTAACAGCAGTTTTAACTTGTGTGCCTGCAGCAGCTTTTGCTTCTAAAACAGCGTTAGCAACTTCTCTTGCATAGTAGTTAATCGCTCTAATAGAGTCATCGTTACCTGGTACAACATAGTCAATGCCTTCTGGATTATGGTTTGTGTCCACAATGCCAATAATTGGAAGGCCTAATTTTTTAGACTCAGCAATCGCATTTTTTTCATGGCCAATATCGATGATAAAGACAACATCAGGAATACCGCCAAGGTCTTTAATACCGCCAAGGCTACGCTCTAATTTGTCCATTTCACGAGTCATCATTAATGCTTCTTTCTTGCCAAATTGTGAGAAGCTTTCTTCTGCTAAAAATTCAAGATCTTTTAAGCGCTTAATAGATGCTTTAATAGTTTTATAGTTTGTCATCATGCCACCTAACCAGCGATGATTAACATAAGGCATGCCACAACGGATAGCCTCTTCTTTCATGATGTCACTTGCAGCACGCTTGGTACCCACAAATAGAATTGATCCGCCAGCTGCTGCTGTTTTTGATGCAAAGTTAAGCACATCATTAAACATTGGTAAGGTTTTTTCTAGGTTGATGATATGAACACCGTTACGAGTACCGTAGATGTATTGATCCATTTTTGGATGCCAGAAGCGTGAGCGGTGACCAAAGTGAACACCTGCTTCAAGCATTTTTTTCATTGACGTTTTTGCCATTTTTATTTCTCCGGGGGTTGGTAGAGTATTTTTTTATAACACTCTCTTCCACAGCTTCTAATAATCAACCCTATTTTTTGAGGGCACCCTGATTACTATGTCGAACTGTGTGATACATTAAAACGAGTTAGGCGCTTGATTTACAAGCGCCTAACTCAACTTTAGATTTTTTCTTAGAGTTTATACTCTCTAAGTAAAATCTTAAAAAAAGTAATTATACCGAATTAGCGCTGATGTATCAAGCACTTAGACGCTAACAAGCATTGACTATTTTGCCTTGGCAAGCTCTGCACGCATGGCATCAATTGTTACCTTGTAGTCATCCGTATTAAAGATGGCTGATCCAGCTACAAACGTATCTGCGCCAGCTTCTGCGACTTCACGAATGTTGTCAATCTTAACACCACCATCAATTTCTAAGCGAATGTCTTTGCCGCTTGCATCGATGAGTTTGCGCACTTGGCGACATTTTTCCAGTGTATGAGGGATAAAAGACTGTCCACCAAAGCCTGGATTTACAGACATCAATAAAATCATATCCAGTTTATCCATTACATTTTCTAAGACATGTAGTGGTGTTGCTGGGTTGAATACTAAACCCGCTTTACAGCCACTTTCTTGAATCATGCCCAGAGTTCTGTCAATATGTTCAGACGCTTCAGGATGAAAGGTAATGTAAGAAGCGCCGGCTGCGACAAAATCAGGAATCAATCTATCAACTGGCTTAACCATTAAGTGAACATCAATGGGTGCAGTCACACCATGATTTCTAAGTGCTTCACATGCCAATGGACCAATTGTTAAGTTTGGTACGTAGTGGTTGTCCATGACATCAAAGTGAACAATATCAGCGCCATCACGCAGTACGTTGTCAACTTCTTCACCTAGTCGGGCAAAGTCTGCCGCTAGAATTGAGGGTGCGATAAAATTTTCTTGTTTCATGTTTTCTCCTAAAATTGTTGTTTGTATGTGATTTATTTTACTTAAAAGTCAGTAGGCTTTTGCCGGTCATTTCGCTAGGCTTGTCAACATCCATCATCGCCAGTAAAGTAGGTGCAATATCTGACAAGGCGCCTTGGCAAGGCTCGGCTATTGTCACCTTTCTAGGGCTGACAAAAACCAGTGGAACAGGATTATTTGTATGGGCAGTATGCACCTCTTGAGTTTTTGGATTGACCATTTGCTCAACATTACCATGGTCTGCTGTAATTAACATTTCGCCATTAATGGTTTTAATAGCTTGATAAATAATACCCAGACAGGCGTCCACCGCCTCCACAGACTTGATCGCCGCATCAAGCTTTCCAGAGTGTCCAACCATGTCAGTATTGGCAAAGTTACAGATAATTAAGTTATATTTTTGACTTTCAATATTCTCAACCAGCTCGTCGGTTAATTCAAAGGCGCTCATTTCTGGTTTCAGATCGTAAGTTGCTACTTCAGGGGAAGGGATCAAGACACGGTCTTCGCCATTAAATGGTCGTTCTATGCCGCCGTTTAAAAAGAAGGTAACGTGCGCGTATTTTTCGGTTTCGGCAATTCTAAGCTGTGTCATTCCTAGGTCAGCTAGATACTCCCCAAGTACGTTATTAAGCTTGGAAGAGGGGTAGGAAACAGGCAGATTGAAATCTTTTTTATACTCAGTGAGGCAAACAAACTGGCTAGGTACAAAGGTTCCACGTGAAAACCCTTGGAAATTTTCATCAGTAAAGGCTTGGGTAATTTGACGAGCACGATCCGCTCGATAGTTCATAAAAATAAGAACATCACCCTCGTTAATCTTGGTTGGCGCATTAATAACGGTTGATTGAATAAACTCATCGGTTTCACCACGCTCGTAAGCTTGATCGATGGCATCTAGGGCAGTTTTGGCTAAGAAGTTTGATTTGCCTTTAGAGATAAGTTCATAGGCACAGCGTATACGTGACCAGCGATTATCTCTATCCATAGAAAAGTAGCGGCCAATAATGCTGGCAATCTCACCAACACCCAGTTCACTGATTTTGTCTTCTAGTTTTTGAATATATTGTTTGGCACTCTTTTGGGCGCAGTCTCTACCATCAGTAAACATGTGTAAATAGACATCTTGACAGCCGTATTTTTGCGTCATTTCCAGCATGCTATGAATTTGCTCTTCATGAGAATGTACGCCACCATCAGACAATAAGCCCATGATATGGACAGCCTTGTTGTTATCGTTGGCATACTCAAGGGAATTTCTAAGTGTTGGATTTCTAAAGAAATCACCGTTTTTTATTTCACTGTGAATACGGGTAAAATCTTGCTTGACCACCCGACCTGCACCCAGGTTTAGATGACCTACTTCAGAGTTGCCCATTTGCTCGCCGGGTAGGCCGACCTGCTCGCCACTGGTTAATATGAGTGAGTGCTGAAAGTCCTGATTAAATCTATCCCAAACGGGTGTTTTAGCTTGTGCAATCGCATTATTCTCTGTTACTTCGGAGTGCCCCCAACCGTCTAAAATTAATAAGAGCTTGGTGTCTTTTTTGGATTTCATCATGTGTCAATAAACCTTGAGTGTTTCGGTTAAACATTAAATAAGAAGTGTACCACATCGCCATCTTGAACGATATATTCCTTGCCTTCAGAGCGGAGTTTGCCCGCTTCTTTAGCGCCTTTTTCACCGCCAAATTCTACAAAATCATCAAAAGCAATGGTTTCTGCTCGAATAAAGCCTTTTTCGAAATCACCATGAATTTTCCCGGCTGCTTGTGGCGCACTATCGCCAATATTAATAGTCCAGGCGCGCACTTCCTGAACGCCAGCAGTGAAATAGGTTTGTAAACCCAGCAAGGTGTATCCTGCGCTGATTAGGCGATCAAGACCGGATTCTGTTTGGCCCATTTCATCTAGGAAGTCTTGTTTCTCATCGGCATCTAGCTCTGAAATTTCTGCTTCGATATCAGCACAGATGGCCACTACTTCAGCGCCTTCAGTGGCAGCGAATTTTTTCACTACATCAAGATGAGGGTTGTTTTCAAAGCCACTCTCGTTAACATTTGCCATATACAATACTGGCTTGATCGTAAGCAGCTGAAAACCACGCAGAAGCTTTAATTCTTCTTCGTCAAAATCGAGACTCCTTGCGCTTTTTCCAGCTTCAAGTATGGGTAGAATTTTTTCTAAAAGCTCTCTTAGAGGCAGGCCATCTTTTTGCCCAGACTTGGTATTTTTAACGGCTTTTTGTAATAATTTTTCAACTACATCCAAATCAGCCAAAATTAGTTCAGTGTTGATAATATCAATATCATCTAAAGGTGAGATTTTGCCAGCAACATGAATAATATCTTCGTCTTCAAAACAACGAACTACATGGACAATCGCATCTGTTTCGCGAATATTGGTTAAAAACTGGTTTCCTAGTCCTTCACCTTTGGAGGCGCCTTCAACCAATCCGGCAATATCAACAAATTCCATAGTTGTTGGCAATATTTTTTCAGGGCTAACGATATCAGCCAATTGAGTCAGGCGCTTGTCATTAATAGGAACGATGCCCACATTGGGCTCAATAGTACAAAAAGGATAGTTTGCCGATTCAATGCCTGCTTGTGTCAGTGCATTAAATAGGGTTGATTTCCCAACATTAGGCAGTCCAACAATACCACATTTAAATCCCATTTTTTTCTCCTATTAGGCTAAAGAATTACGCCTATTTATTTTGTATGTAAGTGTTTCATGGCTTGATCTATGTTGCCTTTGACGATTTCTTCCATGATTTGCAACGCATCTACCATGGCGGTTTGAATATTTTCTAGTTCAACTTTATTGGGGGCATGTAAAACGTAATCGGCTACCTGTAGTTTATTGCCAGGATGGCCAATGCCCAAACGTAATCGATAAAACGCTTTAGTGCCTAAAGCTTTAATAGTATCACGCAGACCATTATGTCCACCGTGTCCACCCTCTGCCTTGAGCTTGGCTGTGCCAACGTCTAAGTCGAGCTCGTCATGTACGATGAGTATTTCATCAGCCTCTAGTTGATAGAACTTTGCCAGGGCTTGAATCGACTGGCCTGACCTATTCATGAATGTGGCAGGTTTTAATAGACGAACACTAGCGCCAGCAATAGTGACTTGTGCCACATCGCCGAAAAATTTTGCTTCTTTTTTAAAGGTAGCTGAGTATAAATTGGCCAGTGTATCACAAAACCAAAACCCAACATTATGACGATGTGACTGATAATCCTTGCCTGGATTTCCCAGACCAACAATCAGCTTAATCGCCATAATTCTTTACTTAAGACTACTCGTCGCCTTCTGCGTTGTCAGCATTAGCTTCATCGCCAGCTACTTCAGTTTCAGGTGCAACTGGTGCATCGTCTTCAACTTCAGCCATCTTCTTAGCTTCTTGAACCGCTACAACGCTTTGGTCGTGTGCTTCAACATCACCATGCGTTAGTGCTGTTAAGGTAACACCTTTAGGGATGTTCAGACCAGTTAGACTGATGTGATCACCTAATGTTAAGTTAGTGATATCTACGTCAATTGAAGTCGGTAGGTCAGCTGGTAAACATGATACTTCAACAGAAGTAACAAACTGATTAAGGATGGCACCAAGACGGATACTTTCATTCTCATCAGCACCAAGAAAGTGTAGAGGAATATTGGTAACAAGCGCTTGTTTTAAGTTAATACGCAAAAAGTCAACATGAGTAACAAGGTTTTTTGCAGGATGACGCTGTAAGTCTTTAATGATCACTGCCTCTTTCTTCTTGCCAACCATTAGATCTAATACAGAGTTGTAAGACTCCTCTTTTTCTAATAGGTGTGTAATTTCGTGAATACTTAGGGTGATGTTAGCTGGGGCTTTGCCCGCACCATAAATAATTGCAGGGATCTGTTCAGCGCGACGTAGGCGGCGGCTCGCACCTTTACCTTGATCTTCGCGTTTTGTTGCATTGATTGTTAAACTCATGTTTGTACTCCGTAAAATAAAAAAAACACCATAATAAGGGTGTTGACTTAGTTCATATATTTTGCGACCAAATATATCAAGGGATTAATTTTACCCTAAATATAGCACGCTTGAAAGACTATCTAGACTTGATCCAAAATAGTAGGGCCACTAAAGCGCTAACACCACTCGCAAGCCACAAAGTGTTAACTGCAAGCACACCTGATAATATTAGCAATGAGCCGGAAAATATAGCGGCAGTTTGTTGGTTAGCGTTGCTTTGCAGTTGGGTGACAATTTGCTCAGTTTGTTGAGCATAGAGTTTGTTAATATCTTTCATTTTGTTGAGCTGCTTGAGTGCATTAATCGTTAAGGCGGGCAACTCAGGAATATCTCTTAACAGTTGAGGGGCTTCTTCTTTTAGTTTTTCAAAGGTATTTTTCACGCTATATCTCTCTTTCATTAAATCTTCTAAAAATGGCTTGGCAGTGGACCATAAGTCGAGTTGTGGGTAAAGCTGCCTACCCAGACCCTCAATATTAAGCAGGGTCTTATCTAATAATAACAGCTGGGGCTGAACTTTGATGTCAAAATTTTTGGCTTCTTGAATTAAGTCTAGCAGCACCTGTCCAAAAGATATATCGCCCAGTGGCTTGTCAAACATTGGATCGCATATTTTTTTAACAGCGGCCTCAAAAGCTTTCTCATCCGTATGCACACCAATCCAGCCAGAGTCAATATAGACTTGGGCTATTTTTTGATAGTCTTGATTAAAAAACGCCAAAAAAATATCTGCCAAAAAGTCTTTGTCATCTTCGCTTAACGAGCCCATGATGCCAAAATCAACACCAATATATTGACCCGTATCAGAGACAAAAATATTGCCAGGGTGCATGTCAGCATGGAAAAAATTGTGCTTAAAAACTTGCGTAAAGAAGATGATTACACCTTCTTCTGCTAGGCGCTTCATGTCAATACTGTTGGCTTTGAGTGTCTCGATTTCACCAACTGGCGTGCCATAGATGCGTTCAGTCGTGAGTACGTTAATCTGGCTTAGGCGGTGATAGACCTTAGGAATGTAGAGCAGGTCAGAGTGCTTAAAGTTTTGTCTAATTTTGTCGCAATGCGCTGCTTCAATGCGCATATCTAGCTCATTGGTAATAATAGCCTCAAACTCTTCCACCACTTCTAGAGGTCGAATTTTTTTTGCCAAAGGGTGCTTGTTGAATAGAGCTGCCAAGGCATACATCAGTTTGATGTCGCGAGCGATCAGCTTATCAATATCTGGGCGCACAACCTTAACAACTACCTCTTCTCCCTCTAAAGTGGTGGCTGTATGCACTTGGGCAATGGATGCGCTGGCAAGAGGTTGCTCGTCAAATGTTTTGAAAAGCTGTTCAATTTTTCCACCTAAAGCCTCTTCGATCAAGCGCTTTGCATGTTGCGTGCTAAAGGCGGGGCAACTATCTTGTAATTTTTTTAGCTCTAAGCTGATGTCTTCAGGCAGTAAGTCGGGGCGGGTAGATAGGGTTTGCCCAAATTTGATATAAATAGGTCCTAGTGCTTCAAGCGCCAAGCGAATTCTCTGGCCTCTTGAATACTTTTTAATCGGAAAATAATACCACGGAGTTAAATATAAAAGTGGTTTAAAGCCTTTTAGAAAAGGTGTTGAAAGCACCAAGGCGTCTAATCGATAACGCATTAACACCTGAGAAATTTTTAAAAATCGAAAAAAACTACGCATGCTTAATGGCGTGGATTGGTGTATTTTTTTGAAACTTTTGGCTGAATCAATAGCTCACTTAATCCATCCTTGAGCGCTTCGATTGGATTGGATGAGTGTTGAGTGATTTGTTTAATTTTTTTGGCTGTTTTTCCTACTTCATGGGCAACGATATCGCCGGTATATTGCGAAAGCAACTCCTCTAAATCCAGTTCGGTCGCGGATAGTAAATCTACCAGTAGTTGGGCGGTTTTCACATCCCCATGAATATGGATCTTATCTTGTCTGAGTAGGTCGGTTAGGTCTTCGCCCTTAAATAAAGCAAAGAAAACACTGGGCTTGAGTTTAATTTCAACATCACTACTTATACTGGTGTCGCTACTGACAAAAATCCGATTATTAAGACAAATAAAATTAACGTCTAGCCATAAGTCAAGCAGGCTAAAGCGAATAACTTTTGATTCTAAAGGTTTGATATCAATCGAACCATTTTGAATTAATAGGTTTAGCGCCTGCTCAAGAACAAAGTGTTGCATAGTCTGTACTAGGTTTTTATGCCTTTATGCAGGGCTACAATACCACCTGAAAGGTTGTGATATTCGCAAAAACCAAAACCCGCTTCTAACACCATGTCTTTTAAAGTTTCCTGGTCAGGGTGTTTGCGAATAGACTCTGCTAAATACTGGTATGAATCTTCATCATCAGCAATAATACCGCCTAATTTTGGCATGACATTAAAGGAGTAAAAGTCATAGAATTTTTTCAACAGCTCAGAGTCCGTTTTAGAAAATTCTAAAATTAATAAACAGCCGCCCGGCTTTAGAATTCTGTGCATTTCACGTAGCGCTTGGTCTTTGTCAGTGACATTTCTAAGGCCAAAAGCAATAGACACACAATCAAATGTGTTGCTTTCAAAGGGTAGATATTGCGCATTAAGCTGAATATAATCGACACCAAAAATACCCTGGTTGATTAGATTTTTTCGCCCCTCACCCAGCATTGCAGCATTGATATCAGACAAAATAACCTGGCCAGACTCTCCCACTTTTTTTCGAAACTCGATAGCCAAATCGCCAGTTCCACCGGCGATATCGAGTACCTTGTCGCCAGTTTTTACATTGGAAGATGCAATGGTATAGCGCTTCCATAAACGGTGGGCGCCAAAAGATAAAACATCATTCATCAAGTCGTACTTGCTAGCAACCGAGTCAAAAACCCCTTTAACGAGGCTTTGTTTATCATCGGTGGCTACATCTTTAAAGCCGAAATGTGTGGTATTGTCCATAAATTTATTTAGCTGGATAGTCTCTAAAATCGTGACCGATATATATTTGGGTCGGTCGGAAGATGCGATTATGCCCTACTTGTTCGTGCCAATGTGCAGCCCAGCCAGCAGAGCGAGCCATGGCAAAAATTGGAGTGAAGTGCTCTTTCGGAATTTTAAAAATCTCTGAATATAAAATGCCAGAGTAGAAGTCTACATTGGGATATACGCCTTTTGCAGACAGCAGCTCTTCACAAACTCGCTCAACCTCTAGGGCTGTTTCAAAGCGCTTAGATAAAGTAATGCCTGATTTTTTAATATAGGCCTCAATCATTTCTTGCAAGATGGTTGCACGCGGGTCTTTAACGCGGTATTCGCGATGCCCCATGCCCATAATCACTTGTTTGTTTTTTAGGCGATTTTCAATATAACCACGAACATTTTTTGCATCCCCGATTTCATCCAACATATTAAGCACATCTTCGTTTGCGCCTCCATGTAGAGAACCAGCCAAGGTGCCCACTGCTGCAGAGATTGAGGCAAAAGGGTTGGCTAGTGTTGAGGCGGTTACCATGGCCGAGAAGGTGCTGGCATTAATGGTATGCTCAGCATGTAAAATTAAACACGCATCAAACAGTTGGACGATATCATCATCTGGTTCTTCACCAAAAGACATGTACAAGAAATTTTTTGCATAGGACATGTTTTTGCTAGGCGGAATTGGATCGTAACCTGCACTAATACGCGCCCACATTGCCACCAAAGTGCTCATATTGGCGATGATTTTTGTTAGTGCGCTTTGGGTAAAAGCCGAGTTTGGATCTTTAGCGCCTGCACCTGGATAGAAGGTGGCCATAGCTGCAATGGCAGTTTGTAAAACATCCATTGGGTGGCCAGTTGTAGGCAGTGTCCACATCATTTGTCGAATATTGCGCTTAACTTCATAACGCTTATGTAGTACGCAGCGAAATTCTTTTAGTTTGTGAGCGCTTGGCAGTTCACCATCTCGAAGTAGCATAGCGACTTCTTCGAACGAAGCATTTTTAGCAAGATCTTTAATAGAGTATCCGCGATAAGCCAAGATACCTTTTTCCCCATCAATGGATGAAATGGCAGACTCTGTTGCTGGGATGCCTGCAAGACCCGGAATGTATTCAATCATATTATCTCCTCATTTGGCTACTGTACACGTTTGTATAATAGGGTAGCCACAGTTTTATTAATTATCATTTATTAGACTACCCTTAATTGGTTTAGGATATTCACTATATAAAAAATAACTTCATAATATAAATTTAGGCGTTAATTTATTAAACTGAAAAAGATGAGCCACAGCCACAAGTGGTTTTGGCGTTAGGATTGTGAATAATGAATCGTGACCCTTGCAAGTCTTCAAGATAGTCAACCGTTGCGCCAATTAGGTATTGATAGCTCATTGGATCTATCACCAGCTGAACGCCATTATTCTCAACACCAGAATCTCCTTCTTTATGTTCTTCGTCAAAGGTAAAGCCATAAGAGAAGCCCGAGCAACCGCCACCTGTAATATAAACGCGCAGGCGCAAGTTATCATTTTTTTCTTCGGTAATCAGTGTCGCTACTTTATTGGCAGCATTGTCGCTGAAAATAATATCCGCTTCTTCTAATACTTCTGACATAGTGTCTCCTATAATTTAAGGCAACAGACCAATAGATGATAAGCCTGATTTTTCATCAAGACCGAACATAATATTCATATTTTGAATGGCTTGTCCTGCTGCACCCTTGATCAAATTATCGATCACGGAGGTGATTATTAATTTACCGCCAACCGCTTTTTGTGCAGCAATTTGACAGAAGTTGCTCGACTTAACACTGCGCGTTTCAGGCACAACACCCGCGCCCATAACGGTCACAAAATGCTCGTCTTTATAGGCAGTTTCGAGCACTGATTGTACATCAGTATCAGTATCCAATAAGTCCACATAAATTGTGGACTCCATGCCACGAATCATTGGCACTAAGTGCGGAATGAATGTCAGACCAATGGGCTTGCCGCCTGACAATAAGCTTAATTCTTGTTTTATTTCTGGATAGTGACGATGGCCGCTGACGCCATAAGCCTTGACAGACTCGCTGGCTTCACATAATAGCATGGATTGGTTTGCACCACGACCGGCGCCACTGACACCCGTTTTAGAGTCAACAATAATGCTTGATAAGTTAATCAGCTTATTTTCAATCAAGGGTTTAAGGG
>ERZ1048872.929-NODE-929-length-27676-cov-4.903733_pt1 | contig 27676 bp, 22 predicted proteins | sample MGYA00383100_ERZ1048872 | MGnify/ENA primary metagenome ERZ1048872 (study PRJEB29581, sample SAMEA5548370) | metagenome | biome: marine; feature: coastal; material: water | depth 50 m | study: Short-term variability in the microbial, nano- and picoplankton...
TTACCTATGAGTTATCTTTCATTTTGCGGCAACCCATCGGAAATTTCATAGTAATCACCCTTTTGCGATGTGAAAATATGCATCGACAAATTCACGTCCGTTGGCTGATCAAATGCCCCCATGGCGATGGCAATCGTGTCATTTACAGTGGGGTTCCAAAACAAAAATGATCCGCATTGCGAACAAAAGCCACGGCGCACTTTGGCTGAACTTTGAAACCATGTCAGCGCGTCGGCACCTTCAATTTCAACATCAGCCTCATTTAGGTCAGTTGAGGCCCAATAATGCCCAGATTGTTTGCGGCATTGATCGCAGTGACACGCGTTGGGGGCCGCAAGATCGCCAGTAACTTTGAATGTAACGGCCCCACACAGACAGCCGCCAGAATGGTATTTTGTCATCTTATATAATCCTTAAATCGATCCCTGATTTTGGCATCCGCGTCGCCCAAATAATCGGGATGATGTTCCGCCAACACCTTTTTAGCATGCGCACGTGCTTTGTCGCGAATATCTATTTCGCCCTTTTCGGTCCACGTAATTGGTGCCTCGCGATCAGCGAAATTCGGATAATAGTAATCACGTTCCATGGCCGCCATGGTTTGCGCCTCGCCCAAAAAATGCCCCTCGCCCATAACGGCGGAACGAATGGCATCTAATCCAAGTGTTTCATCGTTCACCTCGACGCCCCGCAGCGTTCGATTAACATGACCAAGCATTTCGTTGTCCAAAACAAAAGCCTCAAAACTTGCCCCTAACAAGGCCGCCATCATGCCAGAACTTTCATAAACCATGTTGGCTCCTGACAAACCAGCAGTAACAGCCGCCAGCGCCTTTTCAGCGCCCATCTGTGCATCAATCGCCTTGGCATCTGCCATCGAACTGGCAATACCTGACGGCAAGCCCAGCCAATTCGAAATCTGTGCCGCGGCGGCATTCATCACGGCACTTTCCCCACCAGATCCCGCAAATGCACCCGTGCGCAAATCTATAACCAGTGGCCAGTTTGAGAAAATCACAGGATATCCCAGTTTAAACAAGTTGACCAAAATTAGACCTGCCAAAGTTTCTGCCAGCGATTGCACCAAAAACCCAGCCAATGTGGCAGGTGCCGTCGCACCAGATTGCGCGGCGATAATGGAATTAATTGGCACGCCGCGTTTTATGCAGGCAACCGTCACCTCTACCGCATCTTCACCATAACGCATCGGTGAAATAACAGGTGAGATGTGCGCTTTGCAAAACGGTCTTTCGGCAAATCGCCCCTCGCCGCCCAGCGCCATGTCAAACATATCAATGATCGGGTCAACGTGTGACCCAAGCGTAAATGCCGTGCCAACGGGTTTCGTCGTGTTCTTGATCAGGGCATATGCTGTGTTGATATCCAGATCAAAATTGTCTGGCACATCGGTCGCAATACAGCATCGTGTAAACCAACTGATGTTGGGTAAAGTGTCTATCAATCGGGTAAAATCATGCAAGTCCTGCAAAGTTGTCGGGCGATAAGCACCTGTTTCCAGATCAACTGCCTGAACCGCCGCGCCGCCTGTGCCAAAGTATGTACGGTTTCCGCCCACTTCAAAATCATGCGCATTGTCGCGACCATAATAGATGAACGACTTACAGGCGCCATCAATTATGTCCTCGACCATTGCTCGTGGGTAATGCAATCGACCATCACGATATTGGGCACCTTTTGCCACAGCCACATCAACCAAATCTTGTGGGCATTCCCCCATGCCCAGATCGGCAAGCAGGGTCAACGCACTGTCATAAATCCGTTTTATTTCACGTTCTGTAAGCGGTTTATACGCTCCTGAGATTTGCCCTGGATCGGCCGGATGAAACACCGGTTTTTCTGCGTGACGCAAAGCCAATCGCGCCGCGCGTCCTCCCGATTTTCTGCCGGATCTGCCACCTGCGTTTTTCATATACCTGCCTTCAACTATAAGTATTCAGACTGCACGCCATATTCGCCATTGCAAGCGATTTGCATCGCCCTTGTGAAAAATCAAAACTTTACCTTCGGAATTTCAAAACTTCCCTTCGCTGGAATTTCATTGGTTGACGGCCAACCGACAAAAAGAAAAGATTTCAAAAAACAAAGGAACTCACCTTATGCGCACAACAACAAGAGCCGTCGTCATCGGTGGGGGCATCGCCGGATGCTCTGCAATCTATCATCTGACTTGTGAGGGTTGGAATGACGTTATGTTGTTGGAACGCGATGAATTAACGTCTGGCACGACATGGCATTCCGCCGCGCAAGTGACAAATTTTGGCGGCAATCAAACGATGATCGGGCTAAAAAGCCATTCGATCAAATTGTATCAAGAACTTGCAAATGATCCAGATTACCCAATTAATTATCATCACGGCGATGGTGGTTTGCGATTGGCCTCGGAAAACTGGCACATGGATGGGTACAAACATTTTCAATCAATGGCCAAGGGAATGGGCGTTGAATTTGAATTATTGGATGCAACCGAAGCGGCACGTCGGCATCCTTTGATTACCACGGATGGATTGATGGGCGCTCTTTGGGATCCCATGGATGGCGACATTGACCCTGCCCAATTATGTCAGGCATTGGCCCGCCGCGCCCGTAAGGCAGGCGCCGAAATTCACCGTCATACGCCCGTGACCGCGCTGCGTCAGTTGCCTGATGACACATGGATCGTCACAACCGACAAGGGCGAAATTCACGCCGAACATGTTGTTAATGCTGGTGGTTACCGCTGTAATGAAATCGGCGAAATGATGGATGTCACCTTGCCCGTCGTATCGATGGAACATCAATATTTCCTGACTGAGCCACTTCAAGGTATTATCGACGCGGGTCATCGCATGCCACTGCTGCGTTGCCCAACTGATGATTTTTACAGCCGTCAGGAAAAAGAAGGCTTACTCGTTGGGTTTTATGAGCAAGAATGTAAAACTTGGGGACTAGATGGAATTGATCCCAATTTTACAATGGCACTGTCGCCTGATGATCCGGATCGTGTTTTACCTGTCTTGGAAAATGTCTTCAAACGCATGCCTGCGCTGATGGAAACAGGCATTCATACCATCGTCAACGGCCCGATTACCTATACCCCCGATGGTTTACCATTGGTTGGGCGGATTCCAGGCAAACGGAACGCATGGTGTATAACCGGTTTGCGTGCTGGATTGGGCGAAGGCGGCGGTCACGGTTGGTTGCTGGCCCAAGAAATGGTACATGGACAGGCCTGTTATGATACTTGGTGCCTTGACCCGCGCCGCTTTTCGCAACGCGCGGACATTCCATACACAACGGCCAAGGTTATTGAGGATTATCAAAACGAATTTCGCTTTCACCGTCCCCATGAATTCCGCCCAGCAGGGCGTGATTTACGGCCAAGCCCATTGCATGAAACCCATCAAAAACAAGGCGCTGAATTTGGTGTCGTAAACGGGTGGGAACGTCCTCTATTTTATAAAACTGAAGCAGATTTTCAGCACGACCACAGCTTTCAGTTTTCTAACGTTGACCCAGTGGTCGAGGCCGAGGTGCAGCATATCCACAACCACGTCGGTATTGCAGAAGTTAACGGTTTCAATCGAATTGAGATCACGGGCACTGGTGTTATGGAATGGCTGGATGGCCTGATTTGTGGGCGGCTGCCCAAGAAACTGGGTAAAGTTGGCTTAGGGTATTTCCTAACTAAAACGGGTGATGTCTTGGGTGAAGCCACAATTGCTCGCCTAAGCGAAAATCGTGTTTGGTGGGGATCAGCTGCTGCTTCCGAGGATCACGACCTTGATTGGCTGAATGGGCAAAACCCACCCGAGGGCATTGCGCTGACCAGTCGTGTTGAAAGCCACACTATCATTTTGATCGCCGGTCCCAAATCGCGTCAAATGTTAACGAAGGCTTGCCCTGATCAATCATGGGAACGCACTGATTTCCCATGGCTGTCTGTCAAGGAATGCCAGATCGCAGGCATTGATGCGACCGTGATGTCTGTTAGTTTTTCAGGTGAATTGGCCTATGAAATCCACGTCGCCATTGACCAAAGCAAAGCATTGTACGCCGCGTTGTCACTGGCAGGTGAAGACTTCAATTTACGCCCGATTGGCATGTTTGCCGTGGAATCCATGCGCATCGAAAAAGGGTATCGCCATTGGAAAGCCGACTTATTCAATGAATTTGACCCTATTGAAAGCGATCTTGCGCGTTTTGTTAAATTGGACAAATTAGACTGTATAGGCGTCACAGCCTTGGCTGCTAAAGGTGGCAAGAAACGCCGTGCATTTGTTACCATCAAAATTTCGTCAGATTTTGCCCCAGCCCATGGAGGTGACAGTGTTATGCACGAAGACAACGTCATTGGTACGGTGACATCCGCGGCTTATGGGCACCGAGTTGGGGAAAACTTGGCCATGGCCTTCGTTGATGTCGAGCATGCTGCGATTGGGCATGAATTGACACTATGGGTGCAGGGTAAAATGCTGCCCGGCACCGTTGTTGAACCGTGCCGTTTTGATCCCGAAAATCAAAATATGCGATCTTAGCTTTATGGTTTAAGGCAAGTGACAAATGTATCGGCCACGTCATTCAACATGGCGATATACAAGTCAGGACCGAATGTTTGTCCTTGCCCCATACTGCGCAAAGTACCAAATCTGTCGGGCATTTCACCACTCGGCAAGGTGATTTCTTTGTAACCAGATTCACTATCAAGCATGACACAGCTTACAGGTGCATCTTCTAATTGTTGGCCTAAATCATGCAACCTGCGAACGCTTGGGGTTGCATCATTTACATCCCGAATAGCCGCCTGTGCCGCCACACCAAAGGCATGTTCAAAGTATTGCGTGCCATCATGCGCCAACAAAAATGGTATCTCGCGTACATCTGCTAGTTTTTCTGAAATACCTGCGGCAGTTATCATGATTTTTCCGGCGGCAACTTGCGCATTGGCCGCATAAATTTCGCGCAATTCGGGGCGAATTTCCCCAAGCACATGGGCGATTTCATCAAGCCACACAACTGCATTGTTTGGTTCCAGCCAAGCATGTGGATCGGCTGTCGCGGCATTAATCATGCTATCATGATCATCGTCTTCTTCATGACCTTCGCCCTCGTGATCTTCTTCGGCATCTTCATTGTGCAAGCCTTCATCATGGGCCGCGTCTTCATGGTCCTCATCATGGTCGCCGTGATGCTCGTGTTCAATGAAGCCGATATCTTCGCGTATGGTCAATTTTAGTGTATTTGGCACCGAAATCAGCGGAACAGAAATTGCATTAGGTGCAAGATTTTCAATTGAACGTTCAAGCCAAGGAGACAAACTTGGCCCGATCCAAATCACGGCATCCGCACGTTGCAGATTGCGCGCTTGACTAGGACGCAATGAAAAACTGTGAACCGATGCGTTTTCTGGCAAAAGGACGGAAACACCTTCTTCATCACCCAAAACCATTGCAACCAGCGCACCAACCGGCGCGATGTCTGATACAACCTTGGGGCCAGCTTCTTGTGCATTTGTTGCGGAAATCGCAGTGAACAATCCCAATAGGGCGACGAAAAAGGCACGCATAGCAGCTCCAATCAATGTGACTGGCGCGATTTATAGGTTACACTATAACATTACAAGGTAGAAATGCGCCAAGTGAGGTGAATTTTTGATTTTCCACGTCCTTAATGCGCCACTATGTCCATTGTATAATACCAGCAAATGCTTGTCCTTTGGAAGTTGCACTTTTATGTCTGAGCAAACGTTTAAAAGGACGGCTCAATGGCGCGCGCACCTGCTCAAAAAGAAGAAATTCGCGAAAGCTCTAAAAAGATCGGCGCTTTGCGTTCGCTTTTACCATTTGTCGCGCCGTACAAAAACTGGGCTTACGGTGCTATTGCGGCACTTGTTTTAACGGCAACGCTTTCATTGGTCATGCCTTTAGCAGTGCGCCGCGTTGTTGATGGGTTTGGCACGGAATCTGTTGAACTTTTGGATGCCTACTTTCTTGGCGCTTTGGGTGTTGCCACGCTTTTGGCCTTTGGCACTGGATTGCGATACTATTTGGTGACCCGACTTGGTGAACGCGTTGTTGCAGACGTTCGCAAAGGGGTATTTGATAAAACCATCGGCATGAGCCCTGCGTTTTTTGAGAAAATCATGACGGGCGAAGTTCTAAGTCGAATTACCGCTGACACCACACTTATTTTGTCGGTTATCGGTTCGTCGTTGTCTGTTGCGATGCGTAATGTGCTGATCTTGATTGGCGGTTTGGTGTTATTGTTTCTAACCAGTGTTAAACTGACCGCGCTTGTTTTATTGATTGTGCCGGCGATTATTATACCGATCATCGTAATCGGGCGTCGTTTGCGCACTTTGGGGCGCGAAAACCAAGATTGGATCGCCGAAAGCAGCGGCAAAGCATCTGAGGCGCTACTTTCTGCCCAAGCCGTACAAGCCAACACTTTTGAAGACGCCAGTCGCCGTGGGTTTTCCGAGGTCACTGAGTTGTCTTTTGTGTCTGCCAAGCGACGTATTTTCATGCGCGCATTGATGACCGTCATCATCATTTTCTTGGTTTTTGCAGGTGTCGTTGGTGTGCTTTGGATTGGCGCGAGGGATGTACGTGCGGATGTTATGACCGTGGGTGAGTTGGTTCAATTTGTGATCTATGCGGTGATGGTTGCGGGTTCCACCGCGGCCCTGTCCGAAATATGGGGCGAATTACAACGCGCTGCGGGTGCCACTGAACGTCTTAGCGAGTTGTTATATGCAACTGATACGATCCAAGACCCCGACAACCCGATTGCTTTACCCGCAACAGTTAAAGGTGAAATCACCTTTGAGAACGTGTCTTTCGCCTATCCTACGCGCCCAGATATGGCCGCGCTTGATGATGTTGAAATTCAGATCAAACAAGGTGAAACCATAGCTATTGTTGGTCCGTCAGGCGCCGGAAAAACCACCATTTTGCAATTGATCCTGCGGTTTTATGACCCAAAATCGGGTCGCATATTGTTGGATGGTCAAGAACTTACAAAAATGTTGCGGGCTGATTTTCGCCGTGCCATTGCCTCTGTGCCGCAAGACCCTGTGATTTTCGCCACAACGGCCATGGAAAACATACGCTTTGGCAAACCAGACGCAACTGACGCCGAGGTGTTGGCCGCAGCCCGTGCCGCGGCGGCTGATGAATTCCTGACAGCATTACCCGAGGGGTATCAATCTTATGTCGGCGAACGCGGTGTCATGCTGTCTGGTGGACAAAAACAACGTATAGCCATTGCACGCGCGATTTTACGCGACGCACCCATTTTGTTGTTGGACGAGGCCACATCCGCACTTGATGCTGAAAGCGAAGCCGCTGTCCAAGGCGCCTTTGAAGAATTGGCAAAAGGACGGACCACATTGATCGTTGCGCACCGTTTGGCAACCGTCAAAAAGGCCGATCGAATATTGGTTATGGATCAAGGACGCATTGTTGCCGTTGGCAATCACGACGCATTGGTCGCCCAAGATGGCCTTTATGCGCGCCTTGCCAAGCTGCAATTCACCGACGGTGCCATTGCGTAAGGCAATGCCGTGATGCTTGCACTGTAGAAAAAATCCCTTAATCATTGATCCAATGAAGTCGCTTAAGCGACTAGGATGAATGTTCTGGGAGGAACTGCTGTGAAATATACGTCAGTGCAAGATCGCGACAATGTCGAAAATGAAATGCCATGGGCCGACTGTGATGTGCCCAAAACGATGCACGACTACATTTGCAATGCTGCGAAAAAATGGGGCCCGCGCCCCGCGATCAGCTTTCAAATCACATCAGGCCCCAAAGACAAAGCACAAACGCTGACATGGCAAGATTATTGTGATCGTTCTATTCAGGCGGCAAATCTTTTCCGCGCTTTGGGTGTTCAGGAAACCGATACCGTCGCTTATCTTTTGCCCATTTGTAACGAGGCCGCTGTAACACTCGTCGGTGGCGCCATTGCTGGCATTGCCAATCCAGTGAATCCATTGTTAGGCCTTGACCAAATCGCGGCCATCTTGCGTGAATCCAAGGCTAAAGTCTTGGTAACGATGCGCAGCTTTCCAAAATCAGACTTGGCGCAAAAATCGGCTGCTGCCGTCAAGCTTGCGCCAAATATAACGCATATTTTGGAAGTTGACCTTTTACATTATCTAAGCCCCCCCAAATCGTGGATCGTTCCTTTAATTCGCCCTAAGGTTAACCATGACCACCATGCGAAAGTTATGGATTTTGGTGCCGAAGTTGCCAAGCAAAACACCAAGCTTGATTTCCCCGATGCGAGTGGCAACCGCATTGGTGCGTATTTTCACACGGGCGGCACCACCGGCATGCCAAAACTGGCCCAACACACATATGAAGGCATCGTTTACAATGGCTGGCTAGGGTCGCGCATGTTGTTTGATGAAACCGACACGATTATCTGTCCCTTGCCCTTGTTTCACGTCTTTGGCTGTCACGTCATTTTGTCAGCCATGATCAGTTCAGGCGCGCACATGGTCTTGCCGACACCACAAGGATATCGAGGCGAAGGCGTTTTTGACAATTTCTGGAAACTGATTGAGCGTTGGGATGTGACTTTCATGATCACAGTGCCCACGGCCATTTCTGCGCTAATGCAACGGCCAGTTGATGCAGATGTATCAAGTTTGAAAACAGCTTTTTCAGGCTCTGCCCCGCTGCCGGTGGAATTAATCAACCGTTTTGAAAGTGCCACGGGCGTAACTGTCGTCGAAGGATATGGTTTGACCGAAGCAACATGTCTGGTCTCTGTTAATCCGGCATCAGAAAATCGAAAAATTGGATCTGTAGGGCTCCCACTACCTCACACCAAAGTTCGGATTTTGAATATCTCTGCTGATGGAAAAACCGCCACGGATTGCGCCACGGATGAAGTGGGCGAAATTTGCGTGTCCAATCCCGGTGTTCTTGTCGGCAAGACCTACACCGAGGCGGCAAAAAATGCCGACTTGTTTGCGGACACCGATTACCTTCGCACCGGTGATTTGGGACGTTTAGACAATGATGGGTATTTGTTTATTACGGGCCGCGCCAAAGATTTGATCATTCGCGGTGGTCACAACATTGATCCCGGCGAAATAGAGGAAACATTGGCGGGCCACCCCGCTGTTGCCTTTGCTGGTGCCATTGGTCAACCAGACGCTCATTCAGGTGAAGTACCGATCGCTTTTGTTGAACTTGTGGAGGATGCTGAAACAACCCCCGCAGAGCTGGTCGCCTATTGCAAAAAGAACATTGGTGAGAGGGCCGCACAGCCAAAGTATATCGAAGTATTGGATGAGCTGCCCAAAACCGCTGTGGGCAAAGTGTTTAAACCAGATTTACGCAAATCCGCAATCACCCGCGTATTCAATGAGGCGCTTGCAAACGCTGGCACCGAGGCACGCATTGAAGCCGTTTTAGAAGACAAAAAACGCGGATTGGTGGCACAAGTATCTGGTGGCGGTGAAAATGACGACGCGATTATCAAAGGTGCATTGTCGGCATTCGCACGTCCATTTGATCGCGTATAAGTCACCTTAGGAGGTCGTAGCGAGGAAAACTCGCTGCGGCCTTATTGACGCTATTGCACAATGACTATTATACTTGATTTAAGGGGAAATCGCGAATGCCCCGTGAGGCGTCAGCCGAAAATTCGCATCCTTGTAACCCTTTGTTTGAAAGGAAGGATGCGCTATGGCCGCTCCAAATGAAATCACAGTTCAGCAATTGTCACGTCTAATTGGCTTGCCCGATTGCCCCCAAATAATTGACGTATGTATTGACGAAGACTTTGCCCTTGATCCCAGAATAATTCCCGGATCACGCCGCCAACCATTCACCAAGATCGAAGAATTGGCACCAGAATTGCACAGCAAAAAAGTTGTCATTATTTGCCATAAGGGGCTGAAACTTAGTCAAGGTGCAGCTGCCCTATTGCGTCTTAACGGCGTTGCGGCGCAAACATTGGCAGGCGGCATAGTCGCGTGGGCCGCGGCTGGATTGCCAATGGTTAAAACGGCCAAAGTTACCTCTTCTCTGTGGGTTACTCGTCACAGACCTAAAATCGATCGAATTGCCTGTCCTTGGTTAATCCGGCGTTTTGTCGATCCATCCGCGCGTTTTATGTTTGTTAGCCCAAGCCAAGTTTTGAATGTCGCCGAAAAATTCAAGGCAACGCCCTTTGACGTTGAGGATTGTTATTGGTCGCACCGTGATGAATTTTGCACGTTTGATATTATGGTTAAGGAATTTGGCATCGCGCATAACGCGCTAGAAACATTAGCAAAGATCGTGCGTGGTGCAGATACAGATAGGTTGGATATATCTCCGCAAAGTACAGGCTTGATGGCAGCTTCTTTGGGGCTTTCCAGAATGTACAAAGATGACCTTGAACAACTTGAAGCGGGTATTGCTCTGTATGATGCATTTTACCGCTGGGCGCGGGATGCACAGGACGAAAACCATACGTGGATCACGTCGGGGTCACCGAAATGAGCAATTCTACGTCAATTGCCGAGGCTTCCCGCCTTTGGGCCAAGATCGGCATTCTTTCTTTTGGTGGCCCAGCTGCGCAGATAGCTTTGATGCATCGAGAAGTCGTAGATGAACGCAATTGGCTGACAGAAAAACAGTTTTTGAATGCTCTAAGTTTTTGCATGCTTTTACCGGGACCTGAAGCTATGCAGCTGGCCACTTACATGGGGTGGCGTCTTCATGGTGTTATGGGCGGATTAATTGCGGGGCTTTTGTTCATCATTCCCGGCGCAATTATCATCGCGGCCCTTGCTGGCGCCTATTCAGTCTGGGGCGCGATGCCACTGGCCGCGGCAGTATTTCTAGGCATCAAGGCCACAGTCGTGGTGATTGTGATCGAGGCTTTACTAAGATTGTCCAAACGTGCCTTAAAACGAATTGACCATTGGATATTGGCAGCCATCGCATTTGCAGCGATATTTTTCCTAAATGTGCCATTTCCATTGATCGTTTTGGCAGCAGGTATTTGGGGCGTCTTAAATCGCGACAAAGTCACGGAAGATACTAAGGTTCATGCCCTGCACCCGATGAAAAGTACCGGCAAAACGATCCTTACATGGCTAATAATCTGGTGGGTGCCGATTTTAGTCCTAGGCCCCTTGCTAGGCCAAGATTTCCTTTATGAAATCGCCATGTTCTTTTCAAAACTTGCGGTGGTTACCTTTGGTGGTGCCTATGCGGTTTTAGCCTATATGGGACAAGAGGTTGTTTCCGTAAAAGAATGGCTAAGCGCGGGGCAAATGATGGATGGGTTGGGTTTGGCTGAAACCACACCTGGGCCACTTATTTTGGTAACTGAATTCGTCGGCTTTCTGGCCGGATATGCGCAAGGCGGTTGGGGCATGGCCATTGCCGCCGCCATTTTGACCCTATGGGTGACCTTCACACCGTGTTTTCTGTGGATATTTGTCGGCGCGCCCTACATAGATTGGATCGGTACACAGCCACGATTGCGATCCGCCCTTTCCGCGATCACCGCATCAGTTGTAGGTGTGATCCTAAATCTGTCTGTGTGGTTCGCCTTGCATGTATTTTTCAACAACGTGTCGCCACTGGAAAAAGGGATTTTGACGCTATGGGTGCCCGAGATGGCCAGTTTGAACCCAATCGTTGTTATTTTGACAATTTTGGCGGCCTATTTGTTGTTAAGGCGGCATTGGAATGTTGTTTGGGTTCTGGCCCTATCAGGCGCCTTGGCGTTGATCGCTCACTTACTGTGACGCGATATCAACATTAAACGTCTGAACAGCAGGCACAAAAAAACCGTCGAAATGCTTTGGAGGCCCCATTCGACGGTTTCTTTTATCTAAACATGACGTTTAGAATTCTATTCTGCGTTAAACAGCAGCTTGGCTTCGTGTTTCTTCAGTGATTGACGCGCCAAGGAATAGGCACGACGTCCATCTGAATTCATCAGTTCTGGGAACAACTCGAAAATCTCTTTCTGTTGATCCAGCCCAACGCCCTTCAGTGCCATATCACCTGGTTGGAAGCTTTCGGTCCAAGACCCATCACTTAGAACAACCTCGTGATTATCAAACATGAAGTGAATATAATCGATACCGTTGGCGGCCACTTGCGTGATACCTTCGGTTTGGTTCACAAGATGCTTGGCAGGTACCAAAACTTCGGGTTCACTGAAATAAAGGCTTACTTCTGGGCGTGTCACCAAAACACGGTGGTTCGGGCTGACCAACATGTCACGTTCTGGCAATCCACGGCCCAACGAACCAGCACGAATACGCACAGGACGCAGGTGTTCTTTGTCGCGCAATTCCAAAACGGACAGTTGTTTCGTGCCCATCCAGCGAATTTCTTGCGCACCATTGTCACGCGTAATGACACGGTCACCAACAGTAAGTTCCTGAACAGGGATTTCACCGCGCATGGTTGTGATCATCGAACCCGGTGTGAAACAAGGTACAACAACGATGTTTTCAATTTCACTGAATTCCATTTCACCGGTGACCGAGCCACCTGGTGCGTCAAGGAACTGAATGATGCCACTGGTTGAATCACCATCCGCATCCACAGTTTCGCCAACGATTTGGTAGTCGCCGACACCTGCGAGCGTTAGAGTGTCATGGTCATTACCACCGGTACCGCCATCAATCGCGTCACCGTCACCACCACTTGGGCCGGAAACTGTAAAGTTGTCAGCGTCATCGCCACCATATTGCTCATCTTCACCTTGACCACCAATTAAAGTGTCACTGCCAGCGCCGCCATAAAGCGTATCGTTGTCGATGCCACCGTTTAGATAGTCATCACCTTCATCGCCGTGCAATTCATCTGTGTCGTCTTGGCCAAAGATTGTATCATTGCCTTCGCCGCCATAAACCAAATCAATGCCGTTATTGGGCGCCAGATCTATGTCGTCAGTAATGTTCACAGCATCGGGGAAGATCAGGGAAAGGCCGCCATAAATGGTGTCGTCATCATCGCCACCATAAATAAGATCGCTGCCTTCGCCGCCAACGATATAGTCGTCACCCTCGCCACCATCGATGGTATCATCGTCAAATCCGGCATTGATGTTATCGTTGCCAGTACCGCCAATAATGCTGTCGTCGTCGTCGCCGGTGGTGATTGTGTCATCCCCTGCACCACCGTCAACGAAATCAAGATCATTTGTTGGATCACTATCGCCAGGGTAAAGGCCAGGATAGCCAATATCAGGCAGTGGGCTTAGGCCAGATGTGTCGATGATGTCATCACCTTCGCCACCATAGGCGCTGTCATTACCATCACCGCCATAAAGCGTGTCCGTGCCCTCGCCGCCAAACAAATAATCATTGCCATCGCCACCGGTTAGCGTGTCATTGTCTGTTAAATCGACTGGGGGGTGATCATCATCGCAAGTTTCAGGTTCTTCGATATCGATCGCGGGAACGGCAAATTCGACATCTTCGTCAGCTTCGCCTTCTGGGTCGCCACCATATAGAACATCATCACCATCATTGCCGTTGATGTCGTCATCACCCGTTCCGCCATAGACAAAATCTTGCCCTAAACCAGCATCGATTGTATCATTGCCACCATAACCATAGATCAGATCGTCAAGACCGTCAGCACCGTCAATCGTGTCGCCTTGGGCGTCAACGTAACCAATGGGCATATCATCGGGGCAACCCGTTCCATCCACTGGTGCTTGTTCGGGATTTGGTTTCGGTACTACTTTATCAACCATGACAGGCCTCCTAATGACAATCAGAAGGCGCGCCCAATACACACCATCCCCATAATCTACCAAGAAACGATCGGCGCCCTAGTTTAAGATCCCTACAATCCGCGGCTATGACGTGTTCCGAAAGTTTCCCCCCACAATCAGGCTGTGTAAAAATTGCTAAGTATTCAAGATAATTGCGCCCATTAACCAAAAAGGACGGGTTTTAAGGCTGTTTTTGATGAAGGATAAGAAACACTTCAGACGATCATCAAGGATTGTTCATCCACCGGTTTTACGTAGGGTCAATTTCTAAATAAACGAATCCATCATACGGAGGATATTAATCATAAACAACTGCAACCCAAGGGGGTTTTCAACTGGAAAGATCAACTATTGGATGTTTTTGATGACTTTGTAACTGTGTTGGTATTTCAAATATGCATCTTCATATTCAAGATGATTTTCGGGATAAAAAACCGTTTCAATCGCTGGTGGGTGCATAACATCTTTAATTGTTGCATCTGTCACGCCCAACACGGCCAGCCTTGCAGCACCCAAGGCGGCACCAAAATCACCCTTAACAGGCAAATCGATGGGTCGGTTTAAAACATTCGCAAGCGTTTGCACCCAAAAGGGCGACTTTGCCCCGCCGCCAGTGACCGTCAGCCGATCCAATTTGGTGCCAGTTTTGCTAAGTGCTTCGAAACTATCGCGTAACGCAAAGGCCACGCCTTCCATCACCGCTTGCGTCATATCAACATGATCTGTTGATGATGACAGCCCGACAAATGCCCCGCGAATTTCGGCATCATTGTGCGGTGTGCGTTCATCAGACAAATAGGGCAGAAAGCGCAGGGTCGTTGGACCCTGTGGTTTCTTGGGCAAGCCAGCTGAAAGGCTGGCGGGGGTTTGGCCTGTGACATCACTTAGCCAGTTCAAGCTGCCGGTTGCCGAAAGAATAACACCCATTTGATACCAATGATTGGGCACCGCGTGACAAAATGTATGAACCGCCGAGGATGGATTAGGGGCATAGCTGTCCTTACCAGCTAAAATAACACCGGAGGTCCCCAGTGATACAAACCCTTGCCCCTCAGCCATGGCCCCAATACCACAGGCCGCCGCTGCATTGTCTGCAGCCCCCGCAACCACAGCGATGTTACGCGGCAGTCCAAGTTCATTGGCCAAATCATCGCGCACTTGCCCTGTTACATCACATCCTTCCAAAACCTCTGGCAATTGCTCACGACGTATGCCCGTCGCGTCAATCAAGTCATCTGACCAACACCGCGCACCAACATTCAGCCAACTGGAACCCGCGGCATCCGACATTTCCGTTTTCAGCACCCCCGTCAGCCAGAACGCTAGATAATCTTTAGGCAGGCATATTTTATCAATGGTCGCGAATAACTCTGGCTCATGTTTACGCATCCACACCAATTTGGGCGCTGTAAAACCGGGAAAAACGATGTTGCCAGAAATTTCATGAAAGGCAGGAATACCGTCCAACATGTCGGCCTCAAGTGCGGCGCGTGTATCGTTCCACAATATACACGGCCGAACAGGCAAGCCGCTTGCATCCAAACAGACAGCCCCATGCATGTGACCTGCAATGCCAATTCCCCGCAGTTCAGACATTTCATCTGGGCAATTTAGCAACAAAGCGCCAAACACTTGTTTTGCCGCAGCAATCCAAACCAAGGGATCTTGTTCGCAATGTCCGGCTTTGGGCTGTGAAACATCATAGGTTGCTTGTGCATCCCCATAGGTTTTGCCATTTTCGTCAGCCAATAGGCCACGCAGACCAGATGTTCCTAAATCCAAACCTAAAAACATGCGTATTCCTGCCCGTTCCAATTTTTCACGTTTTAGTTTCAGTCTCCAAGCAGCCAAAGCCAAACACGAAACCAAGGGTCTGACAGGATTTAGAAAATGACCGCCGAATTTGGACCACTAATGCAGAAAATTAGCTCGTTATCCAACCATTAAAACTCAGAGTCTCATCCAAGAATTGCTGGAATTTCGTCAATTATGGTCCCCAATTTACGATTTACTGAACAAAGCACGCCCCCTGCGACAATCAAACCCCGAAAAAACCGGCCCTGCGGCAAGGTTGAGCATTGCCCAATAGGCATGTGCGCACTAAAACCACCTCAAGGCGGGGGGAGTCTCTTCGCTCGCAAATTAAGTTTTCGCTAAACGGGAGCCCAATAATGGCAGACGCAGCGCTTCATGATGACGGACACCACGACACGCGTGGTTTCTTTACACGGTGGTTCATGTCCACCAACCACAAGGACATTGGTATTTTGTACCTGTTCTTCGGCGGTTTGGCCGGTTTTATATCTGTAGCTTTCACAGTTTATATGCGCCTCGAGCTGATGGAACCTGGTGTTCAGTACATGTGTCTAGAAGGTGCGCGCTTTATCGCATCAGAGGCTGAATGTACGGCCAACGGCCATTTATGGAATGTTTTGGTTACTGGCCACGGCATCCTGATGATGTTCTTTGTTGTTATTCCAGCCCTTTTTGGTGGTTTTGGTAACTACTTCATGCCTTTGCACATTGGTGCACCGGACATGGCCTTCCCACGTTTGAACAATTTGTCATTGTGGCTGTATGTTGCTGGTACAACATTGGCGGTTCTGTCAGTTGTTTCACCTGGCGGTAACGGTCAAGCTGGTTCTGGTGTAGGTTGGGTTCTGTATCCGCCGCTGTCAGTCAATGAGGCTGGCATGTCCATGGATTTCGCGATCTTCGCGGTTCACGTATCCGGTGCGTCATCCATCTTGGGTGCGATCAACATCATCACAACATTCCTGAACATGCGTGCCCCTGGCATGACATTGCACAAGGTGCCGTTGTTTGCTTGGTCAATCTTTGTAACCGCTTGGTTGATTCTTTTGGCTCTTCCAGTTTTGGCGGGCGCGATCACCATGCTTTTGACAGACCGTAACTTTGGCACAACGTTCTTTGATCCTGCCGGTGGCGGCGATCCGGTCTTGTATCAGCACATCCTGTGGTTCTTCGGACACCCAGAAGTGTACATCGTTATTGTTCCTGCCTTTGGTATCGTATCTCACATCGTTTCAACGTTCTCTCGCAAACCAGTATTTGGCTACCTGCCAATGGTATACGCGATGGTCGGTATTGGCGCGCTGGGCTTCGTTGTTTGGGCACACCACATGTACACAGTAGGTATGTCGCTTCAGCAGCAGTCGTACTTCATGTTGGCCACAATGGTTATTGCGGTACCAACGGGTGTTAAGATCTTTAGCTGGATCGCCACGATTTGGCGCGGATCTATTACGTTTGAAACACCAATGCTGTTTGCGCTGGGCTTTATCTTTATGTTCACCGTTGGTGGTGTAACAGGGATCGTTCTTTCCCAAGCCGGTGTGGACCGTGCATATCACGATACATACTATGTTGTGGCACACTTCCACTATGTGATGGCGATTGCGGCGGCCTTTGGTATCTTTGCAGGCGTCTACTACTGGATCGGCAAAATGTCTGGTCGTCAGTATCCTGAGTTCTTGGGCAAGTTGCACTTCTGGTTGTTCTTTATCGGCACAAACATCACCTTCTTCCCACAGCACTTCTTGGGTCGTCAGGGCATGCCACGTCGTTATATCGATTATCCAGAAGCATTCGCTTATTGGAACTATATCTCAAGCTGGGGCGCGTTCCTAGGTTTCGCTTCCTTCCTGTTGTTCATTGGTGTCGTTGCATACACGATCCTTGCAGGCCGTAAGTTGACTGAAAACGCTTACTGGGGTGAACATTCCGAAACATTGGAATGGACTTTGTCTAACCCTCCACCCGAGCACACTTTTGAAATCCTTCCGAAGCAATCGGATTGGGACAAAGGTCACCATTAAGGTCGCTCAATGCCTTATGAAATAGTTGAAAATAATGATCAGGCCTCGGAAAACTCCGGGGCCTTTTCTGTGGCCGACAAGCCGCGTGTCGAAATTACACTTTGGCCAAATCGATCCCTGGGAAACAAAGGTTTTGTCGCCTTTATCGGGGCGACGTTCGTAATGGCCACCCTGCCCTTGTTGGCCTTAGTTGGTGCCGCCGTTTTCTGGATCATTTTTGCGTTTATGATGACAACCGTTGCGGCTATTTATTATGCCTTGCACCGTAACAACCTTGATGGGCAATTGCGCGAAGTCCTACATATTTGGGAGGACCGGATCACCCTGACACATATACCGCGCAAGGGAACAGCGGCGTTCTGGCAAGCCAATCCTTATTGGGTAAAGCTGGTTAAACATGATACCGGTGGACGCGTACCAGAATATCTGACGCTAGAAGGATCTGGAAAGACAGTTGAAATTGGGGCTTTCCTTGCACCAGACGAACGGCGTGAACTTTATATCTATCTAAATCGCGCACTAGGTCGCTGATTGAACAATATGTCATTTGACTTTGGTACCAACTGACAGGATCATTTAATTATTGAACCCAAAGTTGGAGAGAGTTGATGAAACTGTTTACACACATTTTTCTTGCTACCTTGATGATCGCCCCTGCCGCTGAAGCGTTTGAATTCCAATTTAATTGGAAAGGTTTGAAAAGTTGCACCTCGGGCAATCCTAATACAGTCAAAAACCCAAACTTTTCGCTCAAGGATGTTCCGGCAGGCACTAAATTTATCCGCTTTAAACTAACCGATTTGAATGTACCCAGTTATAATCATGGTGGTGGCGTTGTGGCATATAATGGTCAAAAATCTATTTCACCGGGTGCGTTTAAATACAAAAGCCCTTGCCCACCCAATGGTGTGCATACCTATCAATGGTCAGCGACTGCCCAGAAACGAAAAAACGGCGGCAAAATTGCCACCGCTAAATCAAATCGTAAGTATCCAGAATAAGGGCCTAGCCCAACATGCCTTTGACAGCAGGACCGACAGCGCCAAAATCCATTTGACCCGTGTACTTACCCTTAAGGGCGCCCATCACTTTGCCCATGTCGCGAATTGAGGCTGCACCGGTTTCTGCAATCGCGGCGGCAATCGCTTTGGAAACCTCTTCATCGTTCAATTGACGCGGCAAGAATTCTTCGATGATGCCGATCTCAAAGCGTTCGCCCTCGGCCAATTCCAACCGACCCGCTTCTTCATAGGCGCGTGCGCTTTCTTGGCGTTGCTTAACCATTTTACCAAGAATCGCTAGAATGCCGTCGTCGCTTACGCCCTCTTCAGCACCTTCGCCCCGAAGATCAATGTCTTTGTCTTTGATGGCGGCATTTATCAAACGTAGTGTCGACAAACGTTTTGCTTCTTTCGCCCGCATTGCGGATTTAAGGGCTTCAGACAATCGATCGCGCATGGTTATCCATTCAGGTTGCTTTCTTGGAACGCATCCAAGATCGGCTGTTTAGCGAAATCTTTGGCGCGGGGCAATACAAATTGAAACTTTGCCAAGCAACGAAAATGAATCTCGAAATTGCGCTAAAAACCCAGCTTTCACGCAAATGAACCCGCTTGGCCCCCTTGACCCTATGCGCACCAGAACATAAAACCCCGAGAGTTTGAGCATAGGAGGCCACCCCATGCAGGCAGCAGCCCTGAAATCTGATAGTATCCCCACCGCGTGTTTAGTTTTAGCCGACGGTACAGTCTTTTATGGCAAGGGATTTGGCGCCACCGGCACAACAACCGCAGAGCTATGTTTTAACACAGCGATGACAGGCTATCAGGAAATCATGACAGACCCGTCGTATGCTGGGCAAATCGTAACTTTCACCTTCCCCCATATCGGAAATACTGGCGTTACAGCCGAAGACGATGAAACAGGCGATCCTGTTGCGGCTGGAATGGTGGTCAAATGGGATCCAACACTAGCTAGCAACTGGCGTGCCGAGGCTGAGTTGACAGATTGGCTGCAAAGCCGTGGACGCATGGGTATTGGTGGCATTGATACCCGTCGTCTTACCCGCGCCATTCGTCAACAGGGTGCGCCACATGCGGCCCTCTCCCATGATCCAGACGGTAATTTTGATCTTGAGGCATTGGTTGCCAAAGCACGTGAATTTTCTGGCCTTGAAGGGCTAGATTTGGCGAAAGAGGTCACTTGTGCGCAGTCGTATCAATGGAATGAAATGCGTTGGGCGTGGCCAGACGGTTATGTAAATCGCGCAACAGCTGGCCATAAAGTCGTCGCTATTGATTATGGTGCAAAACGTAACATTTTGCGGTGTTTGGCATCAGCGGGCTGTGATGTCACCGTTTTGCCCGCAACGGCCACCGCTGAAGATATCAAAGCCTTAAATCCAGATGGACTGTTTTTGTCCAATGGTCCGGGTGATCCAGCTGCTACTGGTGAATACGCTGTTCCAATGATCAAAGAGATCATGAAAACGACCAGCATGCCGATATTTGGTATCTGTTTGGGGCACCAAATGTTGGCCCTCGCCTTGGGTGGCAACACGGTTAAAATGAACCACGGCCACCATGGTGCGAACCACCCAGTCAAGGATTTGGAAACAAATAAAGTGGAAATTACGTCGATGAATCACGGGTTTACCGTCGACAGCCAAAGTTTGCCTGAAAACGTTAAAGAAACGCACGTTTCTTTGTTTGATGGTTCAAATTGCGGCATCCGTGTTGAAGACCGCCCGATTTTTGGTGTTCAATACCATCCCGAGGCAAGCCCTGGCCCGCAAGACAGCTTTTATCTGTTTGAACGATTTGCCGCGGCAATCGCCGATCAAAAAAGCGCCTGAGTTAACCCTTATTTAAAGCCCTGTTAACTGTCTTCATGTTTTCTTGTGTTTCCAGATGGGGAACGCAAAGATGTTTTTACGACATAATTCAGATGAATATCAGGCACTTAGTCCAGCGATACCTTTTGGTGACTCAAAGGATGGTTTACTGACGAATGAACTCGTCAAAGCCAATCTATTGTGCGCAGCGGATGCAAAACGCGCCTTGGCGATGTCAGCCATCCATGACGCAAGTCTCCCTGACATTTTGATTTTTAATGGTTTTTGCGCTGGTAAGGACGTCTATAAAACCCTCGCAAAAATTTGGAACGCCCCGTTTCTCGAAAAAGGTCAGTTTGAACCCGATGTAGAGACTTTAAGAAAAATTGGTGTTGAGTTTTGCCTTAGGAATAAATGTCTCCCGATTATCGACAAGGATGGAATTCAGTTTTTTGCCCTGTCACAACCAGACAAATTTGATGATTTGGTCCAGTTCACTCCATTCAAGCAGAAAACGAACAAAATGGCCGTGGCCGAAGAAAATGAAATTATCGACGCAGTTCTACAAAACCAAAGCCAGGATCTAGCAAACTTAGCAACACTGTCGCTGAAAGCATCCCAAAGTTGCCGCAATTTCAAAGTTTACGATCCGACAAAGACCGCGAGCGTAGGGATTATTGCAGTGTTTACAGCTATTGCACTTGCGCCAACCCTTCTTTTTACCGTTCTGTTCTGTTTGGCCAGCTTTGTTTTGGTGATGAACACGGGTTTTAAACTTTGGGTAACTGCTGCCTTTATGCGAGGTCGCGAACTTGCCAAGACATCGACCTCGGCGATCATCTCGCCACCAGAAAACATGCGATTGCCAACTGTTTCAATTTTAATACCACTTTTTCGCGAAACTGATATCGCAGAAAGATTGGTCACACGAATGGCCAAAATTCGATATCCACCCGCTTTGCTCGACATTATGTTTTTGGTAGAAGAAGCCGACCATGCAACGAAATTAGCGTTGTGTCAGGCCAAAGTTCCACAAAATATGCGGATAATTACCGTACCAGACGGGCCGATCCGTACAAAACCACGTGCTATGAATTATGCTCTGCCTTTGTGTCGGGGCAGTATCATTGGAATTTATGACGCTGAAGATGCGCCTGAATCCGATCAAATTCTAAAAATCGTCGCCAAGTTCCAAACAAGTTCACCAAAAGTTGCTTGCCTGCAGGCAAGATTGGACTTCTACAACACATCACGCAACTGGCTGGCTCGCTGCTTTACTGTTGAGTATGCTACTTGGTTTCGTGTGATTTTACCGGGTTTACAGTGCCTTAAAATGCCGATCCCGCTTGGTGGGACATCGGTATTTTTTCGACGAAACGTACTAGAAAAAGTTGGCACATGGGATGCCCACAACGTCACAGAAGACGCCGATCTTGGGATGAGGCTAGCGCGAAACGGTTTCAAAACTGAACTTGTAAATTCCACCACTTATGAGGAAGCCAACTGTCGACCCTGGCCTTGGATAAAACAACGATCCAGGTGGCTTAAGGGGTATGGGCTTACCTATATCGTGATGATGCGGAAACCACTGCAACTTATTCGTGACGTTGGCTTTATCAATTTTTGCGGCGTGCAAATTCTCTTTTTGGGCACTTTAACTGGCTTTATTTTGGCACCTGTTTTGCTTTCTTTTTGGTTTTTGACAATGGGATTACCTCACCCATCTGCCGGCATGTTGCCACAATGGCTTTTGTGGGCGCTTTTGTTTTTGTTTATAATGGCCGAAATCGTCACAATTTCTGTGGGGCTACTTTCGATCAGTATTCGTGGCAACGCAAAGGGCTTGGGAAAATGGGTGCCAACCATGCATCTTTATTTCCCAATGGCCAGCATCGGGGCATTCAAGGCCATATATGAAATCGCAACGGCCCCGTTTTATTGGGACAAAACGCAGCATGGCGCGTTTCATGACGAGACTGGAGAGAATTAGAACGCGGGATCTTCTGCCGCCACGCGTGATAGACGCGCCTCATATGCTTGTGAAATATGATCACACAGCGCATCGCGCGCAGCCGGCCCATCTCGATCCTCAATTGCTTGAACAATACGACTATGTTCCGCCAACGCCTTTTCACCGCGCCCCTCAACGGCCAAAGACGTGGTCGCCAACAACGCCATGGATCGATAAACCAAATCCAATTGCCGAACCAAAAACATGTTGTGTGACGCCAAATGCAATTGACGGTGAAAACGTCGATTGCCTTGCGCCATGGCATTGGGATCGCCCAACAATTCACGATCTTTTTCAATCATGCCCCTTAGAACACTGATTTCCTCAACAGTTGCATGGTTGGCTGCCAAGGACGCCGCTAACCCTTCAAGTTCCGCTCGTACCACATAAAGTTCAGCCATCTGATTATGATCCAAGGCCGACACGATCAAGCTACGCCCTTCGCGGGTTAACAGGGCCTGCGTCTCTAATCTTTGCAGTGCCTCGCGAATTGGGGTGCGTGACATGTCAAATCGCTCTGCCAACTCGGATTCAACAAGGCGATCACCACGCGTGTAAATGCCACTATCAATGGCCGCTAAGATCAATGAATAGGCGTCTTTAGGATCAATTTTCATGCAACATTCCAATTTTTGTTCCTTGTACGCTAGAAAGGCTGCGGCAAATGCGCAAGCGTCTTGAATGCGCGCGCCCTGCGGCCTAGTTTCACGGTATGACACTTACTGAATTTTCCGACGTAAGTTGCTGGGTTTTTGATCTGGACAACACACTTTATCATCCTTCTGCCCGGCTGTTTGATCAGATTGAGGTAAAGATGACCGATTTTGTGATGCAAGCCACAGGCAAAGACCGCAAAACCGCCGATTACTTGCGATCAAAATACTGGGCGGATCATGGAACAACGTTGGCTGGATTGATGAAAGAACATCAAGTTGATCCATTACCCTATCTGACTTGGGTGCATGATATTGATTTGTCCCATCTCGAACCTGATCCAGAATTAGCGGCTAGAATTAGCGCGTTGCCTGGGCGCAAGATAATTTACACCAATGGTTCGGCGCCTTATGCCAGAAATGTGGCCTCGGCCCGCGGCTTGGACGACGTGTTTGATGGTGTTTTCGGTGTAGAGGACGCAGATTTCCATCCCAAACCCATGTTTGAGGCCTTTGATATTCTTTTTGAAAAAGCAGACGTTCCACCACAATCAGCCGCTATGTTTGAGGATGAACCACGCAATCTAAAGGTACCGCACGAGTTGGGTTTGCGCACAGTGCATGTGCACGATGTCGCCCAAGAGGCACCTCACATTCACTTTTCCACCGATGATCTAAGCAGATTTCTAGGGAATGTCTTAAAACATGTTTGATCGACAAAAAACCAATGTCGCAGTCATAGGCGCGGGTATAGCCGGACAAATCGCAGCGATTGCGTTTGCACAGTCAAACCATAATACAATTTGCGTTGATCCCGCCCCTTTGGGTGCCGGACAAAGTGATCTGCGTTCAACAGCATTTTTACAACCCGCACGGCAATTATTGCAGGATATCGGCGTCTGGGATCGTTTGGCCAAGCATGCAACCCCGTTACAATGCATGCGTTTAATTGATCGCGGGCACGGCGAAGGCAAAGCCAAGGATTTTGATGCTGGCGAAATTTCTAACGATCCCTTTGCATGGAATTTGCCAAATTCGGTGATACGACGTGAATTGCAGGCTCTTATGGGCACGTTGCCAAATTTGGATTTTCGTTCTGAATGCAAACTGACACGTATACTGCCACGTACGCGCGCTTCAATAATCGGGCTTAGCGACGGTTCCAGCATCGAAACAAATCTTATCATTGCTGCGGATGGGCGAAATTCAAAAGTACGCGAGTTTGCGGAGATTGACACAAAAACCACGAAATTTGACCAAATGGCGGTGGTATTTGTTGTTCAGCACCAAACACCCCATTTAAACAGCTCAATCGAAATTCATCGTTCCGGCGGCCCTTTCACCTTGGTGCCATTGCCGATCGTTGACGGTGTCCACCGATCAGCCGTTGTTTGGATGGATGCGACCCATAAGGCGCGAGCTTACTATGAAATGCCAAGTTCAGCCTTTAACGACGCGATCAACGAACGCGCTGGTGGCGTTTTAGGGCAATTGGAACTGGTCGGTGATCGTGCAATTTGGCCAATTATTGCCCAGCTGGCTGAACGTATCATTGCCCCAAGCACGGCCATTATTGCCGAGGCGGCCCACGTCGTGCCCCCAATTGGCGCACAAGGCTTGAACATGAGTTTGGCTGATATTGAAACATTAGTTTCACTGGCGAAAACACATGAAGTAGGCAGTGTGGATATGCTACAAGCGTATGAAAAAGCACGCTATTCAGATATAAAACTCCGTGTAGAGGGTGTAACTTTGCTGAACAAAGCGTCCATTAGCGGCCAGCCAGTTGTTCAGGCTGCCCGCAGTGCCGGTCTTAATTTATTGCATGGCGTCCGCCCCATCCGCCAAACATTGATGCGCATGGGACTTGGCCAAAGCAGCGATTAAAGAACTTTGTCGATTGCTGATTTCAGGCGCTCAAGCGATGCAGGAACGTCGTAAAGTTTATCCAAACCAAACAGTCCCAAACGGAATGTCATAAATCCGTCTGGTTCGTCGCATTGCAGTGGCACACCAGCTGCAATTTGCATTCCTTCGGCGGCAAACTTTTTGCCATTCTGAACATCAGGATCATCGGTATATGAAACAACAACACCTGGTGCGCCGAAACCTTCGGCGGCGACAGATTTAATTCCTTTGCCTGCCAACATCGCACGCACAGCATTGCCTTGTTCCCACTGCGCCTTTTTTAGTTTTTCAAAACCATATTTGCGTGTTTCAACAATGGTGTCGCGAAATGCGCGCAATGCATCCGTTGGCATTGTCGCGTGATATGCGTGACCACCGTTTTCATAAGCAGCCATGATCGACGCCCATTTTTTCAGATCAATTGCAAAACTGTCTGAATTTGTTTCCGCCATACGAGCAGACGCGCGATCTGACATCATTACAAGCCCAGCTGAAGGTGACGCGGACCAACCCTTTTGAGGGGCTGAAATCAGCACATCCACTCCGGTGGCCGCCATATCAATCCAGATACAACCAGATGCGATGCAATCCAAAACCATCAACGCGCCGACGTCGTGAGCCGCGGTAGCCATTGCTGTTATATAGTCATCCAGCAAGATAATACCTGCTGATGTTTCAACATGCGGGGCAAATACCACGTCAGGTTTTTCGGCATGAATTTTAGCAACAACTTCGTCAATTGGCACGGGCGCAAAGGCTGATTTTGGGCTGTTGTCAGCGGTCCGCGCCTTTAGAACCGTAGTTTTTTCTGTAAAGTTTCCCGCCTCAAAAATTTGGGTCCAACGATAGGAAAACCAGCCATTTCTGATGATTAACGCATGTGCACCGTTACCAAATTGGCGGGCAACAGCCTCCATCGCATAGGTACCGCCACCGGGAACCAACGCAACGTGTTGGGCTGAATAAACTTCTTTCAACGAACTGGAAATATCATTCATGACAGTTTGAAAGTTGGCGGACATGCTGTTCAACGAACGGTCCGTGAAGACAACAGAGTATTCCAACAATCCGTCAGGGTCGATATTATCAAGCAATGCAGCCATGGTATTTCCTTTAAGTAAGACGCTTTTTTCTAGTCATACTATGCACCATGGGAATGTCTACACCCGTTTGGGAAACGACCACTTGAAGACTTCCAATCAATTAAAGCGGCCCAGTACGCACCTCTTCTGACAGCAAAACATTTGCTTCAACATCCCCGACACCGGGTAAAGTCATAATTCTACGACGCAAAACACGTTCAAAATCAGACAAATCCCGCGCAACCACGCGCAAGCGATAATCATATAACCCCAAAACATGCTGAACCGTTTGCACCTCGGGGATGGCAGAAACAGCACGTTCAAATGCCTCTAGGCCAACACGACCTTTTGCAGCCAGTTTAACCCCCAGAAAAACCGTCACTCCAAAGCCAAGTTTTTCTGCGTCTAAAACCAATCTTTGTCCTGTGATGACACCTGCATCCTGTAAACGTTTTATTCGACGCCAAGTTGCCGGTTGCGAAAGATCAAGCCTACGCCCCAACGCACTGGCGGAAAGCGTGGCATCCTGCACCAGCGCCCCCATGATTTGACGGTCAATCGCATCAATTTCGATCATAGTGGCAACCCCGGTGTGGATTTAACATTAGCCACCAGCATAAGGGCCTGAATGTCGGCAATATGCGGCAGGCCAAGAATTTTATCACGATAAAGCGTTTGGTAATGCGCCATATCGCGGGCCAGAATATTCAATCGGACATCTACGCGGCCCAAAAATGTCTGTATTTCATAAACCTCAGAAACCTCGCGGGCGGCGGCTAGAAAATCATCGAAGGCGCGAGGTTGCGTTTTATCCAAAGTAATGCGCAAAGACACCTCAACCTCAAACCCCAATGCACGCCAATTGATCACGGCTTGCCTTGCTTTGATAACACCAGTTTCTTGCAACCTTTCAATGCGTCGCCAACAGGTCGCAGGTGTTATGCCAACGCGATCCGCCAAGTCAGTTCTTGGCAATTCCGGTTCACTTTGCAAATGCCGCAATAACCTGCGATCGATATCATCAAGCATAATATTTCTGCACTTTGCCTGTTTGAAGAATAATTATTCACACAAATATGCAATAAGTTGAAATTTTGAAACCCCCATGCAGTATTTTATTCTATTCTGTGGTCAGAAGAATCACCCTAACTATGAAATCAATGGAGTGCATAAAATGCGCGTATATTATGATCGCGATTGCGATGTTAACCTAATCAAAGACAAAAAAGTTGCCATTCTTGGCTATGGCTCACAAGGCCACGCCCATGCGCTTAACTTGCGCGATTCTGGTGCTAAAAACCTTGTTGTTGCATTGCGCGAAGGTTCTGCCTCTGCTGCCAAAGCTGAGGGCGAAGGCCTTAAAGTTATGGGTATCGCCGAAGCTGCGGCTTGGTGTGATGTTATCATGTTCACAATGCCCGACGAACTTCAGGCTGAAACATACAAAAAATACGTACACGACAACATTCGTGAAGGCGCTGCAATCGCATTTGCCCACGGTCTTAACGTACACTTCGGCCTTATCGAGCCAAAAGAAGGCGTTGACGTCATCATGATGGCACCAAAAGGCCCAGGCCACACAGTGCGCGGCGAATACA